>Ga0315284_10010952_pt1 | contig 12918 bp, 13 predicted proteins | sample YL17G09_16_MG_FD_203696 | JGI IMG/M metagenome (GOLD analysis project Ga0315284, IMG submission 203696) | Sediment microbial communities from Yellowstone Lake, YNP, Wyoming, USA - YL17G09_16 | ecosystem: Environmental > Aquatic > Freshwater > Lake > Sediment | place: USA: Wyoming | collected... | reverse complement strand
TATTTTTATTTAGGTCCATTCATAGATGATTAGAGGAAGGCAGTCTCTTCCATTTCATGTGGGGAAAATTGTCTAGAAAACGATCCGGAAACAGCCTCGCTCCCCCGTCCGGGTTTTTCACGCCGTTCCCGAGCCCTCCTTCTCGGCGGCTCAGAACTCGCTTCCCGGCATCGATTTTACGGACGTTGGCCGGGAAGCTCAGACAACTTCGCCGGCCGGCTTCTTCCGAGCCGGCTGCCCTCGAAGGAGGATTCGGGAAGGCTAAACCCTCCATGGTCGCTTCGGCCGTCTCTGGATCGTTTCCCTTTTCTACCGACACGAAATGGAAGAGAACCGAGGAAGGAAACTTGCCTAAAAATGTTGAATGTTGAGGTTTGACCCCGATGAATAAGCTGACATCGCCCGAAGCCCTCATGCAGTTAGTCTATTTGTTTCGCCCGATCCGGATTGTTCTGACGGCTTTTGAGCTGGATGTCTTTTCGGTTATCGGAGAAAACGCGATGACGTCGGCCGGGATTGCCAACCGGGCGAGGACTAACCCGAAAGGCATGGACCGGTTGCTGAATGCACTCTGCGCCCTGGGGCTTCTGACAAAGAGAAGGGGGAAGTTCGCCAATGCGCCGCTTTCAAAAAAATATCTTGTCAGCGGCCGGCCGGACTTTCTGGCAGGATTAGACCATTCAGTGGATATGTGGGACAGCTGGAGCACTCTCACCCAAGCTGTCATCCACGGAAAGACGGTGATAAAAAGAAGCCCCTTGAAGCGAAAGGGAAGACGGCTATCCGGGTTCATTGCCGCCATGGACCAACGGGCTTCCGCCCAGGCGGCCGAGACCGTAAAAAAACTCGATCTGACCGGCGTTCGAAGGACCCTGGACATCGGAGGCGGGTCGGGGGCCTATTCGATCGCTCTGGCCCTGGCGAAAAAGGATCTCCGGGCAATCGTTTTTGACCTTCCCGACGTCATTCCGGTGACGCGGGCCTATGTCAGAAAATCGGAAGTCGCTGCCAGGATCAATTTCATCGAAGGCGATTTTCACCGGGACGGCTTCGGCTCCGGCTATGACCTCATTCTGCTTTCGGCGATCATCCACATGAATTCGTTGCCGGAAAACCTGGATTTATTGAAGAAGGCCGTGAGGGCCCTCAACCCGGGCGGGCAGCTGGTCATTCAGGATTACATCATGAGCGAAAACCGCACCAAGCCGGAGCAGGGAGCCTTTTTTGCCTTAAATATGCTGACGAGGACCGAAGCCGGTGACGCTTATACCGAGCGCGAAGTGCGCGACCTGATGAAAGAGGCCGGCTTATCACAAATTGCCAGGATCAACATACCGTTTGCGACATCGCTAATGGTCGGCCGAAAAAAGGGGATTCTGCCAAAAGTGTAGTGCTGACCCATCCGCTTACTTCCGTTTGACCTCGTCCACAATCTCGTATTTGCCGATGCTAACAGTGCCGTTTTCGTGCTCGTCGGCAGTGTAAAGAAAGCCGTTTCTCGTAGCGATATTCTTCAAGCTGAAATTTTGAGGCATGACGCCCTTGGGGAATTCCAGGTAGAAATTATCTAAATAGCGACCCTGCATGTCGTAAACATCAACCAACCGACACTTTCGCTCGTTAGTGGTCGAAGTGATGACCCAGAGGCGATCGTCGACGACAAGGAGTTTGTTGATATCATAATAATATTCCTCCTGGGGGGCTTGAAGCAGGCCAGGCCGCGGCTCCCGCTTTTCCTGAGGCCTTTTCACGCGGTCGTATTTTCTTTTGATGATTCTTTCTATCCTGTTTTTTTTGATGTTAAAATGATCGATTTGATAATCCACGGCATGGACAATGAAAAGCGTCTCCAGATCCTTATAGGCATAATCAAACCTGGCCATCTGCCATCCATAGCCCCGACCGAGGTACCATCGATAAGGAAACTGGGAAAGCTTTTTTTGTGATTTAAAGTCGGGGCTGACCTCGTAAAGCGAGATGGGCACGTCGTAATAATCGGGGTTTTTCACCTTCTCATAGAAAGGGTGTTCCTCGAAAAAGGCATAGATCTTGCCGTCGACCATGGCGACAAGCTCGAAAAGATTAGTCATCGTGGTTCGTTCTTCTCCGAGGTAATTGCCGTTCAGGTCAAAGCGCATGACTTTGGGCGGGCTCCAGGCTTGAATGAGGAGGGCGTCCTTCGTAAGCAATGCCCTTGTCCGCATTTCGGCTTCGCCAGGACCTTGGCCGTTGTTGACGACCCTGAAAACGAACTTCCCTTGGGAATCATACTTGAAGTGCTGTAAGTTAGTGTAAAAATAAAGGCTGCCGTCTTCTCCCCACTGGAACTCTTGGGGATACTTGAAGATGATTTTGTCCCCGTCATCCCGGATTCTTAAGACTTCCTGAAGACGGACTGTCCGCCCGGCATCGGAGCTCTGCGGGCGGTTTGGGTTTTTGATGACCGTCTGAGAAAAGCTGAGAACGGACAAAAGCAGCCAGAAGATCACGGCGATTTTAATTTTCATGCTCTTTCCCCTCTGTTTAAGTATACCCGCTCCGCGGGCAATTTGTTAATCCGAAGCGGAAAATATTCTGAGTGGTCGGCTCTCGACTGGAAAGTGTTGCCCGCCTTCCAAAAATCACAAAGAAGATAAAGGCCGGTCTTCATCCGGTTTGGCAGAAGCCCGGCTTATACATTTAAGAAAGAAACTTCGACGAGAACATTAAAAAACAGAATGCCTTATGGAAGGTATTGTCAAATGGGCAGGCCTAACCCCGCGGGCCTAGATAAAGAGTTTCTTATTAAACCTTTGACGCCCGCTTAAACGCATTCTCGGCCGTGCCGAATTTTGTCCGGATCACGACGCCCCATCCGACAATGCTGAGGCAGAGTGTAAAGAGGAATCCGAGGAGGGGGATGAATCCGAGGAAGCTGACCACGAGCAGTCCCAGCAGCGAGCCGCCCATCGCGGAGACGCTCTGCCGATTGAATCCCCTGGCCAGGCTCTCGCCGAAGAAATAGAAGAGCACGACCCGGCCGAAGATCTTTACGATAAATCCCGCCACCGCCAGGAAGAGAAGGATCGGGATGCCGATCAGGACGAGGCAGAGCACGGCGGCGATGATAATAAAAATCGTATAGAGGATGATCGCCAAAAGACCCGTTCCGAATATGGGCCAGAAGGATTTTCGAATTTGGCCTGACGCCAGCGTGATCTGCCTGGGGAAGAGGGCGGCGACCAGAAAGGCCATCAGGAACCAGATGAAAATCGAGACGAATTTAAAGACCAGGATGATGGGCAGTAACGAGAAGGAAAAGATGCCTTTGGCGCCTTCTTTGAAAAACTTGCCGGTGATGTCGGAGGTTTTGAAGTAGACCGTGTCGCCGTCGACGCGATAGCCGTGTTCCTTTTCGATAATGCCTCCCAATCCTACGAGGTCCCCATGGATGACCGCCGACGCCTTGAGGGTGATTTTCGTGCCGATTCCGACGACCGAATCTTCGACTTCGCCGCTGACCGTGATCGTGCCTCCGATGGCGACGACGCTTTTCCTGACTTTGCCCTCGACGACGATATCCCCGCCGACGGTGATGACATTATCGCGGGTTTCGCCGGGAGGGACGATGATTGTGTCGTGGTAGCCGAACCGGTCTCCTTGTTTTTGGTGTCCCACCAGGGGCAGCGTTCCCAGGAAGAGAGTCAAAAGAACGGCCGTGAATTTTCCTTTAATTTTCATGATTTTTCTCCACCAGGAATTTCCTCCTCCATAGAAAACCGCCGGCCAGGATGAGGAGAAAGGAGGCGCAGATGAAAATGACCTGCGCTTCGGAGCTGATCAAAGACGCGAAGACCCCCAGGCCTTCCAGGATCTCTCCGAGGAACTGCTGCACAACTTTTAAGAAGAGGAAGACAAGTTTGGCGAATTTGGCCAAGACAAGAGCGCCCTCCTGGACATAGGACCAGAATCCGCGGTTGAAGCGAATGAAGAATTGGAAAAAGTTTTGTCCGGCCACAAGCGCGATCACGGAAAGCACGGCGACAAAGGCCAGGAATCCGGCTACCCCGGCTGCCAGCCAGCGGACGAACGAAACCTTGGCCCTTGCCTGCGCGACAGAAATCCTGTCCATAACGCCCTTGGCAAAATCGGGCGGCACCTCGAACCCCGGCAGGGTTTCGATCGCCTGCAACATCCGCCTCCGTTCTTCAACGGCGTCCCGGCATATCGGGCAGGCGGCGAGATGGCCTTCGATATCCCGGCTATCCGCGGGAGAGAGCTCTCCCTCGAGGTAGGCATAAAGTCGCTCAAGGCTGAGGCAGTTCATGCAGGCTCCTCTAAAAGCCGTTTCAGCATTTCCTTGGCCTGGAAGATTCTGTTTTTGACCGTGCCCAAAGGCAGGTCTTTGATTTCCGCCATCTCTTCATAGCTCAGGCCGTTGATGTGCCTCCAGACGAACAGCTCCCGGAGAGAGGGTGGAAGCTTATCGATGGCGGCGTCGATTTTCTGCCGCAGCTCCCGAAGTTCGAACTGCCGGACGACAGAGGGGTTCTCGTCGGGAACCTGGATCGGGCAATGGTCCTCGGCATCGTCCGGCTGCTGGTCCAGAGAGAACGTGGGAACCTTTCTTTTCCGCCAGTGATCGATGACGGCGTTGGAGGCGATTTTGAACAGCCAGGTGCTGAATTTATACTGCGGCCGGTAAGAACCGAGAGAGGCATAGACCTTGAGGAAGACTTCCTGGCTGAAATCCAGGGCCAGTTCGCGTTCTCCGACCATGCGCCCGATGTAATTGAAGACGGGCTGCTGGTATTTTTGGATGATCATTTCGAAAGCCCTCTTGTCTCCTTTAAGGGTTCGTCGGACCAGAGCTTGATCTTCATGCATCGAGGACTCACTTTGTCCTCAAGGACTTATACGGACGCCAGGGGAAAAGGTTTATTTTTTCCGGGGCGCCGCATCGTCGATGATTTCACAGTCCGGAGGCACCTTGATCTCGAAAAGATCGGCCGGAAGCCGGGTGTTGGTCCGGATTTTGCCGAAGAAAAATTCGTTCTTGTTGCCGGCCCAGTCAAAGAATATCGCTTTCCGGAGAAGCCAGGTTTTTTTATCGATTTCGAGGAGGATGTAGGTGTATTCACTCTCTTCCTTGGGGGTCAATTTGAGCTGGGAGGTATTGCCGCCTTCCCCTGGAAACGGGTTGGGCTCGATGAGATATTTATCGACGAGATGCCCTTTTCCGGCGAGGACGGCCAGGATTTCGGTCTCATACTGCTCCTTGGCTAGCTTTTGCCGGAAGAGCTGATTGTCCTCGGGCAGATACGTGAGCAGGAGCCCTTCCTTGAAGACGATCACTTTCTCTTCGGGGTCCTTGTATTCCCACCTCACCAGGGCCGGCTTCTTGAGATAGACCCGGCCTTTCTCCTTGAGCGGGTTGGAGACGGTCGTCGCGTAGTAAGTCTGCTCAAAATCGGCCTGGAAGGACTGGAGAGAGGCCAGCGTCTGTTCGACCTTGGCCACAATATCCCGGGAGGATTCCTGGACGGCTGAAAGGATCATAGACGCTGGAATGACCGCCAAAAAGATTAGAGCCTTTCTCATGCGACCCGAATTATAGCATATTTGCCGTCGCTTCTTCTTTTTGTTATAAAAGCACTGCATGAAATCCCAATTCTTCGTCTTTCTCTTCGCCTACTTCGCCCTGATTCTCCTGGCCGGGATCGGCTTTTCCAGACGAATGAAGAGCCTGGAGGATTTTTTCCTGGCTTCCCGGAAGCTCTCGGCCGGGCTCATCTATCTGTCGTTGACCGCGGCCTGGTTTGGGGCGACCTCCATTCTTGTCTCCACCGATGAGGCCTTAAAGTCGGGAATCAGCTCCTTCTGGCTGGTCGGGCTTCCCGCCGTGGCCACGGTCCTCATCCTGGTGGTTTTTCTGGCCAAGCCTCTCTACCGTCTTTCCGTCATGACTCTGCCCGACCTCGTCGAGCTCCGCTACGGCCGCGCCGTTCGTCACCTGTCGTCCATTCTCATCATCTGGTATATGGCCGTGCTCGCCGCATCGCAGATGGTCGCCCTGGGAAATTTTTTGGGCACGTTTCTCGGGTTTTCCTATTTCGGGAGCCTGGCCCTGGGAACGGCCGTCGTGCTCCTCTATTCCGTCTTCGGAGGCCTTCGTTCAGTCGTCGTGACGGACTGCGTCCAATTTTTCCTTCTGACTGCCGGCATGATCGGTCTCTGCCTGTTTTTAACCGGCCGCGCCTCATTGTCCGAAATTTCTTTCCTGGCCGCCGGCCTCGGCAAACGCGGCTATTTTGATTTTTTCCATAACATCAACGAAAATTTCCTGATCGCCCTGTCCTTCACCCTGGCCTGGACCATTTCTCCGATCGCGCTCCAGCGGATCCAGGCAGCGCGGGATGTCCGAGAAGCCAGGAAGGGACTATCCGCCACGGCCGCAACGCTATTCCTGCTCTATGGATTCGTCGTCCTGATCGGCATTTTCTCTCTCCCGCTTTTTTCGGGGCAGGCGCTTGCCCGCCCCCTGCTCTCAGAGATCATCCTCTCGAAGGTCGGCGCTTTACTCGGGGGGATCCTGTTTATCGCCGTCGCTTCCGCGATCCTCTCCACCATGGACACGGCCATCAACACGGGAGCGCTTGCCCTGACCAGGGATTTCTATCAGCAGTTCTTCCCTTCGGCCAGGGAACGTCCCGTCTTGGTCAGCCGGCTGGCGACGGTCTTTGTCGGGGCTTCGGCCTTTTTGATCGCCACCCGGTTTCAAAGCATCTTGAAGACCATCGGCCTGTCTTCAGAGATCCTGGCCGAAGGATTTTTCGTCCCGGGATTGGCGATGATTTTTTTGAAAAGGCCCCTACCCTCGGCCGGCCTTCTAAGCCTCTGCCTGGGAGGAGGGTTTGCCGTCTTGAGCTTTCTGGGGGCGACGAATATCCTGCCGCTGGGTTTGCCGGCCTGGCCCTTTTCGGTTCCCTATGGGCTTTCGCTCAGTCTGTTCGGCTTTGCCGTCGGGCTCGTTATAGACTTAAAGAAAAAGCCGCGCTCGTAGGTGGCAAGAAGAGCTATAAAATCCCAAAATCGCCCAGGAACTGCTAATCCACCAAAAGATCAGAATATTCCGTAGTGTCCGACAGAACCCGTCGGACGTGTCTATCAGTAATTTTGGATAAAATAAGATCGGTTTACTGAGAGCGGATTTTCGGATATGATTTTTGCGATGACGTTCAGAGAAAGGCTGCGCTGGCGTTTTGTCGGGGCTTTTGGCAGGGCCATCATAGGGCTCTGGTCCAAATCCACCCGGATGAAGATCGTCGGCGACGCCGATTATTTGGCCTTGCGAAAAGCGAAGAAGCCGGTGATTTTCCTGGTCTGGCATGGCAAGATTTTTATCGTGCCCTATTTTTTCCGGCGCCGGGGAATCATGCCCCTCATCAGCCCCTCCCGAGACGGCGAGATCCCGGCCCGGATCATGGACGGCTGGGGGTATAAAATCCTGAGAGGATCGGGCTCGCATGTCGTGAAAGAAGCTTGGCTGGAGATGAAAAAAGAGCTCCAGTCCGGCGGCGAAGTGATCATCGTTCCGGACGGTCCCCGGGGGCCAGACCGTAAGCTGAAGCTCGGCTGCATCAAGCTGGCCGCCGAGACGGGCGCCGCGCTCGTCCCGTTCAGTTTTTCCACAAACAGGAAAAAGGTCCTGAAAAGCTGGGACCGTTTTTTGATGTTCTATCCCTTTTCCAAGGTCGTGGCCGTCTATGGGAAGCCGCTGGAAATCCGTTCCGGCCTAGCGGACGAAGAGATGGAAACCGAGAGGCAAAGGGTCGAGACGTTGATGGTCGAGTTCGACCGGAACGTCGACGATTTTTACGCTAAATAGTCAGGCCCTTCTTATTTTCCCGGAGCGTTGGGGTTAAAGAGCTTGACGGTTTGGGGGTTGAACAGGATGATCATGGAATAGATCCCCAGCGCCGTCCCAAAGGGGATGTTGATCAGGCTCAGGAAGGACACGACAAGAATCAGGATCCGGCCCCATTCGTGCCCCTTGAGGAGGCCGATGCCGCCGATGATCTTGGGAAGGCCGAGAAGGGCAATAAACGTACTGAGGACGATGCCGACGAGCCTTAAGATGCCCGGCGCGATGTCCCCCATATCCGGAATGAAAGACACGCCGAAAAGAATCAGGTAGAGAATCAAGGCTCCCAACAGGCTCAGAGAGCCGAAGATGATCCAAAGAATGCCGATCACTTTCACATGGTCCTGCATAGGATTGACCTCCGTTCATTATATTATACGGCAAATTCGCGCTGCGGTTTTAAAAAAATGTTCGCTCTTTTTTGGTAATTGATACATCGCCTAATGTTCCATGGAAAGGAGTGTCCGACAGGCCCCATTATTTGATCTCCTTGACTTTTTCCCGGAAAAAAGATAATTAGAATCCACATTCAATTGATTGGAGGGAAATATGTCAAAAATGAGAGCGCGGATCACCTTCTTGTTCATCCTTCTGTTCAGCCTGGCTCTATTCGGTCTTGCCCAGACGGCCGAAGACCACCTGAAAAAAGGGGATGAATATTACGGCCAGCTCAAGGACAAGGAAGCCCTGGAAGAATACCTGGCTGCCGTCAAGCTCGATCCCAAAAACTACGAAGCCCTCTGGAAACTTTCCCGGAGCTACGTGGATGTCGGAGACCTGGTCAGCCCTAAAGAAAAAGACTACGAAGAGCAGCAGAAAACTCTCTACAAGAATGCTCAGACGTACGCCCGCAAGGCCGTGGCCGCGAACCCGAACGATACCTGGGGGCACTTTTATCTCTCGGCGGCGCTCGGCAAATATGCCCTGATGCTGGGGAAAAAAGACCAGATCAACATGTCCAAGGAGATCAAGACCGCGATCGACAAGGCCATCGAGCTCGATCCCAATAACGATCTGGCCTACCACGCCCTGGGCCGTTGGCAGCGCAGGATGGCGGAGATCGGCGGCGTCAAGCGTGTGATGGGATCCATCTTCTATAGCTCGATCCCCAAGGGCTCCTTCGAGGAGTCCGAAAAGGCTTTGAAGAAGGCCGTCGAGCTGAAGCCGGACTACATCAACCATCGCTTGGAGCTCGGCCGGACCTATGTCTCTCTCAAGAAATATGACCTGGCTGCTCAGGAATTCCAGAAGTGCCTCGACCTGAACCTAGCTTCTTCAAAAGACCAGGCTTATAAGGATGAGGCCGGCCAGGAGTTGGCGGCGGCCAAGAAGAAAATCAAGTAGAGAGACGATTCCGTAGGCATCTCCGTTTGTGTGATTTTCTATCGGTGCCGGAATCGTCCCCGGCCCCCTGGGGAATCAGTCCCGTCGGATACTCTTGAAGGGAAACCCTTATTCAGGGTTTCCCTCCAACGCCGCTTCGCTCTCTGCCTCCTTTCCAAGGAGCATTTGGCGATGAATTCATGGGAGGATGCTCCTTGGAGGGGTGGCAGGGCGGGCGGGTATTCCCGCCGCCCGTTGGAGGGGGAACCTGCAAAAGGGTCCTCCTCCAAGAGTGTCCGGGGCCCCCTTCCGCTAGGGGGGCATCAGGGGCGATTCCGACACCTCTTTAAAATCACATATTTGGCTTCCGACGACTCCCTATCTTTTTGTCGTCGGTATGGCCGGCGAGTAGTTCCCGGCAGCGGCGGCGTTGACGATTCCCCAACCGTAATTATTATTCGGCGCAGATGCGTTTCCCGCCGTATCCATCAGGGCGGCGCGGACCTGCTTCGGCGTCCAATTTCTGTGGGCTTCAAGAAGCAACGCCACGACCCCGGCGACGAGAGGCGTAGCATATGAGGTCCCGCTGCCTCTCACATAATAATCGCTTTGATCTTTCCTGTTGGCCGCAACCCAATTGCTGACGCCTAGGGCGCAGACCTCGGGCTTGATCCTTCCTTCATAAGTCGGGCCGGGCGAGCTGAAGGAAGCCAGTTTCCCCGTTGAGTCCACCGCACCCGCGGCAATGACGTCATATCCGTCGGCAGGGGCGATGATATGTCCCCAGGCATTGCCGCGCTCGTTCCCCGCGGCATTGACGACGACGACTCCCAGGCTTGTCGCCCGGTTGGCGGCGCGTGTCGTCACGGCCGTCTTGCCGTCCATATCCTTGAACTGGTACCAGTCCGTGTAGCCGAGCGAGGACGACACGACCTCAGCGCCAAGCGATTCCGCCCATTCGATCCCGGCCACCCACCAGTCTTCCTCGATCGGCTTTTCAAATTTTGACGTTTCCGTCTTGCCCAGGATGAAATCGGCGCCGAAGGCCGGCCCCATGAGCCCACCGACCTTGAATCCGCCGAGCAGAGACCAGGTGGCCGTCCCATGGTCATCCGTGTAGTCGTTCGGGTCGGAAAGGTTCTGAGAGACATCCCCGTCGCCGTTGACGAAATCCCATTGGGCGACGAGATGGGCCAGCCTGAAAACCTCATGGCTTTTGCGGAAGCCGACATCTAACAGACAGACGAGCACGCCTCGACCGCTCAGTCCCTGTTGATGGAGGGCGGGCACGCTGATCTGGTTGAGCTGGGTGTAGGAGAATCCATAGAGAGGATTTTTTGGCTCGGCGGCGCTTTGGGGCACCGCGGCCGCGTCAGAAGAGCCATCTTCCCTTTTGAAACTTTTGACGATGTCCAGGGCCTTGACGCAGCCGAGCTCGGCCAGAGCCTGGATCTGTTCCGGATAGGCCTCGACGCTTACGGCATTGAGCCAGCGCGATACGGCCCTGACCTTGACGTTCAAAGATTTGACCTGAGCCGTGTAGACCGCAGACAAAGGAAGGTCCTCGTAATCGACCAGGCCGGCATTGCTCCGGACCTTGGACCGACGCCAGAGGCACCGCGCTTGGAGGGTGCGCTTCGCTTCGGTCAGAGCACTTTTGACCGAAGCTTGGCCGGCTTCTCCTTTATCGCGGAAATAGACCCAGACGGGAAGGGTTTCGCCGCTTTTGACGACCGTGGGCAGGGCATCCCTGAGGGCTTGGCCGATCTTCGCCTCCGGGTTTGTCCCGGGCGGCATCTGGCCTTGAAGAATGAATATAAGACAGAGAAGAATCCAGGGTTTGTTGGACTTTTTCATCGGTTTTTTCCTTTACTCTTCTGAAAAGACCTGGGCTTCAAAGACTTCGATCTCGACTTTCTTTTTCCACTCGTATTCGTCCAGCCCGGCTTTCATGCAGCCGTGGCGCATGTAGGTTTCGAGGTCCCAATTGTATTCCAAGGGCACCTGGGGAAGCAGCAGCCCCTTGTTGAAACCCTTGGAAATGATGATGCCGTGTTTTCCCACTTCGATCTTGCGGATGTCCTTGATCCGGCGGGGCAGAGTCAACACGGATATTTCGATTTTGAGGCTCGTCAGATCCTCCTCGTTGAGAGGCTGAAAACGGTAATCCTGGGTGGCGGCCGCAACGGCCATTTCCATGACGGCTTCGGCCAGGGGCTTATAAGGCAGCGGGTAGCCGATGCACCCCCTCAGCTCACCGTCCACTTTCAGGGTGACAAAAGCGCCCCGCTTGTTCAAGAGCGTTTTATCCTCGACTTCGGCCTTGAGGATTTTATCCGTCCGAAGCTTGGTTTCGATCGCCTGCCGGGCCAGCCCGAGCAGAAATTTCTTTTGGTCTTCGCTCAAATAATCGTTCATGGCCGTTCTTCATCCATCGAAGTTTATTTTTGGAGCTTGATCGGCGCCGCAAAAAAACGGTCGTCGTAATCGATGACCAGGGACTGGAAGCTCAAACTTCCTCGTTTGTTAAGACGAACGCCCAGGAACAGCTTTCCGCAGGCGAAAGGCTGAAGCAGGCGTTGCTTTTGTTTGGCGTCGGCCGGGAAGGCAAAGAACCCGATGATTTTTCCGTCCAGGAGCCGGTTGAGTCCGTGATAATGTTCAAGCGTCGGCCGGAAGCCTTTGGGCAGGGGAAAGATCTTTTCCACGAAAAACCGGCGCCCCCGCTTATGACCGATCAGAAATCCCGAAAGGTCGGGCTTGGCCGAGAGAGAGCCGATCGCTTTGAGCGCCTGATGAGCCTCCGCCGCAAGATAGGCATCCATTGATTAAATTATAACACAGATAGTGGTTAGTTATTTGATGAGCTCAAAGGAGGCCAGGATCTTCTTAAAGATGGGGCCGAGGCCGCCGAATTTTTCCTGGGGCGCGATGAAAGCGAAGAGGTATGCGGTGGCGCCGTCAATGAGAAGGATATTTTGATTGACGATCGTCGCCTGGTCTCTTCCACTCTGGGAAAAAACAACGCTCGGAGCCTTCCGGCCGACAATCTCCCTTTCGCCTTCCTCGAGAAGCTTGTAGTTTTTGACCATTTTGCTCAGGCCGGCCAGCCTCCCTTGAAGGATTGTCTTGGCCGATGTCCCCGGCGGAACGGCGAAAAAAACGAGGGCAAACTGGACGCCGCTTTCTTGAGGATTCATTAAAAGCGTCGTGACCCCGCCCTTGGAATCTTCTCTCATCGTCCAGGCGTTGTCAGGAGCGGAAATCCTGCAGGCATAGTTTGCGTTGACATAGGTCGAATCCGAGATTCCCGTTTTCAACCCAGTTTGAGTCCCTTCCTCCTTGAAATCCAGGATCTCGATTTCGAGATTGTCGGTCAGCTTCCAGCGGAGGCCCTGCGTTCCCATGACCGTCGGGCTGTCGATGAATTTCAGATGAGAAGGCCCGGCGACAAACATTCCGGCGGCGGCGTCTACGGCCGTCCATTCGCCCAGCCACACTTCGTCCCACATGTGTCCCATCCAGGCGCCGCCGCTGTAAAGCTCGCCCAGGACGATGCGCGTCGGAATCCCCGCCGCCCTGGCCAGCGAGGCGAACAGGATGGCGTATTCGGAGCATTTCCCCCGCTTCTTCTGGAGGACTTCGGGACCGGTCAGGGTTTCGGCGATGAAGTCCGAGACGACGTTAGTGTT
>Ga0315284_10010951_pt1 | contig 12919 bp, 8 predicted proteins | sample YL17G09_16_MG_FD_203696 | JGI IMG/M metagenome (GOLD analysis project Ga0315284, IMG submission 203696) | Sediment microbial communities from Yellowstone Lake, YNP, Wyoming, USA - YL17G09_16 | ecosystem: Environmental > Aquatic > Freshwater > Lake > Sediment | place: USA: Wyoming | collected... | reverse complement strand
GCTCGCCAACCTGCCACCGTTCACGGCGAGCGTGCTCGGCGCTCAACCCATCCCCGCCGATTCCCTCGCGCCCCCGCGCATCCGGCCGCCCCTCATCGACGCCCGCCACCCGGATATGCAGACCAACCGCTATCTCGCCCTCACCCGCGACTCCGGCGAATGGAAGCCTGCCGATATCGGGTTCTACAACACCGGCGTCTACGGCTGGGGCTGGGTCACCCGGAGCGGCGGCGTCTACATCGACAACCCCTCCGACATCCAGTACAACCACGACCTCGATAAGCTCCGTCTCAACTGGGTCGGCTCCGTGGGGGCGCATCAGAAAACGCCTCTGCCAGGCCAGGCTGCGGGCGACAAGCGCATCGCCGGCAGTAACTTCCCGCCCGCCGACTGGTGGGACAACACCGGCCGCTGGTACGCGCCTCCGGGCGTGGAGATCGTGCTCCACGGGGAGGCCGAGTGCCCCTACATCGAGATCACCCGCGATGACCCGGCGCCGACTACTTTGGGCACGCTCATCGATCCGGCCGACCCGACCACCTACTCCTACTGGCGCGAGCCCGATGGCACGCCCATCCTGGACACAAAACCGTATGTCGCCAACGGCAACTGCAAGCCCGTGAAGTTGGCCAATCCCGCGGGCGTCTCCGCCCGCACCGCCCATTTCCCCTTCCCGCCCAACGGCATCATCTACGCCGAGGGCAACGTCCGCATCCGCGGCGTCATGCCCCCCGTGCGCGGCGCGCCCACCGTCTACCTCGACAAGTGGGATGCCGCCAATGGCGGCGACCGCCGCTTCGATCTCCAGGTCGTCTCCGGCGGCACCATCTACATCGAGGGCGACCTCCTCACCCCCGGCCCCGAGGGCGCCAGCCTCTGGCATTCCGACATCAACGGCCGCCACAAGCTGACCACCCTCCAGGAAGACATGAAGTGGGGCTCCCGCCTCGCCCTCCTGGCGCGGGATTACGTCTGCGTCAACACCACCGCCCTCTTCCCCCGCCCCGCCGACCTCTACGAGACCGTCAAGGTCAAGGGCGTCCCTGTCTGGTACAACGACACTCACCCGGTCTTCCCGGCGATGGATCAATCCGACCCCGCCCCTCCTCCCGGCGGCTACCCGCACTACCTATTCTGGCAGGGCAAGCCTGTCCCAATACCAGACGGCGCGTACGCCGGCGAGAAGGGGTTCCCAACCAGCCCCGAGAGCACTTCCTTCATCTACAACAACCCTCGCCTCGACGTCCCCGACCTCAGAGGCGAGATCGCCCAGCTTCAGCTCTTCCTGGGCCACGCCGGGTGGTATGCCCCGGCTCCGGATACGAAACACGGGTACGCCGGGCCAGGCCAGGGCACGCCCAAGACGCTCGACGATCCCGACGCGAACGTCCGGCTCCGGCTGATGATCAACAACGTCCTCGACACTTGGGAGTACGGGGCAGAGGGCGCCCACTACACCTTCGCGAAAGCAAAGGACGACGCCGCGGATCAGTCCCAGTTCTGGTATGACGTCTCCGCCCTCACTGCGAGCCGGCTCGAGTTCCTTCCGAACCTGGGTGATACTGAGACCCCGGTCGAGACCATGACCCTCCTCGACCAGACCACTACGCCCTCCAACGACCCCTACCAGCTCACCGGCTCCAACCGGATCGGCCTTGGGGTGCAGGTGTTCCCGACAAGTGAGGAGATACCGCCCGTACCTTCGGGCGAGTTCAGGTGGCTAGTCGCGCCCCACGAACTCGGCTATGTCCTCGGCCCCATCGCCGTCGCCCCGCCGCGGGGATACGGCAGTGACCCGACCAACCTCGCGAGCCCCTTGCCCGTTCAGATCCAGGCGCTCATCTACGCCCAGAACGGCTCCTGGTTCATCATCCCGGGCCCCTGGTTCAATGAAGACACGAGCAACGCGCCGTACGACCAGGCCTACTACCAGGGGCGGCAGGCCCCCGGCTACCACGAGCCGCTGAACATCGCGCTTCAGTTCTACGGCGCCATCTCCGAGAACATGCCCGCGCCCATCGGCGACGTCGCCGACTGGACCAGCAAATGGTGCGGCACCGCCTACGACAGCTTCAACAAGAGCCTCAGCTATAGCTACGATCCCCTCCTTCGCCTGGAGCGCCTGCGCCGCGACCCGCTCTCGAAGGACGCGAACCCGGTCTACGTCAGAACCCCGCGCTTCAAGTATCTGCCCATGACCCCCGACCTGATGGTCTGGGGAGAGCGCATATCCGGCCAAACCGGCGCCTGACCACGTGCCTTTCTGTCATTGCGAGGGGCGGCCGTTGCCGCCCCGTGGCCTTGCCCGCCTCTGGCGGGAATCTCGCCGTTGCGTTGCTTCGGTAGTTCTACTGCCGAAGCCCCTCCGTATGGGGCCGTGACTCGTCCCGCCCGAATGCAATAGGGCAGGAGCGAATCTCCCGACTGGCAGGAGGCCGGCTCGGCCCGCAGTAGAGTACGATGCGAGCGCAGCGCGGCGCTCTTGATAACCGGCCGCAGCGTGGTACTTACTCTTCAGGGATTCGGTCTCCCTGGACAGGCCACGTTTGTTGCGGAACATTATCGCCCGTGCTATAATCTAATATTCGCGGGGGGTGTAAGCAGGCGCGGCGGCTGCCTGGCGTTTTTCCCTGCTTCCTCCCACCGGCAAAGGAACGATGGCCAGCCATGGCGGAACAGGTAGTCCTCGGCCTCGACATCGGCACCAACCGCATCAAGTTCGTGGAGGCCCGCATGGGTCGCCACGGGCCCCTCATCACCAACGCGGGAATGGGCCTGACGCCCAGAGATGCCATCTCCAACGGCGTCATCGTTGACCCTAACTCCCTCGGCGCCGCCTTGCGCCACCTTCTCGACCAATACGGCATTCGCACCAAGGGAGTCGTCAGCTCCGTTGCCAGCCAGTCCTCCCTCGTCGTCCGTCCCATCGAAGTCCCGCGCATGAGCCGCCAGGAGCTGGCCGACACCATGCAGTGGGAGGTCGAGCGCCATATCCCCTTCGCCGCCAGCGAAGTGGTCATGGATTTCCAGCCTCTCATCCCGCCCGAAGACCTCCCCCCCGAAGCCCAGAACATGGAAGTCCTCCTCGCCGTCGCTCAGGAGGACATGATCAACGCTCACGTCGATGCCCTCTTCCGCGCCGGCCTCGACCCCATCGCGCTCGACGTCGAACCCCTGGCCGCCAGTCGCTCTCTCATCGACATCAACCGGGAGGCAGGGGCTTACGATCACGTCTACGCCCTGCTCAACGTCGGCGCCATCACTACCGACCTCAGCATCGTGCGCCGTGGCCTGCTGAGCTTCACTCGCCCTGTCCCCCTGGCGGGCGATAACATCACCAACGCCATCGCCGAAGGCCTCGGCTATGAATTCCACGAGGCCGAGCGAGCGAAGATCGAGCAGGCCGCCCTCTACGTTCAAGGCGCGCCCGCCCTGGAAGCTCCCAGAGAGCCCCAGATTCAAGCGCCTCCACCATCGGTGGCGCCGTCGCCCACCCAGCCCATCTTCCGCGTCGGCGACGAAGACAGAGAGGCCAAGGCCGCTCCCATCTTCGACATTGGCGACGAAGCCCCCAAGCCCGGCCCCGTGTTCGATCTGGGCGCGGAGCCCGACAAGCCCCAGACTTTCGACCTGGGCGCCGACACCGGCCCCGGCGGGCCCTCCGGCCCCCAGCCGCCGCCCCGCGTTTCCGGATTGCCGGTCCTCCATACCCCCGGCGCCGGCACTCCTGGTCGCCAGGTCTATGACGCGATGCTGCCCACCCTCGTCGAACTCGTCACCGAGATTCGGCGTTCCATCGAGTATTATTCGAACCGCTACCCCGATTCGCGGGTCGATAAGGTCCTCGTCTACGGGGGCACTGCCTGCATGCCGAACTTCGCCGAGTTCCTCGCCGGCGAAGTGGGGACCGCGGTCGAGGTGGGGAATGCCCTCCTGCGAGTGGAGATCGACCGCGGCGTCTCGTCCGAGTTCATCGACCAGAATGGGCCTTACCTGCCCATCGTGGTGGGCCTCGCCATTCGCGATATGATCGACTGACCCGCGGAATGCTTCGGGCTCTCCCATTCCGGGACGGTCGGTCTGGTTTCTGCGGCGGATCCTTCGATCCGCCAAGTGTGCATGGAGAAGGCGGATGATAAAGATCAACTTACTGCCGGGCTACATCCTCGAGAGCCGGCGCGTCAAGGCCCTGTTGCGCCTTCTCGTCGCCGTCATCCTCATCGAGGTAGCCCTCCTCTCGGCCTACGTCTGGGCCCCTACCCCCTTCTCACTCCCCTCCCAGAGAAGGAAGGCCGACGACAACCTCACCCAGTGGACCAAGCGGTACACCGAAGTCGTCGCGGTGGATGAACAGGCGAAAGCCACCGCGGCCCGCTTCGCCGCGAAAGCCAGTTGGGTGAAGTGGGTCGATGATGCCGACCGCATCCCCGGCCGCTGGATCAACTACTTCAAACTCGTCAACAAGTACATCCCCAAGGACGTGGTGATCAACGGCCTGCCCCTTCCCAGCGGCAACGTCCTCAACCTCAGTGGCACTACCAGCGACCTCCGCGCGGCTTCTCGCTGGTACCTCAATATGCTTCGCTGCGAGATGGTTCAGCCCGATCCGAACGCGGTTCGGTTCTCCGTCGGCGGCATGGTCGGTTGGCCCGGCGTGCCCGCCGGCCCCGGCGCGAATCCTAAGATGTCTACCCCAGTCGCCATCTCTATCGCTCTCAACCCGGAGTATATCCCCCTGGGCCTCGCCCCGGCCGTCCCGCCTGATGCGGGAGTCGGCGGAGGCGCCAGTCGGGGTGGCGGACGGGGTGGCGGCGGTGGTGGACGTGGTGGTGGCGGTGGGGGAGGACGCATGGGAGCCGGTGGTGGTGGCGGCGGCGGTGGTGGACGTGGTGGTGGCGGCGGCGGTGGTGGACGTGGTGGTGGCGGCGGTGGTGGTGGACGCGGCGGCGGCCGAGGTGGCGGCGGCGGATAGGGCCGGCAGGAGCGCGTGGCGTGACGGATCTCGTCGCCCGCAAATAGAGCGAGGAGTCGTGCTGTGAAGCATTTTAGGATCAACAGAATCCAGGTCGGTATTGCGGGCCTTGTGGTGTTGGTCGGCATCGCCGCTCTCTACCTGCTCGCCTTTGTCAAGCCAATGGCCGCGAAGATCAAGAAGATCAACGACGACGCCCTTGCTAACAAGCAGTTCGTCGAGCAGAACGAATCGAAGGCAAAGGCCGCCCTCCTGGCCGCCGAGGCCCAGGAGTCCGTCGTCAAGGCCCAGTTCGACAAGGTCATGAAGACCAGGATGCCGGCAAACGCCGACTTCTCCGATCCTCTCGCCGGCATGTTCAAGCTCTGGACGTTCCCTCGCGAAGAGGGGATGGTAATCGATAAGTGGTTCAAGTCCTCCGGCGCTGAAGTCAGCGGCTACAGCTTCCCCGCCTACGGGTCCCAGGTCGACCTGAACCTGCCTAACGTCAAGGTGATGCCACCCCTGAACTGGAACCTGACCGTCCAGACCAGAGACTTCCCCTCCCTGCTCAAGTGGCTCGATAGGTTTCCCAAAGCCCCTCGCTTCCTGGTCATGGGCAGCGTCGTTATCGGCGGCCCCCGGCAGCCGGGCCAGCCGCTCACGGCCAGCATCCCCGTTACCCTCTATGAGTGGACCAAGGCCGCTCAGACCGCGCTCGAAGCCCCTGCGGTAGCCCCTGCCGCCGCTGGTGCGGGCGCAGCGGGAGATACCGGCCTGGGTGGCGGCGGCATGCGCGGTGGCGGCATGGGTGGTGGCATGCGGGGCGGTGGTGGGCGCGGGGGTGGTGGCCGCGGAGGCGGCGGTCGCGGTGGTGGCGGCCGTGGTGGCCGAGGCGGATAACCTGGATTACCATTCGAAGCGCCCAACCGGACGCTCCGGAGTTGCTCGCTTCTTCTGTAGCTGTGGCTAACCTGTAGTGCAAGAGAGTTGTCAATGAGCGCGGCCGATCGAAACAAGATCATCATCGCCGGTGGCATAGCACTCATCGCCATCATCCTCATCGTCTTCTTCCTGCGAAGTCGAGGCGGCAAGCAGGCCGCCACCACCGCAGGCGGAGGTGGTTTTGGTGGGACGGCTCAGACCGCCGCCGGAGGCGCGCCCCAGGCCGGCGGCGCGGCCGCCCCTGGTCAAGCGGCCCCCGCCGCTCCCGGTGGCCGAGCCGGCGCCGCGGCCGGCGCGGGTGGAGCTGCTGCTACCGGTCCCGCCGCGCCCGGCGCTGTCCAGATCGCCCAGGCTCCTTCCTCCGGGGCTCCCTATCTCGGCGTCGTCCGCATGGGTACCGGCGCTAGCGAACCGTCGCGTATCGACCCCTTCCTTACCTTCGAGGCCCCTCCGGCCCCCATCCCGCCGGAGGTTAGCGCCGCCCTTCCTCCCGTCGTCTTGCAGACCGGCGGGCTCCGCCCGGGAGGCCTTCCTGAGAACGTCGGCGGTCCTCTGGGCCAGCGGCGCGTCGCCGGGCTGCTCTTCGACGACGGCGCCTGGGCCATCCTGGAGCAGGACAACCAGACCTTTATCGTCAAGCCCGGCGATATCGTCGATGGCAACCGCATCACCGCTATCGGGCCGGACTCGATCTTCGTCACCGACAACCAGGGACGGCGCTGGCGAGTCGATCTTCGCGCCCTCGCCCCCCAGGGCGGCTCCACTGCCCCCAGCAGCGTTCCGGGCATGCCGGAGGCGCCCCCTACCGACTTGCAGAACTAGGCCGATATTGCAGCTAGGCAGACGGAGATTGCGCGAACAAAATGCCCCTCAGCATGGTCAAAGTCGGTGGGAAGAGGCAGCCCGAGGCTGACCTTCGACGGGTCTACCTCCCGGTTGTTCTCGCCCCCGCGAACTAATGCAGAATGGGGCTTAACAGTCTAATCCTGGTGTGCTAGAATGGCCTGCCTGGAGGGAACGAAGATGATGGCTAGCCGAAACCGGATGTTGTTGGCGTTACTGATGCTCACCGTGATCGTCACGGGTGCTCTTGCCATGAGCATCGTGGCCTTCTCCCAGGAAGAGGAGAACCCGATCAGCCTCGACCTCAAGGACGCGAATCTCGAGGACGCGTTGCGCCTGATCTTCCGGCCTCCTTACAGCTTCACGTTGGAGCCGGGAGTCACCGGGAGAGTTACCGTCTCCCTTCACGATGTTACCTTCTCTCAGGCCCTTCGCGCAGTCCTCGACCTCAACCGGTTGACCTACCGCAAGGAGGCCAACAACGTCTACGTGATCACCAAGCGGGAGGAGAAGCCCGAGAGGGTCGAGGCCTCGCCTGTTCAGGTCGAAACCCCGGCTTCCGAATACCCGCTCTTCTGGATCGGCCCCGGCGGCCGCTATGAACTCCAGGCCCTCGACGCGCGTGATGTCGCGACCTGGTTCGGCGGTTACCAGATCAACCCGCTGCCCATCCCCTATTCCGTCGGTACCCCCGGCGGCGCTGGGATTGGCGGCGGTGGCGGTGGCCTCGGCGGCGGCTACGGCGGCGGTGGCGCTGGCGGTGGCGGCGGCTTGGGTGGCGGCCTCGGTGGTGGCGGTACCGGTGGCGGTGGTACCGGTGGCGGCGGTCGCACTGGTGGTGGCGGCACTGGCGGTGGTGGCACTGGTGGCGGCGGCGGTCGCACCGGTGGTGGCGGCACTGGCGGTGGTGGCACTGGTGGCGGCGGCGGTCGCACCGGTGGTGGTGGCACTGGTGGCGGCGGCGGTCGCCAGGGCGGCGGCTAGCCCGAAGCGCCCTGCGACCAGTTGTGCCAAACTGAAGTGTGAACTGTGCATCTGGGCCGGGCACTCTCGGCCCAGATGTGAAGCCTGACTCTGGGCAGGGGTGTCCTGCCCGGTGACGAGAAGTCCGATCGTGGTTCCGGCGAGGTGCCAGCGATTGGTGGGCGAGAAGCTCCTGCACCATTGGCGCGAGGCGAAGGCATCCCGCGTGCGCCCGTTGTAATGCTCGCCTGTGCGAGCGACTCAGTTCGGAGGTCAGAGATGAGACGAAGTATTATCGCGCTAGTCCTAGTCTGTCTGATGGCCGGTCTGGCAGCAACCGCCGCGCTCGCGAGTGATCCCACTGGCGACGCCACGCGGGGGCCCATCAGCATACATGTGCGCGACGCCAGCATCCCGGACGTCATCCAGACCATCATGCAGAACGCGGGCGCCAACCACGTCATCTACGGTGACGTCACAGGCGCCATCACCCTCTCCCGCGACAACGTCCCCGTCGAGCGCATCCTCGAGGATATCTACCAGGCCAAGGGCTTCTACTGGTGGCGCGATCAGTCCGGCACCTACTACATCTCCACTCAGCCTCAGCCTGCGCCCAGGCCTGCGGTCTCCGCGCCTCCGGCCGCTCCCGCGGGAGCCGACCAGAGAGTCGCCGAGATTTCGAAGATGCACACCCTTCGCTTCTGGCCCCCGCAGTATCTCTGCTATCTCTTCGGCACCGCCGAAGAGCCGGGCCCTCTCCCATACTCCAGTAGCCAGTATGCCGATAGCTTCGGCCCCGCGATGCCCATTGGACCCCAGGTCGTCGGCTATTCCGGAGCTGGCAGTCTAGGGCTTGGCGAACTCGCCGGTGGTGGTCGGGGTGGTGGCGGCGGTGGCGGTGGTCGAGGCGGTGGTGGTGGCGCCGGCGGCGGTGGTGGTGGTAGAGGCGGCGGCGGCGGTGGTGGTGGCCGAGGTGGTGGCGGTGGTGGCGGCCGAGGTGGCGGTGGCGGTGGCGGCCGAGGTGGCGGTGGCGGTGGCGGCGGCGTTGGGGGTGGGTCGCTGACCCAGTTCATGCCCGAGGACATCTCCGACATCGTGGCCGTGCCCATACTCAACGGCCTCATCATCCGCGGCAGCGAAGAGGGCGTCAACAAGCTGATCGAGTTCATCAAGATGATCGATCGCAAGCCCCAGCAGATCATCGTGGAGCTGCAATCGGTTGCCGTCTCCACTGCGATGGAGAAGCGCTTCGGCATTCAGTGGTACTACACGGTCGGCAACACTACCATTCAGCCTATCGGCTTCGACCCGGGCGGCGGCAGCCTCCGCATCGGCTACACCGGCCGCAACAACTTCCAGGCGACCCTCAGCTACCTGCTGACATCCGGCCATGGCAAGGTTACCGACGCCATCCGCATCTCCACCATGAACCTGTTGCCGGCCTATAACTCGGTCGTCGAGCAGTATCCTCTGGTCCAGGTGGGCGGCGTGGCCGGCGCCGGCCTGGGTGGCCTCGGCGTCCAGACCGTCGGAGTCACCTACATGAGCTTCGTTACCCAGCTTAGCATCCTGCCCCAGATCCTGGGCGACGGAACCATCAACATGGTCGTGCCTTACACCAAGACCACCAGAACCGGCGAAGTTAAGTACCCGCTGGCCAATTTCGGTTTCCAAAGTGCACCCATCACCACCACGAACTCCCTCCTGACCACGGTGAACGTCCGGGATGGCGAAACCTTCGTCGTCGGAGGGTTCGTCGGTGGCGAGACGCAGCAGAGCGAACTCAAGCTCCCGCTCCTGGGCGATCTCCCGTGGATCGGGCAGCTATTCACCCAACGCACTAGCAGCTTCAAGGAGACCGAGACCTTGCTCTTCATCACCCCTCACATCGTGAAGGAAGAGGTGGTGCCCACCAGCCTGGGTCCCATCTGACCTCGGCCTGAGAGTTCGGAACTCACGGGAGCGGCGCTCATCGAGTGCCGCTTCCGTTGCCTTACTGGCTGTACCGGAACCGTGACCTGCGAGATGCCACCAGTGCTCGACAAAGCGCCTGCCGCCGAAGACCCGACCATTCCCCTGCGCGTCGAGTTGGGGGATCGATCCTACCAGATCCATCTCGGCCCCGAGGCGTTGGCCAACGCCGGCCGTCTGATTGAGGCGGCGGCCGCTCCCTCCAGCGCCTTCATCATCACCCATCCCATCATCGACCGGCTCCACGGCGATGTCCTGCGCCGCGGCCTGCGCGGGTTCTCTTTCGAGATCATCCACGTGCCCGCCGGAGAGAGACAGAAAACCCTTCGCCGCGCCGCCTGGCTCTACGATCGCCTGCTCGAACTCGGCGCCGACCGCAGCTCTGCCATCATCGCCTTCGGCGGGGGCGTCATCGGAGATCTGGCGGGCTTCGTCGCCGCCACCTATATGCGCGGAGTTCCCTACCTCCAGATCCCAACCACGCTTCTCGCCCAGGTCGATGCCTCCGTGGGCGGCAAGGTCGCCGTCGATCACCCCAAGGCGAAGAACCTCATTGGCGCTTTCTACCAACCTCGCCTCGTTCTCGCCGACTCGGGAGTGCTTCGTACTCTACCCGCCCGCGAGTACCGATCCGGCCTCGCTGAAGTGGTCAAGCATGCCGTGGCTCTCGATCAAGCGCTCTTCCTTTGGCTCCAACAGAATGCCGCCGCGCTCGCCTCACGACATCCCTCCGCCATCGCTCACGCCGTCCGCCGGAGCTGCGAGATCAAGGCCGAAGTTGTTCGCCGCGACGAGCGCGAGACCGGACCGCGAGCCATCCTGAATCTCGGTCATACCGTTGGCCACGCTCTCGAGACCCTCGCCGGCTACCGATCGCTCCGGCATGGTGAAGCTGTCGCTATCGGTATGGTCGCCGCCGCCCGCATCGCTGTTTCCACGGGCCGGCTCGCGCCCGCGGTCGCGGCCGAGATCGAGTCTCTTCTCCATCGCTTCCGTCTCCCCGTCCGTTCTCCGGCGTTCCGCGTCGACGACATCATCGCCTCCCTGCGCGCCGACAAGAAAACCCTCGTCGGCGTGCCTCGCTTCGTCCTGCCCCGGGCCATAGGCGATGTCGAGTCCGGCGTCGAAGTACCCGAGCACACCGTTGCCGACGTACTGCTCAGCCTCGGCGCGGCCCGCTAAGAGAGGCGACCATGCTCTTCGACTTCCACACCCACACCTTCCTCAGCGACGGCGTGCTGCTCCCCATTGAGCTCATCCGTCGCGCCGTCGACCGCGGCTACACCGCCATCGGCGTCACCGATCACGCCTCCTACAGCACTCTCGATTCGGTCATCGCCGCCGTCGCCGCCGACTGCAAGCTCGCCGAGAAGTACTGGGACATTCGTGCCCTTCCCGGCGTCGAGATCACCCATGTCCCGCCGGAGGTGATCGCCGACATGGCGCGGGAAGCCCGCTGGCGCGGCGCCCAGATCGTCGTCTGCCACGGCGAAACCCCTGTCGAGCCCGTGCCACCCGGCACTGACCTCGCGGCTCTGAGCTGCCCTGACGTAGATGTACTGGCTCACCCGGGCCCGATCACGCTTGAGCTGGCCCAGCTCGCCGCGGGCAACGGCGTCTACCTCGAGCTCTCTGCGCGCAGGGGTCACAGTCTCGCCAATGGTTGCGTTGCCGCCGCCGCTCGCCAGGCCGGCGCCTCCCTCCTCGTCAATAGCGATTCCCACGAGCCCGGCGATCTCCTCACCGAGGACTTCGCCCGCCGCGTCGCCGCTGGCGCCGGTCTCACCCCCGAGGAGATGCAGACCGCTCTCATCACCAACCCGCAGCAACTCCTCGCCAAGCTCGCCGCCCGCCGGTAGGGGCCTGTTTCATCACGCCCGCTTCCCAAGCTGTCATTGCGAGCCCGGCCGAAGGCGGGGAGTGGCAATCTCGTTGTTGCCACTCCGTTCGTGGAGGCGTGGTTCATCGCGCTGTCAACGCGCCAGCCGTCACTCGTCCGCCCGCTCTCCTTTTGACACCCCTTGCTCCCTCCTGCTATACTCGCCCCGTCGGTCAATCCCACGGAGGTTCCCCCGATGGCTCGCGTCAGAACTGCGCTCATGAGTGTCTCTGACAAGACCGGGCTGCGCGAATTCGCCGCCGGCCTTGTCTCCCTCGAGGTCACCATCATCTCCTCCGGCGGCACCGCCGCCCACCTTCGCGAGGCGGGCATCGCCGTCATGGATGTGTCCGAGTACACCGGCTTCCCCGAGATGATGGACGGCCGCGTCAAGACGCTGCACCCGAAGGTGCATGGTGGACTGCTCGCAATCCGTGATAATCCCGATCACATGGCCGCCGCCGAGCGTCACGGGATCACCATGATCGACCTGGTGGTCGTGAACCTCTACCCGTTCGAGCAGACGGTCTCCAAGCCCGACGTCACCCTCGAGCAGGCCATCGAGAACATCGACATCGGCGGCCCCTCCATGCTCCGCTCCGCCGCCAAGAACCACCGCTACGTCACCGTCATCTGCAACCCGCAGCGTTATGGCTCCGTGCTCGACGAGATGCGCAAGTTCAGCGGCGAGGTGCCGGCCGATTCTCGCGCCCGCCTCGCCCGAGAGGCTTTCGCCCACACCGCGCGCTACGACGCCGCCATCTACAACTACCTGTCGCACCAGATCGTCGGCGCCGAGGCCTTCCCCGGCCTGTTCCTTCACCCTTACGAGAAGACCACCGACCTGCGCTACGGTGAGAACCCCCACCAGCAGGCCGCCTTCTATCGCCGCGCCACGCTGAAGCCGATTGGCCTCGCCGCTGCTCGCCAGCTCCATGGCAAGGCCCTCTCCTATAACAACTATCTCGACCTCGAGGCCGTGCTCGGCTTCGTGCGAGAGTTCACGCAGCCCGCCGCCATCGTCGTCAAGCACAACAGCCCCTGTGGCGCGGCCGTCGCCGATACCCTCGTCCAGGCCTGCCAGGATGCCCTCGCCACCGACCCCCTCTCGGCTTTCGGCGGCATCATCGGCCTCAACCGTACCGTCGACATGGCTACCGCCGAGGCCATCCTCGATGGCATCAAGCAGTATGGGTTCATGGAGTGCGTCCTCGCCCCCGGCTACGATCCGAAAGCGGTCGAGGCGCTCTCCGCGAAGAAGGACCTTCGCTTGCTCGAGCTTCCCGACCTCGCCGCGCTCGACCCCGTCGCTTTCCGTCAGGTCACAGGCGGGCTGCTGGTGCAGACGCTCGACGACGCCGGCGATC
>Ga0315284_10010950_pt1 | contig 12919 bp, 5 predicted proteins | sample YL17G09_16_MG_FD_203696 | JGI IMG/M metagenome (GOLD analysis project Ga0315284, IMG submission 203696) | Sediment microbial communities from Yellowstone Lake, YNP, Wyoming, USA - YL17G09_16 | ecosystem: Environmental > Aquatic > Freshwater > Lake > Sediment | place: USA: Wyoming | collected... | reverse complement strand
TCCGGCAATACATACACGCCCACCAGATACACCCCCCAAACTAGCGCACTCATGTTGCGCACCTTCGCGATGAATCGCTCCTTCCGCCCCGCCACCGGCGGCACAAGCTCCCGCGGAATTCTCACGTCGTTCGCTTCCGCCCCCTTGGCCGCCTCGTCGCTTCCTGCCTCCGTCGCTTCCCGTCTGACAACCCCGTTCCGCCCATCCACGCACACCATCTCCCAGTCCGAAAACAGCGCCGTCGCGCCCGGCAGCACCACCGCCGGTATGCTCATCTCCCGCGCGATCACCGCCCCATGCGACAGCGTCCCCCCGCATTCCAGGATCAACCCCGCCGCATTCACAAACAGCGGCGTCCACCCCGGGTCCGTCGATGGACACACCAGGATGTATCCCTTGCCCAGATCACCCGCGCCCTGCGGCGACCGCACGATCCGCGCCGGCCCCGTCGCCACCCCGCTTGAAACCGCAAACGCCGCGTGACTCCCCGCCGCCTCCACCTTCCGCATCTCCCCCAGACCCTCCAACTCGCCCTGATCGATCACCTGCGGCAGCACCACCCGCCCCTCGGCCTCATGCTGAACCCTCCGCTGACCGATCACGTGCAGCGGCGCAAAACCCACCCGCAACGCATCCAGCAACTCCTCCAGATTCAACTGGAAAACGTCCTCCCCGATCCCCAGCCGACGCCCAGCCTCCAACCCCACATCACGCAACAGATCGTACCCCAGCATCAGGTAATGCTTGCCGTCCTCGCGAAACGGCAGATACCGCCTCGCTAGATCCACTTTCCGACCAAGCTCCTCCTGATCCCGCCTGCTCAGACCCGCTCGCAACTCCGCCAGCTTCGCCTCCGTCTTCGCCCCACGCTGCCCGTGCAGCTCCAGCGGATCGGCCCCGTCTTTCAGCCGATCCGCCATCGTCACCACTTCCTCACGCTGCTCCCGCCACCGCGGCGTCGCCAGGTCAAACTCGGCCGGCCCACGATGCCCGTGCTCCGCCAGCCACTGCTCCAGCGTGCATTGTCCCCTCGCCATTTCACGAAGCTGCGCATTGCCCAGCATCGTCTTGTCCGGCCGATGCGCCGACGAAAGCATCCCCGCCAGCTCATCCGGATCGTCATCCCAGAATTGCTCGTTCAAAAACGCCCGCAGCTCCGCCAGCGCCATCCCCGCAATCAGGCTCGGCAGCAACGACTGCGGCCCAAACTCGTCCATCACCTTCCGCTCGCGCCGATGCCACAGATCCACCAGCTCCGCCGCCGGCAGCCGCGCCAGGTCCCGCTCCTTCTCTTCCTTACACCATGCCGCAAACTCCGGGAAAACCTCCTCCGTCAGCTTCCTGTCCAGGTCGCGAGCTGTCTCGTGCAGCCGCCGGTTGATCCTCCCAATTCGCCGCCCCACACGCGCCCTCGCCCACAGCGACCCCGCCCCCACCGTCGGCGGCGACTGCGACGCGTCCGGATTCGACCGCAGCAAACCCACGTCGTACCTGAACGGATACCCCCCGAAAAACATCTCCCCCGCCAGCGCCAGATCCATGTACGCTCGGCCCGCGATCCGCTCCAGAAAACCCTCCGCGCTCACCTTCGCCGACGGCTCGAAACCCGCCTGCCTGTACATCGCCCCGAAACCCCCCGCCCCCGACATGAACCGCTTGATCACGCTCCACGTCAGCGGCGTCGCATGCGGCAGCGTCTCGGCAATATTATGTAGCACCCACGGCCCCTGCCCCTTCTCCAGCCGCTCACGCAGCCGCTGCCGCGCCGTCTGCAGGATCTGCTCGTACGCCTCCGCCGCCGCCAGCGTCGTGATCGGCCGCGACTGCAGCAGATACAACTGCCCGTCGTGAATCGCCCACTCGATGTCCTGCGGCGAGCCAAAATGATCCTCCGCTCGCCTCCCCAGCTCCCACAGCTTCGTCACGTCCGCTGAACACAGACACGGCTCCTTGCGCAACGCCTCCTCCACCGGCCGCTCCCCGTGGTCCCCAGCCTTCAGATACACCTGCTTGTCCGCAACCCGCGCCTCAATCACACGCCCCGTCTCGCGATCCACCCGCAGCACGTCCGGCTGCACGCGACCGCTCACCACCGACTCGCCCAGACCCCAGCTCGCCTCGATCAGCATCTCCCGCCGCGAACCGGTCCGCGGGTTGGCGCAGAACAACACCCCCGCCACCTCCGCCGGCACCAGCCCCTGCACCACCACCGCCATCGCCACCCCACACATCTCGATACCGTGCCCCGCAAGATAGCTCCGCGTCCGCGGGCTGTCCAGGCTCGCCCAGCACGACCGCACCGCCTCCAGCAACCCCTCCTCACCCGTCACATCCAGAAACGTCTCATACTGCCCCGCCATCGACGCGTCCGACAGATCCTCCGCCGTCGCCGACGACCGCACCGCCACCGTCGGCGACCCCATCCGCCGGTACGCCGCTCGTATCTCCTCCGCCAGAACCCCCCCCATCCCCTGCCCATGCGCGCCCCGGTACGCCGCCGTCGTCACCACGAACCCCCCAGGAACCGAAAATCCCGCTCGTATCAGGTTCCCAAGGTTGATCGCCTTCCCACCCACCAGCGACCTCTCCCGACACTCCGCAAGCTCCTGGATCAGAGGCCCGCTCCTGCTCATTGCCCAACCTTCCCGCTGACAAAGCAGCGCAGCCCGCCGGTCTCACTGCCCACATACACTCGCCCACCCGCCACCGTCGGCGAGCTCAGCGACAGTCCCGCCTCGCCAGGATTCCCCTCATCATTCAACCCATGCCTCTCCAGAAGCTTCCCGTCCGAAGCGTCCAGCACACCAAGATACCCGTCCCGGCTCACAGCATACACATACCGCCCAGTAAATGCCGGCCCCGCCAGAATCGGCGACTTCCCGCTCACCGCCCGCCGCCAGATTTCCGTCCCGTCCGCCGCCTTCAACCCAATCACCTCCCCGTTCCGAACCGGGCAGATCAGCTTCCCATCCCCCCACGCCACCGCCCCCAGCACCGCATCCTTCATTGGCTTCTGCCATCGCACCGCCCCGCTCCGCGCATTCAGCGCCGCCACCACCCCCGCCGGGTTCGGCGACGAGTAGACGTAATCGCTGTTACCCCCGCCAACCACCACCAGCTCCCCCGCCAACGTCACCGCCCCCGTCACAGGGTACGGCAGCGCCGTCCGCCACATCAGCCTCCCCAACCCCTTCTTCTTCAGATCCTCATCGCTCTCGCTCCGCAACGCCACCACCGCTTTCCCCTCAAAACCGCTGCCGATGTACACGATCCCTTCCGCCGAAACCGCCGGCGAACTCTCCGGATCGTTCACCACGTAACGCCATAGCTCCTTCCCATCCGAGATCCTCACCGCGATCACTTCGCCTGCATCCGTCGTCGGCTTATGGTCCGGCCCCTCGATCGCCCCCGCGCCGACCACCACCATGTCCCCCAGGATCGCCGGCGAGCTTTCGATATGCAGCGTCGTCTTCACCCGCCAATGCACCTGACCCGTCGCCGCCTCCATGCACAGCAGCTCGCAGTCCTTGTCGTCGTGCAGCCCCTGCCCGATCAACACGTATTTCCCATCCGCCGTGATCGCCGGCGAGCTGAAAAATGGCTTCATCGCCTTCCCGTCAATCGCGTCCGTCACCCAGACCGACTGCCCCGTCCCGGCATCCAGGCAGAACATCGCCCCATGGATCTTCCCATCCACATTCTGCAGGCTCGACGCGCAATACACGCGGTTCCCCACAACCAGCGGCGAGGACAGCACCATCGCCCCCTCAGGGTTGTAATCCCATAACAACCTCAGCATCAGTGGCCCATTCCGCTCCCGGCGAATGATGTCCATCGCCACCTTCGCCCAATCCCGCTTCGGAGTCGTATCCCCCCGCGCTCGGCCGCCCGCTCCTCCGGCCCCCATCACCCAGTTCACACCCCACCATACCGCAAAGATCGCAACCACCACCCCCAAAGGAATCGCCGGCCTCCGCCGACACAGCGATACCATCTCCCGCGGCTTCAGCAACAACGCCACCACGCTCGCCGCTCCAGCCACGATCGCCGGAGCCAACGCCGTGCCCGCATTCACGAAGATCGGCACCACCGCCAGCGGATAAGCCATGCTGCTCGTCATGGATATACCGAGAGTCTTCCGTTTGCAATCGCCGCCCAGACTACCTATACACCCCCGCCCGCACTGTTGTTGTTCGCCCCAATCCAAGTGCCCTGCCCATACAATAGGTTGTATACCGCCGTTCGCGGGCCACGATCTTCCACACCTGCTATCATCGACCCTTCAACACGCCCCATCGTCGCTCGTACAATCCCCTGTAGCAACGCTCATCTGACGCCCTTGGAGGAGTGATGGATTCCAGACTGTCCCTGGGTTGCCTGCGCTGTCCGTCTATTCCCCTGCTTCTGTGCCTGGCAGTCGTTATGCCCGCCTTCGCTCAGCAACTGGCCCCCGATGAGGCCGCCGCCCTCCTCCTTAACACCGCACGCACCGCCTACAACGAACGAAACCTCCCCGTCGCCATCGAACGCTTCCGCGCCTTCCTTCAGAAATTCCCCGCTACCACAGGTGCCGCACCCGCACGCTATGGCCTGGCCCTCGCCCTCCTCGAAAGCCCCGACAAAGACTACGCCGCCGCCATCGAGATGCTCCAGCCCGTCGCCAGCATCCCCGACTTCCCAGACCGCCGCTTCGCCCAGTACTACTTCGGCCTGGCCCTTCGCGGCGCCGGCATGAAAACCCTCGACCAGATCCCCTCCAAACCCAACGAGGCCCAGCAGCTCCGCGCCGCCGCCAACCAACGCTTCACTCAGGCCGCCGCCGCCTTCGCCGCCGCCGCCGATGCCTTCGCCGCTCTCGTCAAAACACCACCGCCCCCAGACGCCAAGGAACTGCCCCTCGATCTCGAATGGGCCAACCGCGCTCGCTGCGACCGCGCCGAAATGCTCCTCCGCCTCGCACAACCCAAAGACGCCCTCGCCGTCATCCAGCCCCTCCTCGCTGATCCCATCCTCACCAAAACGCGCTTCCTCAAGCAGGCCGCCTACCAGCATGGCTATGCCAGCTTCTTGCTCAAGGACTACGTCTCGGCCGGGCGCTCGCTGGCTATGCTCGCCCCCTTCGAAGATTCCGAGATCGCCGTCCACGCACGCTATCTCCTCGCCCGCACACATCACCTCGCCGATGAACGCCCCGAAGCCGCCGCCCTCTATGGCGCCCTCATCGCCGCCTACCAGAAAGAACGCGCAACCGCCCAGGACGCCCTCAAAAACCCCGATGCCCTCAAAGATAAACCCGAGGAAAAAGCCCGCTTCCAGGCCATCCTCAACTCCCCCCCCCCCGATTACGTCGCACGCGCTTCCTTCTACTGGGGCGTCCTCCTCTTTGAACAAGCCAAGTTCCCCGACGCTCTCGCCAGGTTCACCGCCTTCCTCCAGCAGACCCCAAAGTCCCCCTTGGCCCACGAAGCCCAGCTCCGACTGGGCTTCTGTCAGGTCCTTCTCAGCCAATGGGCCCCCGCCGCCGCTAGCCTTCAGCCCCTCCAGGATCACCCCCTCTTGCAGGACCAGGCCCTCCGCTGGCTCGCCCGCGCCCAGATCGGCGGCGCCGACCCCACCAACCTCGCCGCCCACGACCAGGCCGTCAAAGCCGCCATCGACAGACTCCGCAAAGCCGCCGACCGCCTCAAGGCCGTCGCCGCCGACCCAAAGCTCCTCGCCGCCGATCCCGATGCCAAAAACCGCCGCGGCGAAGTCCTCCTCGATCTCGGCGACGCCCAGAGACTCGCCAGGCTCTGCAAAGAAGCCGCCGACACCTATCAGCTCATCATCTCCGAAAACTCCGCGCCCGACGCCATCGAAGAGGCCATGCACGGCCTGGCTACCGCCTTCCAACTCGCCGGCATGTACAAGGAATCCGACCAGGCTTGCCTCCACTTCCAGCAGGTCTATCCCAAAAGCACTCTCCTCCCCGCGCTGGCCTTCCGCTACGCCGAAAACCCCTACCTCATCGCCGCCGGCTCCATCGGCAAACCCAACGCCCCCCTACCTGCCGATCAGGTCAAGCAGCTCTACTCCGAAGCCGTCAAACGATACCAGCATGTCATCACCACCTTCCCCGCCTTCCAGCACCTCAGCCTTGCCAAGCAGGGCCTCGCCTCCTGCTACTACCAGCTCGCCCAGTTCGACGACGCCGCCAAAACCCTCGCCTCCATCCCCGACACCGATCGCAGCGGACCTCTCGCCTCCGCCAATTACATCCTCGCCGACTGCCTCCTCCGAACCCTCCCTCCCGAAGGCGATGATGCCCTCTCCGCCGCTCGACTCCTCCAGCAGCTCGAAGATGCCGCCAACCTCCTCACCGGCGTCATGATGACCGAAAACAGCCCCCTCGTTCCCGATGCGACCATTAAGCACGGCTACACCCTCCAACGCGTCGCTGCCCTCACCGCCGACCCCGAAGAGAAAAGCAAAACCCTCCTCAAGGCCCGCATGGGCTACCAACGCTTCATGATGCCCCTTACCAACCACCCCCTCTATCCCCTCGCCGTCCTCGAAAACGCCAAGGTCAGCGAGCAGCTCGGCGGCTTCGGCCAGGCCGTCCGCGAACTCGCTCGCTTCCAGAACGAACCCCTCCGAAACTCCCCCCTTGCCACCCTCGCCATGCTCCGCATGGCCGAAGGCCTCCGCGGACAACGCAAACCCGCCGAGGCCGCCGGCCTCCTCGGCCAGTGGCGACAGCAGTACGAAGCCGCCCTCCTCAAGGACCCCGCCCGCGCTGAATGGGTCCCCGCCCTACAATTCGGGCATGCCATGGCCCTCAAGGAAACCGGCAAGTTCGACGAGGCCAGGCCCGTATTCGAAAATGTTGTTAAGCAGTTCCCAGATCACCCCGAATCCGCCGAAGTCCCCCTCCGCATCGCCCAGTGCCGCCGCGAAGAGGCCGTCGCTCGCATGGAAGCCGCCGCCAAGATCCTCGCCGCAAACCCCACCCCCGAAAATGCCGCCCCCGCCCGCCAAGCCATCGCCGACGCCCTCAAAAACCTCAACGAAACCGCCGACCTCTTCATCGCCTCCGCCGATAAGCTCAAAGATAAACCCGATAAGCTCCAAACCCGCCTCCGAATGATCTACGAGGCCGCCTGGTGCTGCCGCGGCATCGCCGATGCCGAGATCGACGCCGCCATGGATCAAGCCCGCGCCGACGCCCTCAAAGCCATCCAGGAAAAACTCGCTAAATCCAATCCCCCCGAACAGACCCTCCCACCCATCAAGGCACCCCTCCTCCCGCTCTCCGCCATCCCCATTCAGCCCGCCGAAAACAAGGCCCGCCAGCAATACCTCGCCCTCATCGCCGCCGCCGCTGATTCGCCCCTCACACTCGACGCACGCTTCGAATTGGCCGAAATGTGCTCGCAACGCGGCGAAACCGACGCCGCCATCCCCGTCCTGGCCGCCGCACTCCAGCAGGACGTCCCCGAAGATCTGGCCGACCGCATGCGACTCCGCCTCGGCGCCTGCTACCTCACCAAAGGCGATGGCAAAGCCGCCGCCGCTCAGTTCGCCGCCATCCTCAAAGCACCCAAGAGCCCCCTGATGGCACAGGCCCGCTACGGCGCCGGCGAAGCCGCCTTCCTCCAGAAGGACTGGAACCAGGCCGTCCAACTCCTCCTCCCCTTCCAGGATAGCAGCCAATACCGCCATTTCCCGGGAACGTCCGATCGCGCGCTCCTTCGCCTCGCCTACACCTACGCCCAGCTCAACCAGTGGGAACCCGCTCGCCGCGCATTCGAATCGCTGGCCAGCAACTTCCCTCGAAGCTCCTGGGCCCTCGAAGCTCGATACGGCATGGGCCTCGCCCTCCAGAACCTCAAACAGTTCGACCCCGCCGTCAACGCCTACACCGATGTCACCACCCGCACCCTCACCGAGTTCGCCGCCAGAGCCCAACTCGGAATCGGCCTCTGCCGCCTCGAACAGAAACGCCCCCAGGAAGCCCTCAACGCGCTTCTCCTCGTCCTCTACACCTACGATTACCCCGATTGCAGCGCCAACGCCCTCTGCGAAGCCGCCCGCGCTCACCTCGAACTCAAGCAACCCGCTGAAGCCGCCAAACTCCTCAACCGCGCCATCAACGAATACCCCAACACCCCCGGGGCCGCCCTCGCCCAAAAACGCCTCCCCGAAATCAAATAAACCCCGTGCTCCCAGAGGCAAGACCCACGAACTGCCACCCCTTCGCTGACGAAAAGGATGACAAACCCATGACCACAATCACCCACCACGACAACTCGACACCACGACACCACGACACCCCCTCCTCCCGCCTCCCCCTGTCCCCTCTCCCCTGTCCCCTGACCCCTCTCCTCCTATCTGTCCTCATCTCTGTTCATCTGTGGTTCCTCCCCTCCACCGCCTACGCCTACGTCGAAGCCGCCTACACCCTCGGCCGCCTCATCACCGAGTCCACCAACATCCTCCTCATCCAGGTCGACAAGGTCGATAGGGAACGCAACCTCATCATCTACAAAAAAGTCCAGGACCTCAAAGGCAAACACCCCACCGACGTCATCCGCCACAACATCGGCCGCGGCGGATTCCACCCCCGCGAGTGGCAGTTCATCATGCAGGACCTCGACGTCGGCAAGACCGCCGTCATGTTCCACAACGGCGCCGCCAGCGAAACCTGCATCGGCACTTACTGGTATCAAGCCCTCCCCTCCGGCGAATGGTGGACCATGCTCCACGCCGAGCCTTACCTCCTCCGCAGCTTCTCCGGAAAACCCGAAAAGCTCGCCGCCGCCGTCACCGCCGTCTGCGCCGGCCAGGAAGTCATCGTCCCCTGCTTGGCCGACGGCGACAAAAACGCCCTCCAACTCCGCACCGGCAAAATCCAACGCCTCCGCGCCAACCTCAAGCTCATCGAGTACAACGAAAAACGCGACTTCGTCGGCTGGGGACAACAGGAATTCCAACGTATCGAATCCATGCCCGGCTTCTCCCACCTCGGCGCCATCAGCCGCGTCGACCCCGGCGCACTCGGCATCGTCGCCGCGGACTTCGACTCCAACGGCCAGATGGGCCTCTGCCTCTTTGGCGAGGAAAAAGTCGTCCTCCTCCGCCCCTCCGGCAATGCCATGGAAGATGCCCCCTTCCCCTACACCGCCGGCGCTCGCGCTGCCGCCTTCGCCGACCTCAACGCCGACGGAAAACCCGACCTCCTCCTCGCCACACCCACCGGCCCAAAGCTCTTCATCAACGAAGGCGGCAAATTCCGCGATGAATCCGCCCGCCTCCCCAAAGAACCCTACTACAACCTCACCGCCGCCGCTTTCATCGACGCCGACGCCGACGGCAAACCCGACATCCTCCTCGCCAATGGCTTCCTCGGCCTACGCCTCTACCACAACCTCCTCCCAAAAACCCCCACCACTCAACCCACCAACCAACCCTGGTTCCAAGACAGCTCCGCCAAGCTCGCCCTCGGCCCCAATGGCATCGCCTCCTCGCTCCGAGGCGATCACCTCGCCATCGCCGACGTCAACGCCGACGGCCGACCCGATTTCCTCTACTCCGCCGGCAACGGCCTCCTCGTCCTCAACACCCCCGGCGGCTTCGTCGAAGCCAAAGACTCCGGCCTCTCCTACAAAACCGGCAAGATCACCCCCCTCTTCGCCGACCCCGCCGGCTCCACCCTCTTCGTCCCCCAACTCGACGGCCAGTGCAAACTCTTCCGCAACGACGGCAAAGGCCGCTTCACCGACGTCACCGCCCAGGCCGGCGACCTCGCCAAACCCATCCCACACATGACCTCCGCCCTCTGGGTCGACCTCTCCAAAAAAGGCCGCCCTGACCTCCTCATCGGCCGCGTCAAAGGCCCCAACCTCCTCTTCCGAAACAACGGCAACAACACCTTCTCCGACGCCACCGCCGACCTCGGCCTCCACCATCGCATCTTCAACACCCGATCCATCTGCGCCTTCGACATGAACAAGGACGGCCTCCCCGACCTCGCCTTCAACAACGAAGGCCAGGACTCCGTCGTCCTCCTCGCCCAACCCCCAACCGCCGCCCCAGCGCCTAAATAGGCCCCCCGTCTCTTCATAGGACCACAACCATGACCCTCACAAAGACCCACCCCGACACCCCCTCCTCCCTCACCCCGCTCCTCCTGTCCGTGTGCATCTCTGTTCATCTCTGCCTGCTCCCCTCCACCTCCCTCGCCGCCGACTACCCCACCAACCGCGGCTCCACCCTCCGCACCGGCAACTCAGACAACCAGCCCGGCCCCACCTCCCCCAAAATCCTCTGGACTCACGAATCCACCGAACATTTCATCGCCTCCCCAGTCCCCTCTGACAACTCCATCCTCATCTCAGGCCTCGGCGCCTTCAACACTGCCGCCCTCTACTCCATCGCCACCGACCCCGCCGCCACCCAACGCATCCTCTGGAAAAAAACCGCCCCCTACCTCCGCCAACCCATGGTCTGCGCCCCAGCCGTCGTCGCCGGCCAAATCATCTTCGGCGACGGCATGCACCAGACCGACGGCGCTACCCTCCACTGCCTCCACGCCTCCACCGGCCGACCGCTCTGGCAATTCCCCGTCCCCGGCACCCTCGTCCACCTCGAAGGCTCCCCCACTCTCGCCGATGGCCGCGTTTACATCGGCGCGGGCAACGCCGGCATCCTCTGCCTCGACCCCGCCCGACTCACCCTCGACGGCAAGGATATCTCCCTCGTCCAGGCCCAGGCCCTCATCGACGCTCGCTGGAAAGAGCTTCTCGCCAAGTACGAAGACGAAAAGAAGAAAGACCCCGACTTCGCCATCCCACCCTCCGAGGACGCCCTCCCAAAGCCCCAGCCACGCAAACTCTGGCACGTCGGCCAGGATAAGCTCCACGTCGATAGCGCCCTCGCCGTCGTCGCCAATCGCGTCCTCGTCGCCTCCGCTTACCTCGATGCCGAAAAGATCGGCGACCGCGCACTCTACTCCCTCGACGCCGCCGATGGCTCCACCCTCTGGCGAACTCCCCTCCCCTTCAACCCCTGGGCCGGACCAACCGTCGCCAACGACACCGTCCTCCTCGGCTGCAGCTCCATACGCTTCGACCCCAAAGACATCCCCAACGCCAAAGGCCAAGTCCTCGCCGCCGACCTCAACACCGGCTCACTCCGTTGGACCAAAGACCTCCCCGCCGGAGTCATCTCTCCCATCGCCGTCGCAGGAAACCTCGCCATCTTCACCGCTACCGATGGCAAAGTCCGCGCCCTCAACCTGAAAGACGGCCAGGAAAAATGGACCCGCGACGCCAAGGCCCCCTTCTTCGCAGGCCCCGCCGTTGACGCCCAGACCGTCTACGTCGCCGACCTCAAAGGCGTCGTCCATGCCCTCTCCCTCAACGACGGCCAGGAACTCTGGAACATCGACCTCGCCGCCGATCCCGTCAAGGCCCCCGGTATGGTCTACGGCTCGCCGCTCCTCCACAAAGGCCGCCTCTACCTCGCTACCTGCAACCTCGAAACCGCTCAACAGAAAACCGTCGTCGTCTGTATTGGAGACAGGTAGCATCAACCACTAACCCGGAGGTCAGACCGATGCTGACAAGACTCATCATCGTATCCGTGTTCCTCGCCACCGCTCTCCCCCCAGCCGTCCACGCCGCCGACGCGCCCTCCACCCAGCCCGCCATCATCGTGGACAAGGAGAAAAAAACCATCACCGTCCCCTGCAAGGTCGCACCCCGACAGCTCGAGCACCTCGTGAAGCAAGGCTACACCGAGATCTACCCCATCGAAGTCGTCGCTACCCTCCCCGCCCCCAAAGGCCAGAAGGCCCACGAAACCGTCCTCACTTTCAACGTCGTTCCCTCCGATGTCCACAAGGCCCTCGAATCCCTCGGCCTCAAGCCCGGCAAACCCGCCTACGGCGAAGGCCCCGCCGCCACCGGCCCCGAAGTCAAAATCTACCTCGAATTGCCCACCCCCGATGGCTCCACCCAACGCATCCCCCTCGAAAAATCCCTTGTCGATAAAAAAACCGGCAAAACTATGCCCACCGTCAAGTGGCTCTTCACCGGCTCCGCCATGCGCAAGCCCGACCCCACCAAGGACGAACTGGCCTACGGCGCCGACCTCTCCGGAACCCTCATCGGCATCTTCCCCATCACCAATGAAACCGTCATCCAGACCAACCTCCGCGCAGGCGACGAAAAACTGCTGAAAATGGAAACCAACAAGAAACTCCTACCCCCGGAAGGCACTCCCCTGAACCTCATCATCGAAGTCAAGTAACATTATGATGAATTCCAAATCAACACCATTTTGCTTCTTCCTCCTCGCGGTCTTGTGCTCCGCCGCCCTCCTCCCCGCCCAGACCCCCGCCACCATGTCCGCGCCGACGGCTCCCCTCGACTATCGCACCCAGGCCGCCATCTTCGCGCTTGCCGCCCCCACACCCGAACCCCCAGCCACTCGACCCAGCCACGTCCCGCCCACGCCCCTGCCTTCCGCCCAGCTCCGCTCCACACCCGTCACCCTGCCCACAACCAGGCCCGCCACCCAGCCTCGCCCGGCCCTCGATCAGCCACCCCTCGCCGCCAGCGCCGACCCCGCCCGACCTGCCCGACCACTCCTCACCGCAGGACCTCGCGTCTCCGTCCCCAACGACTCCGAACCTTGGCTGCCACTTTCCAGCCTCGGCAAACTCCGCCCCGAATCACCCGTCCGCCCTCATGAACCCGTCCTCGATCCCATGGGCCGTACATCCCTCAGCCTCCTCCCCGTCTGGCGTACCACACCCGCCGCCGCCCAACGTGCACAGATCCCCGATCCCTTCGAAAACATCATCAACCTCCCCACACAACTCCCCGACGACGATCCCCCCGTCGCCCCCCTCGGTTCCCCCAGCCGCATCACAATG
>Ga0315284_10010948_pt1 | contig 12921 bp, 11 predicted proteins | sample YL17G09_16_MG_FD_203696 | JGI IMG/M metagenome (GOLD analysis project Ga0315284, IMG submission 203696) | Sediment microbial communities from Yellowstone Lake, YNP, Wyoming, USA - YL17G09_16 | ecosystem: Environmental > Aquatic > Freshwater > Lake > Sediment | place: USA: Wyoming | collected... | reverse complement strand
GAATCCTTGGTCGTTTCTTGTAATTCGAATTTAAAACTAGTTTTACCCAAGTCAGCTGATAATTTCTTGCAAGCCTTCTTAGCGGCGGATGAAGGAGTAGATCCTTTAACAAGACCTCCTTTTTTGCCATCTAAAATCAAACGAAATGTTCTATCACTCATATTATATATAATAAAAATATTCTATTAAAATAATGATAATTATTTTATTATTAACTATTATTTTCTTAATTGCAATCCACTATTCTTCGAAAACTACCGAAGGTTACGAGAACAATATAAATTTCCAATTAGTTAATGGAAATCTTTTCCAGGATAATCGCTTCCAGATTTATAGTCAGAACTATGGAAAAGAATGGAAAGAACCACCAGGGGCATACAATGATCCAATTGTTCAGAATTACGGAAATAGTTTTATTGATATGTATAAAATGAACCAATATATTTTTAACGATTTCCAGAAGAATGATTTAGATAAATTTGCAAAGGAATATGGCGCAAAATTGGATGTGAATAGGCAGCAAAATTTTGATTTAGATTATACACCATTTGACATCTATAATTTAAACAAGACAATATGGTTCGATAATTTTATATGGGACCCTGCATATGTGCTATACCAGAGATTCAATAAATCAAAAATAGAAGAATTGAACACCATGAATGAGAAATTTTTGTATATGATTAATAAATATTGGTTTCAATTCATATCTGACTATGTTAAACGTAAAATTCCGTTATCAAAGCCATATTTTATATTAAAATATAGAGTTGTAAATATATGGACGAGTAAAGACAAGAAATATAGGTTGTGCGATAGTGTTGTTGTTGTTACAAGGGATAACGCATTTTTAGCATTTTATTTCTTTTTGAGTGGATTATTTGAGTATAACGTGGATAAAAAGACGTATGAATTCAGCAAAATGGGGATCGAATACATTGCAAATAATACATTGGATAAAGTTTTGTTACGCGAAGATATTGATAAAAATAATACATATTTTAATATAAATCCTCTTTGGGATAATGATACTTCGTATAATATTGGAGAACCAGAAAAATTGTACGAAAAAATAGCAGAAAAAATGATTCAGACTAGTGATATTTTGGATAATTCATATGCTTGTTTTACATTTGATGAAAAAAGTAAAGATCCAGGGAGCACTCCAATATTTGCAACGGACAAGAATGATTGTGAAAATAAATTTGATATGATTGGATATGAAAAGCCATCTGGCGTTTGGGATAAGCCTTGTAAAGAGGATTCAGAATGTATGTTCTTCCAATCCAATAAAAATTATAAGAATACATTTGGGAGATGTATAAATAATAAGTGTGAAGTGCCATCCAATATGAAGAATTTAGGGTATCATTATTATATTAATAGTAAAAAAACTCAGCCATTGTGCTATAATTGTGAGAGTAAAGAATGGCTACCTAATACAAAACCTGATTTCTGCTGCAATGAACAAAAGAATAATCGCAAAAAATACCCATTTTTGGATAGTCCAGACTATGCATTTAATGGAGACATATTGGCAAGACACAATGCCTATATTCAGAAAAAATGCACAATGAGTCCAAGTTATGACAATATTTTCAAAAAAACGAATGTTTGGAAAATAGATTGCAAGGGATTTTTGGATTCTTATATTCTAAAAAATTAGCATTTATTATTATTAAATATTTTTTTAATAAATTCCTTTAATTTCTTGAATGCCGCAATATCTTCTGCTTCCATGTCGTAATTGGACTGGAGTTTTTGAAGAATTTTCTTGGCGTTTTCGTATTCTGTGAGGTAATCATCACGAATTTTTCTTTCAGCTTCATATTTTGTTTTCAAAACCTCAAGCTCTTTGTACTCTTTATCATATTCTGATTTGTCTAAGCCGGCTTTTTGTTTGTATTTCTCATAGTGGGCAATGAATTCTCTGGAAAGAACACTGGTGTAATTAGTGGTTTTATCATTCATTTCATAAATAACATGTAACATAAAAGCTTTGTCATTGCCTTCCACAATATTAACCTTGATTGTGTCTTTAATTGAGTGCACTTGCTCATTCATAGAAGTGAGTGTTTTAAGGAAATTGGGCTTAATTTTATCAAGAAGAAGAAGATATTTGGCATCACTCAACATTTGTTTGTAATGTTGCTGTATAGTTTGCTCCAATTTAGTTATGCTTGCATTTAATGCGAGTAATCTAGTAACCTTTTTATTGTATTTTTTATTTAATTTATCTAGGTCTTTGTCAGAGAATAGAATAGTTTTCTGGAATTCAGACAATTCTTTCTCTTTGTTCTTCTTTTCATCTTCAATAAGTCTTTGAATATTCTTCTTTAACTTTTTGAGGTTTTCACGTGAAAATCCATGAGTATTTTTGGAGTCTTTGAATAATTGCTTGATTTTTTCTTCATCATTTTTAAAAGTAGCCTGGGGGGCAGTCTTTGGGGCGGTCACTTGGGCAGTCTTTGGAGCGGCAACTGGGGCAGTCTTTCGAGCAGTCTTTCGAGCAGTCTTTGGGGCGGTAACTGGGACAGTCTTTGGAGCAGTCTTTGGGGCGGTCACTGGGGCAGTCTTTGGAGCAGCAACTGGGGCAGTCTTTGGGGCGGCAACTGGGACAGTCTTTGGAGCAGCAACTGGGGCAGTCTTTGGAGCGGCAACTGGGGCAGTCTTTGGAGCGGCAACTGGGGCAGTCTTTGGAGCGGCAACTGGGGCAGTCTTTGGAGCGGCAACTGGGGCAGTCTTTGGAGATTGCTCACAATCTTTTGCAAAAAAACAACGAGAACCAGTTGGTTTCCATGCTAATTGCCACTTAGAAAGAGGTGACGTTGGACCATTATATCCAGTCATTTCCCATTTATTTGCACCACGATTCACATTCATAACTACTCCATTTGGGGAAAAGTAGTCGGCATTATTTTTAACGCCATCACCATTCCCACAAATTCCACCCATTTTGCCATAATACGATGTAGGTACGCTTGTTTCTAGAACTCCACAATATCCACCCTCAATAAGAACTCCAAATCCTTCAGGTGTAGACATTTTTAATCCAAGTTTGGACACTTTTTCACCGCGCCATTCAATATTTTGTTTTCCATAGCGAATAGTAACACCTCCGTATTTGATTGTTTCATCCCGTTTTAAATCTAGTTCAACACCATTCACACGAAGTTTTTTGAAATTTGATACATCGGCTTCAATTGTAAGTTGTTTATAACGCACTAATGCACCAATCATACAAGATGGCACACCAACTTTATTAGCACCATTCTTACGCATTTTTTCTTGAACCTCAAAGAGCCCATTGCGTGAAGTGGCAATTGTATAAATACCGGGTTCCTGAATGTGGAAATAATCGCCGTCATAATTTGTGCAATGAGGGTCTCCAGATGAAACGCAGAACCGTTTACTAGGGGATGCAACTTTGTCTTTTGCGGCAAATTCCATAATAGTTAACGCACTTTCTTTTGCAATGGCTTCACTTTTAGTGACACGCATATCCTCTAAGCATCCACTATAAACGTCAATATTGTTATGAATACCGAGTGATCTGCAAAATTTTGCAGATGATTCACCAGTTGACGTTTTTAGCCAGTTATTTAAAACATCTGAAATTTTAAATGTTGCGACTTTGGGGGCAACTACTTGGGGGGTAATTCTTCTGACTGTCAATGGATTTAATAACTCGCCGCATACTGAATTTCTTGCTGTAGTAAATGTGAGTTTTATTGCAGAATGCGCAAGTCTGCATATATGTCCCTGGCACTTAACTTTACTTATGCAAGATAGGATTTCTTGATTGCAATTTTTGCTTCTAGTGCTGGGAGTCCCACAGCACTGATCATGCACTCTGCAACATGAATCAAGGGAATCTCTTGGTTTAACTCCCCATTGGCAGTTTGGTCCTTCAGCACCCTTAAACCTTTGACCTCCACAGTAGTTAGGTCCACAATAATTTCCGTAAATTTTTAATCCATTTACTTTTGGAACAACTGATCTAGCTTTGGTAATAACTTTTTTAATTGTTGATTTTATTGATGGAGCTGCCCTGGGAAATACCCTAGGAGCTGGCTTAAGTGCTGACTTAGGAGCTGGCTTAGGAGCTGCCCTAAGAACTACTATAGGAGCTGCCCTAAGAACGACTCTAGGAACTGGCTTAGGAGCTGGCTTCGGGGCTGGCTTCGGGGCTGGTTTCGGGGCAGCCTTAGGGGCTGCCTTAGGGGCGGGCTTAGGGGCTGCCTTAGGGGCAGGCTTAGGTGGCGGAGGAGGGGCTGCCTTAGGGGCAGGCTTAGGTGGCGGAGGAGGGGCTGCCTTAGGAGCTGGCTTAGGTGGCGGAGGAGGGGCTGCCTTAGGTGGTGGAGGAGGGGCTGGCTTAGGTGGTGGAGGAGGCGGTGGAGGGGATCTTTTAAATATAGAACTAACCATTTTTCTGATACTTCTCAGTAACTTACGCGAATGTATTTGTGTAATATTTTCGGAGATAGTGTGATTAATTTGCTCTACATTATCTAGAAAAATAATTGGGTGAGAATCATTTTTAGAAAATTCAATGTGTGTAGGAGGGACCTCTGGAATAGGAACTGAACAAACGAGAGAGACCGTGAAGAGAAGGAAACTCAATTTTAGGAAATTGACCATTATAGTATTATAAAACAAAATATTTTTATTCAGGGTTCCGCAAGCCGACATCTACTATGTAAAATGTATGAAAGCGACTCTTCATCATGTCTGCGCTTATTAGTGTGCAAACTGCACACCTTACTTTTCTTCACGCAAAAAGCACAATTCAACCCTTGAGAATTGAGAAATAGCTGATCGATCTTGCGCTTTTTAGCTCCCCTACATTTCACAAAAAATGTAACACTAGTGGCGCAAAACCCAGCATACATCATCATATAATCAAAAGGTGACCAAACGAGTGTGGTGTAGAAAAACTGAAGGAGTGGGACACTTTGTCCCATTACATTGAAGACAATGCCGCAATTTGGAACTTTGGACATTTCGACACGATATAAAACAATCGTGGATGAATTCCGCGAAACATTGTCGATCATGGTAATCTTGACATTCCTTTCAGGGAGTTTAAACTCCATGATCATGGTAGATTCTTTCGAGTTGAATTGAACCGCAAAAGTCTTATTTTGTGTGTAGAGCTTTTTGAAACGCTCTAACAAAAATTTGATCAATGGCGGAGTGATCAAAACGTCTCCTTTTCCGCAACTTTTTGTCGTGGGGGGAAGGGAGAAATTTCTCCGTTTTGCACGCACGAAGGTGGTGGAGGTGGGAGAGGTGGGAAGGGAGAAATCGATCCATTTTGCTCGCAATTTGGATGATGCGTATATTCTTGCAATGCATTTTGCTCTCCACATTGCAAGCATATACGCATCATCCAAATTCACTTTGAAGAATATTGGATGAGGGATTCGTCCATTCCCTTTCTTACCTTTCAGGTAGCAGCATCTTCTTCGCATCATAGCAGCAAGAGTCCCCGATTTACGACACAAGCGTTCGGTTAATTTTTTGACCAATCCAGAATTAAAATCCAGATTAGGCATGAGGATAACTTTAACGCTTAAACTCTAAATACATCAATAAAAACCCATCAATTTTTTTACACATAAAAAATGAATTATTATTCAATTGACCCTAAAACAATCTAAAATTATCAATGAAATTGAGTGAATTTTTCAGTAATTTACAAATAACTGAAAAACCAATGCGACAGCCGGAAAAATTCGAGAAAATCGTAAAAACCGATAAATATCACTTACAAATCCATGAATTCAAATTTGAACAAATAAGCCTATCTTTTTTTAAAATAAATTGGATTAATATTGAAGGAATCTTATATAGACCAAAAAGCAATTCTGAAGTATTGTATTTCCTATATGACTTTTTGGATGATCAAATGTCTATCAAAAAACACACCATCCTAAAAATAAGAGACGGTAAATTTAAAACATCTGGGTTTGTATATCGAAAAGAACTCGATATAAGCATTCAAGGTTGTACATCAGACCGCACATTGTTGGAAATATTCACACAAATTATATCCCATTACCTAACCGCATTCATTGATTTCACTGCTGATAATAAGAATTTTCTGATTAGTAATCGCCCATTATGATTTTGGCACTTTCAATCTCTTCAGGACCACATTTCTTTTTGCCAATATAATATTTACAAAGTTTATCTGGATTTGTAGTATTCACTGTAAGTTGATTATAAAATATTTTTGCGCCTATATGGGTTGGAATAAAATTATCGTTGGAAATATCTGGCAGTGTCAAATAATTCCATTGATTTTTTAGAGTCATACTCGATTTATTTAAAATATCTAAATTATTAATAACACCTTTAACTATTTCATAACTTATTATTGGTCTAGCATCTTTATTACAAATAAAAAACATAGGATATTGGAATGTATCTAAATTAGGGCGAAATTTAGTATATTCCAGATCATTCACTTTAATGGGCAAATAATTTTGTGGAAGAGAATTTAAATCAATCGAAACATCCCGAATAAAAGGATACTTTTTTTTAAATAAAATTTGATTTATATTTTTTATTGGTAAAATGAATAGATCATTTTGAATATTATTTTGAATAATATTATTTAAAAAATTACTTGGGTATAAATCAGTAAAAATCATTCCATCAATTTCTTTATTCTGTAATTTTTTAATTGCTATAATATCTTTATCATAAAATCGTTGTATTTTTATGTCATTTAATATTTCTAAATTTTTTAATAAATCATTTCCAAAAATATTTGAGTCATAGTTTTCAGGACCAATATTTATTTTTTTATTATTTAATTGTGATAATGATGATATATTAAAATTTTTATTTGTTATAAAGAAAATGTAATTATAATTGGGAATAACAATAAAATTTATATTTTTAACTAATGATGTATTTGTTTGAATAGATTTTAATAAAAATGGAGAACTTATAATAGCAAATGCATCTTTATGTTGTGAAATAAATTCAAGGACTTTTTTGGGATTTGTAGCATTACGATTAATAATATTTACTATTTTAGTTGATTTTATTAAATTCGAAATCAAAAAATCATAATAATTATCTATTTTATTATTTGTATTCTTGTTATAAATGAAAAAATATAAATATTTAATATAATCGAATTTTAGCTGATTATAAATTAAATTTGATTTAATAAATGGTGGAGTATTAATTGTTAGCTCTTTAGTGCCTTTATTATAAAATGGCAAAAACCAGGTAATTAAATTTTCTTGTACAGGATAAACTCTAAAACTGAAATAAATTGCAATAATTAATATAATCATAAATTTTACATTATGCATACTATATAAAATATTTTCTTCTAATAATTAAACATTAATGAAAAGATTTTTATTTTTTGATATAAATAAACCTGTTCAAACTTCCATCATTATTTATATAATTTTTATTGTTGTTTACATTATTTTCTTCAACAAAAAATACAAAAATAAAAAATATGTTTTGCCAATTATTGTTATTACATTAAGTATTTTAATTTTCTATATATCTAAATTATTGCAACTTTACTTTTCTTAATTATTTTTTTTATTAAAATTTTTATTCTAATATTACTATTATATGAGTAGTAAAATTAAGGTTAACCCAAGAAATTTTAAAATTATAAATCAAGAAAAATCAATTGAATTGTCATCAGATTCTGAATCATCTACTAGTGTAAATTCAGATACTGATTCTATAAAAGTTATTAAATTAGATGATTCATTGCAAAGTGGTGGGAAAGGATTTCAATATCAACAACAACAACCACCGCAACAACCACAACAAATAACAGTAAAAAAATTTGAGCAACCACAGCAACCACTGCAACCACTTAAAACTTCTTCTTTTAATCAGACGTCGTCCAATGTACTACCACAGCCACCACCGTCACCACCGTCACCACCGCCACAATCACTGCCACTGCCACTGCCACAAAAAAAAAATATGGAAGAATATAATTATTTGAGAACTCCTCTTGAATCAACAAATACTAGTATTGAATCATCGGCTGTAGAAAATTCTGATAAAGAAACAGAAGAAACAGAAGAAACAGAAGAAATTCCAAAAGAAAATCCAGAAGTTGAACAAAATGGTTCAACAGATGTTATTGATTTAACCAAAAGTCAATTACATGATGTTTTATACAGTATTTTTACTGATGTTACTGGAAATAATATTAGTGAAAATATTGAAAAAATGTCTAAATTATTTGAAACACATAATCAAATAATGGAAAAAATACTGAGTCAACTTATTATAATGAATTCTAATTATAAACAAGTTACAGTCCCAGAAGCGATGCAAACAAATACAAAACAAGCAAAATCTTTAAATGATTTTAGAAAAACCACTGAAAACCCCTAGTTATCATCACTTTCATAATCTGATTCACTTTCTCTTTTAACAATAACAACATCATCATCAGCTTCAACAACAGCCTCTTCCGCGGCTTTTGCTGCTCTTTTTTTCTCCTTCTTTTTCTTATTTTTTTGTGCAGTTTTACTAAGAGGTGCACCTGTATCTGCGGCTTCTTCACCAGGTTGTTTTGTAGATTCCTCTATTTTTTCTTGCATTTTTTTCTTTTGCTGGGTAGATTGACGTGAAACCCCATTAAAAAACATTCTTTGTTTTAGGCGCCCCCTTAAATATTCCTTTTTTTCTTCAGGTGTCATTTTATCCAATTCTTCTTGAGATTTTGCTGAGCTCTCAAATAATTGGCTAACCATCTGTTTTTGCTTATGAGGGTCCATTTTATATATTTTTATTATAATATTTTTTTTAAACTCAATAGTTTTTTTCAAAAAAGGCTAACATTTTGGTACGCATCCTTTCTTTACATAAGCATTCTGATTTATTTTTAATATATTTACTCCCAAGCAACTATCCCAATATTGAACTGTTTGTAAAAAACTGTCTAATGAAGCCCCAGAAACATTCTCTAAATTTTTATCATTATAAGTTACTTCTGTACCAGTTGCAACAACACATTTACAAATACTTTTTTTAGGATTCTTAGGATCAACAACACATTTTTGATTTAAGCAATTTGCCCAACTCTTAGCTGGACCCGTATTTATAGTATATCCTTTTTTACCAAATTCAGGGCTAAAAGTACTGAAAATTATATTATTTCCATTCTTATCAGTATAAGGCTTTAATTGTTCACAATTCTTTGTACCCATACTACAACCCTTAAAATTATTGCAATAGCAAGTATATGTATTTGTTTTCTTATCTAAAATACAATCTGCTTTAGAACATAAAGCATAAGGTTGATTACATAATTTATACCCAGCTGAATTTGGACACGTTTTGCATTTCTTACAACACGGCATTTTATACAAATACAAATATAATTTTTGTATATTTCGATAATATTATCAAAATATAGATCTTTGCACATTTATATATAAAAAATCTAAAATTCTCGCTCTAAATTCGTATCCAAAATCGATATATATATTACAATATATTACCATATTTTATTTCCACTTGATTTCTATTTCCAGAAATAGTCGCTGAATAACCTAATAATATAATAAAATAATATAATATTATGGATTCTAAATTTACTGTTTGTATAGCTAATATTTGTATGTCTAGTATAGTAGATTCAATTGACACTTCAATTGATATGAAAATATTTAAAAATAGAGAAGAAGCTGCATTTTCTCATATTTTTAATTCTAAAATAGTTAAAATACCATTAAATAAATTTAAGAATGATAATGTTGATAATTTTGATTCAGTTAGATTACAGAATTCAGCAGTAAAAGCATATCCGTTAACTGATAGACCACGTGGTAATAAAGATATAATTAGTGTCAAATATTATCAAAAACAAATACAACAAAAAAAAGAAATTACACCAATTTGGATGATTCAAAAAAATAATAAATATATATTATTAGATGGAGCACATAGAATTATAGCAAGTTATATAGAAAACAAACCTGTTTTTGCCTATATAATTACTATTTAATCTATTTTTTATATTAGAAAATACTTTCAATAATACTTAAAAAATTATCCATAATTTTTTAATATACAAATGCATAAATTATGTCTTGGATTAATAATCCTTTTTTTTTGTTTATCGGAGTCAATAATTGTGAAACAGGATATGGAAATTGAAAAATATAGCAATCAATCTGATATAATAACTTCGTTGCCAAATGTTTTTCCAAATTTAATTCCAACAATTCCGGTTAAAAATCATAATTGGAACGAATATATTGTTATAAGTGGAAATATTTTTGCAAATAATTATAGAGAAAATAAAGAAAATGATGATTTTATTGAATAGCCCCTTTTTGAAAGGGGCTTACCCCCAAACAACTAGCAACTTTCAAAAAGGGGCTAGAGGCTAGGGGCTTCATAGATCGCCAATGTCCGCGCCGATGGGTCAATTGTTTCTGGGCTCCATTTTGGCATCCAAAATTCTGGTATGAAATCTTCCGCATTTTTATAGAATGTATCAAATATCTTCCTATAAAAATACTCCTCTTTTGTTCTAGGAACACAATGCTTTATTACATTGCCAACATTCTCCATATCTTCATCACTCACATATAATTTCGCCATCTTCTTTATTTTATCCAGCCAATTTTTTGTCTGGCTGCTAACTCCATCACTAAACGCCTCCTTCTTCCTCCACAAAATTTCATCTGGTAAAAGTCCACTTTTTGCAAAAGCCGAGCGAATTAAATATTTTTCAGTCTGTTTTTGAGGGCAAACCTTATTATACGGTAAACTTACAATCAATTTCATAAATTGTTTATCCAAAAAGGGTACCCTCACTTCCAGTCCATGAGCAGCCGTAGTTCTGTCCGCTCGCAAAACATCATACATATATAGGTTGTTCATTAATCTCATCGATTCCAGATGACCAACCATACTTGAGGACTGTCTATGAAAATATAAATAACCTTGGCATAATTCATCGGCACCTTCACCGCTAAAAATAACTACATCATCCGTATTTTCGCGAATATATTTACTCACAAAAAACATTCCAATACTAGCACGAATAGTTGTAGTATCATATGTCTCCAATTTCATAATAATTTCCGGAAGTTTCTCCTCAATTTCCTTCCATTTTAATAGAACCTCATGATGATTACTTCCAATATGATTCGCAACTTTTCTGGCTGCTTCCAAATCAGGTGAGCCTTTGAAGCCAATACTATAAGTATTCAACTTTTTGTTCTTCATTTCACGTTGCAGAATTGCCGCAACTAGACTGCTGTCTAGTCCTCCACTCAAAAGACATCCAATGGGGCGGTCACTCAACATCCGCTTTTTTACTGCCCTTGTGAAAGTCTCCACAATTGCCCTATTCATTTCAGATTCCCGCATAATAGATAAAAATGGATTTGGGCTAACATCTTTCCATTCTTCAATTTTGAAAAAAGATTTGGGAGATTGATTTATCCAATTTGATTTCCAATAACTTCCAGGAGGAAAAGGTTGCATCCGAATTTTATCCGAAAGACCCTTCGCCTCACTGCAGAATCCAATTTTTCCTTCTTCTATACTCCAAAATAATGGACGCACTCCAATTGGGTCCCTACCTGCACAAATATTTTCACCATCTACAATAATAAAAGCAAAAACACCGTCCAACATATCAATCATTTTCTTTAGCCCTATTTTTTTATAAAGCGGATAAATCACCGCACAATCACTGTCATCTTCTTCCAATCCTAAATCATATCTATTATTCAATTCCCACCAATTATAAATTTCTCCATTACAAATCATATAGTCTTTTGACCCATTTTCTCTATCATACTCAAAAGGTTGGTCACCCTTTTCAGAAAGTCCATTAATTGCCAGGCGATGAAAGCCAATGAATTTATCATCCACAATAATATAAGAAGTATCATCAGGTCCTCTATGTTGAATACGATTCAAGTAATTCACGAGTATTTCTTCTAATTCAAATGTTATTTTCTCTCCATTTTTATAGAAAAATATTCCACACATTTTTATATAATAAAAGTTAAATTTCTTTAAGTTGGACAAAATTCTTTCACTTGACCAATGAACGCGATTGTATATAATATCCATCCTATCAAAGAAAAAATTACTATTTCGAAAAAAGTATAAAAGAATGTATAACGTTTTGCCTCTTCGGGTTTATTATCAGTAACTGGTGGCGAAATATTTGTTATATTATTAGAGAAAAATTTGCTTAATTCATGTATAATAATCGGAATCGTTGGAATAAATTTAATCCCAATAAATATAAGTAAAGCAATTGGAAACATTCCATACATCATTTTAGATAACCCTTTTTTACTAATAATCATAAAAACGATTAATAAGATAAGTAAAATAGTATTACTAATCGAAATTTTAAAGTCTTGTAAATTAATATTTTTCCCATAATTTTTTGCAGTGCATTCAATAAATAAAATAATCTTTGGAATAAATTTGCAAATTACAATTGGAAGTAGAATAAAAATAATTGCTAATATAACACTTGACATTTTTGGTTTTCCACATGCAATTTTTGTTGCTGAATTTAAAAATATAGGAGCCAAGAGCATAAATATAAAAGTTGCAAATATAGCAAAACTTAGGATTGAGCCAATACTAGTTTGTGTATTTTTAATTACTTTTTGTTTTTTGTAAGGGAAAGAATCTGTTATAATTGTTTCATAACAATTATCCTTAATTTGGCAAATAAAACGTTTCAAATATTCCTTCATGATATACTTGAATGAGCCAACTTCTTCTTCTTGTGGGATAGTTAGTTCTCCACCAGATTGATTAATGCTGCTTGCTTTTTTTACATTATTAATAGAATTTCCTGAAATTTCGTTTCTCTTTGAAAATGCTCCAGAAATATTTTTTAAATTTGGTTCGCTAATATTAGGTATA
>Ga0315284_10010947_pt1 | contig 12923 bp, 8 predicted proteins | sample YL17G09_16_MG_FD_203696 | JGI IMG/M metagenome (GOLD analysis project Ga0315284, IMG submission 203696) | Sediment microbial communities from Yellowstone Lake, YNP, Wyoming, USA - YL17G09_16 | ecosystem: Environmental > Aquatic > Freshwater > Lake > Sediment | place: USA: Wyoming | collected... | reverse complement strand
TCTCGACTGGAGCCTGAAACCGACCGACCGCCAGTCCGCGACCGCGTTCCTTTCGCTGATCGCCGGCATCCCCAGCGGCATTCGCGCGCAGCGGCTGGTGAACGAGCACCTGGCACAGGAATTCGCCACGCCATACCTGGTGCCCACGCTGGGCGCCGGCGATGCCGTCTTCAACGAGCAGCTTCCCTGGCGCGGGCGGGTGTCTGTGCTGCTGAATTACCTGATCTGCGAGGGGCTGCGCCATTACGGCGAGGATGCGTGGGCGGAGCGCATCGCCCTGTCCGGGTTGGTGCTGCTGCGGCACGGGTGGAATGCCGGGCACAGCGTGTATGGCAGCTACAACGCGCGGACGGGCAGCGGTGACGATCTCGAGCAGGACCCGATGGCGCCGGCCGGACTGTTGCTGGGCGCGCTGGGTGTCGGCCTGCTCATCGACATGGAGCCGTGGGACGGGCTGCGCCTGGGCAACTTGAGCGGCGTCGAGATGGCGCTGCACGGGTTCCCGCTGCGGGGTGACCGCTACGATGTGGCCTCCGGCCCATGGGGGATCTCCGTCCGCCGCAACGGCAAGCAATGGATCGAAACCGACCGCCCGGCCATTCTGCGCAACATCGTCACCGACGAGCACGAAGTCTCCCTGCATGCCAAGGTCGCCGGGGGCGGACCGCTGAAACTGCGCTTCTCCAACCTGGCGCCCGGCCTGCAACTGTCCGTGAAGGTCAACGGCCGCCTGGTGAGCGCCGCGGCTGAACCAACAGGCATATTGGAATGTACCGTGGAGCTCCCCCCCGCGCCTGACGTGGGCGGGCCGGGGATGTCGCGGGTGGCCTGAAACGCCCGTGAAGGACCGTAACCATCAAAGAGGAAAGGCTCAGCTCGTAGCAGGCCCGTGAGGGCCGTGCCCGTCAGCGAATATAAAGCTCGTGACCATATTAAAGAGAAAAGTTTTCTCCTTAGTACGATTACGAGCTTTAGTTTCGGTAAACGGGCACGGCCCTCACGGGCCTACTACGAGCTGAGCCTTTCCTCTTGTACGAGTTTAGGTTCCACCAGCCCGCCGATGAGACCACGCGCCCGCGTTGCCAGCTCGATCGGGGAGTCGGGGTGGATCTCGAAAACGCCGATGCCGTGGAAGTCGATCTGCTTGCGATGGTTCTCAAAATTGACCGACCCCCGCCCCACCGTATGCAGGCTCACCGCCATGCCCTCCAGCACCGGCGTCAACCGCACCCGTCCCACTTAGTCATACAGGTCCGGCTCGTTCCAGCACGACTCCCATAACTCGATCCCGTACCCCGCGCTCCAGGCTGGGCTGATATGCGTAGTGAAAGTAATTCCACAGGCTGATGGAATAGGTGATGTGCACGTGCGGTGCTCCTATTGGTAAGTGACTGGTATCTTATTCGAGGCGATTAATCTCCTACCTTTTCGATGTTTCCATTGAGCATAAAGCTATCAACTAAGAGAAAAACCCCAGCTCGTAGTAGGCCCGTCAGGGCCGTGCCCGTTTACGAAGCTAAAGTTCGTAACCATGCTAAAGAGAAAAGTTTTCTCCTTAGTACAATTACGAGCTTTAGCTTCGATAACCGGCACGGCCCTGACGGGCCTACTACGAGCTGAGGCTGTCCTCTTGATTGGCAACAAACAAGCGCGATGCCACGGAGTTTCCCCCGAGGCACGCCCACTACTCACTACTTACCACTTACCACTCACTTATCCGTCGGTCCCGACCCCGCAATCGCCGCTTGCGCCGCCGCCAGGCGGGCCACCGGGAGGCGCTTGGGCGAGCAGCTCACGTAGGTGAGGCCGATCTGGTGGCAGAACTTCACCGAGTCGGGGTCGCCGCCGTGCTCGCCGCAGATGCCGAGCTTGATGCCCGGGTTGACGGCCTTGGCGTCCTTCACGCAGATCTCCATCAGGCGGCCGACGCCTTTGACGTCGATGGTCTCGGTCGGGTCCACCTTGATGATCTTCTTCTCCAGGTAGACCGGCAGGAACTTCGCCGCGTCGTCGCGGGAGAGGCCGTAGGTCATCTGCGTCAGGTCGTTGGTGCCGAAGCTGAAGAACTCGGCTTCCTTCGCGATCTCGTCGGCGGTGAGGGCCGCGCGCGGGATTTCGATCATGGTGCCGAACTTGTAATCGACCTCCACGCCTTCCCGCGCCATGGTGTCCTTCGCCACCTGATCGAGCTGGCCCTTGATCTCCGTCAGCTCGGTGACGATGCCGACCAGCGGGATCATGATCTCCGGGTGCACGTCGATGCCCTGCTTCTTCACCTCGCATGCCGCGCCGATGATGGCCGCGGTCTGCATCTTCACGATGCCCGGGAAGTAGATGGACAGGCGCACGCCGCGCAGGCCGAGCATCGGGTTGTATTCGTGCAGGTCACGCACCTTGCCGAGCATGCGCATCTTCGCGTCGAACTCAGGACCGAACTCGCCCTTCACGCGCATCTCGGTGGTCTCCACCAGCAGCTCTTCCAGGCTGGGCAGGAACTCGTGCAGCGGCGGGTCGATCAGGCGCACCGTCACCGGCAGGCCCTTGCCGTCCTTCACCATCGCCTTGAAGATGCCGACGAAGTCGTCGCGCTGCAGCGGCAGCAGTTTCGCCAGCGCCGCCTCGCGCAGCTCGTCGTTCTCCGCCAGGATCATCTCCTGCACGGCCGGCACGCGGTCGCCGAGGAACATGTGCTCGGTGCGGCAGAGGCCGATCCCCTCCGCGCCGAACTCGACGGACTGCTCCGCCTGCTCAGGGGTGTCCGCGTTGGCGCGCACGCCCAGCTTGCGGAACGCATCGACGTATTCCATGAAGGTGCCGAAGTCGCCGGTGACGCGGGCCGGCTCGGTGGAGAGCGCGCGGTCGTAGACTTCGCCCAGCGTGCCGTCGATGGAGATGATGTCGCCCTCTTTCAGCGTTTTGCCGTTGGCGGTGACGGTGCGGGCCTTGTCGTCGATGCGCAGCGCGCCGCAGCCGCAGATGGTCGGGATGCCATACTGGCGGGCGACCAGCGCCGCGTGGCTGGTGCGGCCGCCGAGCTGCGTCAGCACGCCCTTGGAGGCCAGCATGCCGCCCAGGTCGTCAGGGTTGGTCTCTTTGCGAACCAGGATCACCGGCTTGCCCGCGGCGTTCATCTTAATGGCAGTCTCGGAATCCAGCGCGATGTGGCCCACTGCGCCGCCGGGGCCGGCGTTCAGGCCGGTGGCGATGGAGGCGATCTTCTCCGGATTGATCAGGCGCGGGTGCAGCAACTGTTCGAGGGCTTCCGCCGGCACGCGGCTGACGGCCTGCTCCCTGGTGATCAGGCCTTCGGCCACCTGGTCCACCGCGATCTTCACCGCGGCGACACCGGTGCGTTTGCCGGAGCGGCACTGCAGGATGTAGAGCTTGCCCTTTTCAATGGTGAACTCGATGTCCTGCATGTCCTTGTAATGCTGTTCGAGCTTGTGCGCGATGTCGATGAACTGCTTGTAGATGGCCGGATTTTCGGCCTCGAGGTGGCTCGCCGGCTGCGGGGTGCGCACGCCGGCCACCACGTCCTCGCCCTGCGCGTTCATCAGGTATTCGCCGAAGATATGGTTGTCGCCGGTGGCGGCGTTGCGAGTGAAGGCCACGCCGGTGCCGGAGTCGTTGCCCATGTTGCCGAACACCATCGTCTGGATGTTGACCGCGGTGCCCAGGTCGTCAGGGATCTTCTCGCGGCGGCGATAGATGATGGCGCGCTCGTTCATCCAGCTCCTGAACACTGCCAGCACCGCGCGGTGCATCTGCTCGATTGGATCCTGCGGGAAGTCGTTCCCGGTCACGCTCTGGTAATACGCCTTATACTGCCCGCAAAGCTTCTTCAGCCCCGCGGCGTCCACGTCGGTGTCCTGCGCGACGCACAACTTCTTCTTCAACGCATCGAAGATGTGCTCGAATTCGAGCTTTTTTAGCTTCGGATAATCACTGGATTCGACGATGTCGGAGAACATCATCAGGAAGCGGCGGTAGGAGTCATAGACAAAGCGCTCGTTGCCGGTGAGCGTGATGATGCCCTGCAGGGTCTGGTCGTTGAGGCCCAGGTTGAGCACGGTGTCCATCATGCCCGGCATGGAGAACTTCGCGCCGGAGCGCACCGACACCAGCAGCGGGTTCTTCGGATCGCCGAACTTCTTCCCGGTCTGCTCCTCCACCTTCTTCAACGCTTTCGCCACTTCGTCCCACAGTCCGGCCGGGGCCTGCTGTCCATTCTGATAATACTCATTGCAGACTTCGGTAGTAATGGTGAAACCCGGCGGCACGGGCAGCCCGATGTTGGTCATCTCCGCCAGGTTGGCGCCTTTGCCACCCAGCAGGTCTCGCCAGTCCTTGTTGCCCTCGGCGAACGGGTAGACGCGTTTATTAGCCACGGAATCTCCTCCACACGGTGAAAATGTGAACCGGTATATTTATCCGGCGGGTATACGCGACAAAAACCTTCTGGTTATCCCGTGTGCGGAGACTTCCAGAAGGTTGCCCAATACGATTTCCCTCTCTCCTGCTTGTCTTCCTCCACAATTTTATATTATTTCTCGACATGTTGGCAATAGGGGGTGTTCCACCCCCCAAAGGCTCCTCATACTCATACTCTTACTCATACTCATACTCTTTCTCTCTCCCATCGACCTATCAGGGAGTAAGAGTATGAGAATGAGTCCGGCGCTCTAAAGGAAGTTCCAGCCCCACGGCGAATTTAATTCATATGCCGGGAGGTGGTATGCGTTTTTCAACCATGGCAGCGCTGTTGCTGCTGGCCGGCCCGCAAGGAGCATCCTCTTTTTTCGATCCCCACGGCAATGGCATCAGCACCATCGGGCTTATCCTCTACCTCATCTACGCTGTGGTTGTCGGAGCCCTTTTTCTTATCATCCATGCCTGCAACCGTTATTATCGCCGGACTTTCGACACCAGTCGCTATTTCTGGCAAGCCTGGGCAACAGCCACCCTCTCCTACGCCATCTTAGGCACTTGCTTTTGGGCTCTGGCGTTTTGTACGGAACATGTGGCGGCCGGATAATCCTTCGCAACTCTGGGACTGTACCGAGCCCGCAGAACCGAAGCCCGTTACTCATATTTCATGCTAGTGATGGGATCAGCGGGACTGTCCCCATAGGCGTTAAGTTAAGCATTTTTATGCTCATGCTCTTGCTCATGCTCATGCTCTAAAAACGTTTTTAGAGCATGAGCATGAGCATGAGCATGAAAAACTCGGTGATTCATCTTATCTTAACGCCTATGGGGACTGTCCCCCCTCGTGCGAGAGGCCAGTCTGAACTACGTGGGGGGACAGTCCCGCTGGTTTTACAGGTGAGTGGAAGGGAGGCAGTCGACTGCCGGTTCCGCGGGCTCGGTACAGTCCCTGAGCAGAAACACGAGCCAGTGACCTATCGCAAATATTTTTCATCAGGTTGGGAACAATCCGCCCTCTTTCCCTGTCTAACCAGGTAATCATAACGCGAAGCGTTGACTCGATCTCACAGTGGAGGTGTCCCATGAAGTTCCCGCGTGTTCGTTTCTCCTGGCGCCTGCTGGCGGGCGCACTGCTCCTGGCGACGCTGCTGATCGGCGGCAAGGTGTTGCTGATGCGTTGCACACCTTCGACGGCGCAGGCCGCGGAGCCGCTGAACGGGCCGGTCGATCCCGCCATGGCGGAGGAGGTGACCCAGGGCGCGCTGCGGGTGAAGGGCGCCGGCGGCGAGGTGGTGGAGTGCCCGCTGAAGCACACCGACGTGCGGGCCGACATCTCCGGCTTCATCGCCCGCGTAACCGTCACCCAGACCTTCTACAATCCCTACGACGAGAAGATCGAGGCGGTCTACGTCTTCCCGCTGCCGCACACGTCGGCGGTGGACGCGATGACCATGGTCATCGACGACCGCCGCATCGTGGGGCAGATCAAACGCCGGGCGGAAGCGCGCCAAATTTACGAAGCGGCGCTGGAACAGGGATTGACCGCCAGCCTGCTCGAACAGGAGCGGCCCAACATCTTCACGCAATCGGTGGGCAACATCAAGCCGAAGCAGGAGATTAAAATCGAAATCTCCTACGTGGACGTGCTGGCCTACGACATGGGCGTCTACGAGTTCCACTTCCCCATGGTGGTCGGCCCGCGCTACATTCCCGGCGCGCCCATCTCCGGCAAAGCCGCGACGCCGCCCGAGCTGCAGGGCAAGGTTGGCGAAGTAGAGGCGCCGGCAAACGGCACGGCGCCGGCGGGCGCCGGCTGGGCGCCGGACACCGACCGTGTGCCGGACGCCTCGCGCATCACCCCGCCGGTGCTGAAACCCGGCAACCGCACCGGTCACGATATCAGCCTGTCGGTGACGCTGGACGCCGGCGTGCCCATCCGCGACTTGAAGATCGTCAACCACCGCGCCGAGGTGCAGCGGGAGGGCGACCGGCAGGCCGGCGTGAAACTCGCCGATGACGACAACATCCCGAACAAGGATTTCGTGATGAAATACGCGGTGGTGGGCGAGAAGCCGGAGATGGCGCTGCTCGCCCACGCGCCGGATTCCAGCGGCGGCTACTTTATGTTGATGATGCAGCCGCGCATCGACAAGGAGTTGGCGGCGGCACCGCCCCGAGAGATCGTCTTCCTGGTGGATGTCTCCGGCTCGATGAGCGGGGAGCCCACCGCGAAGGTCAAGGAGACGATGCGCGAGTTCTTCAAGCGCGGCAAGCCGAACGACACCATACAGGTAGTCTATTTCTACAGCACCGCCGGCAAGCTCTTCGAGAAGCCGGTGCCGTGCACGCCGGAGAATATCGACAAGGCGATGAATTTCACTTCCGACTACGAACCGGGCGGCGGCACTGAGATGCTGAAGGGCATCCGGATGGTGCTGGACGAGCCGCCCGATCCGGAGCGCGTGCGCATCTGCGTGATGCTCACCGACGGCTTCATCGGCAACGAGGCGGAGATCATCTCCGCGGTGGGCAAGCGCGCCGGCGATAAGATCCGCTTCTGGACGCTGGGCATCGGCTCCTCCCCCAATCGCTTCCTGCTCGACGGCGTGGCGAAAACGGGCGGCGGCAAATCCGCGGTGATCGAGCTGACGACTAACCCGGCACAGATCGTGGGCGACATCGTCGAGCGCATCCACCGCGCCCAGCTCGCGGGAATCTCCATCGACTGGGGCGGGCTGGATGTCTACGACGTTTACCCGCGCGCCATCCCCGAGCTGTGGGTGGGCAGTCCCGTCATCCTCTTTGGCCGCTACCGCACCGGCGGCGCCGGGCGCATCCAGTTGTGCGGCATGGCGGAGGGGAAACCGCTCACCTATACCCTCGATGTCGAGCTGCCCGCGCTGGAATCCGCGCATGACGTGCTGGCCAAGGTTTGGGCGCGCAACAAGATCGACGACCTGACGCTGCAGATGTATGCCGGCGATGCGCCCGAGGTGGTGGACGAGATCACCGACACCGCGCTGGAGTATAAGCTGATGAGCCAGTATACCAGCTTCGTGGCGGTGGACGAGCAGGACGCCGGCAAACAGACCGAGCCGCCGAAGCCGCCGCGCCGCATGGTGGTGCCGGTGCCGATGCCCGAGGGGGTGAGCTTCGAAGGCGTGTTCGGCGCGATGGATGAGGAAACTGGCCTGGTCGATGCATCCGACGGACTGGCAGTTATCGTCGGAAAAGCAACGAAAATCCCGGGATCCGCCAATCAATGGAGGGCTATTAATGGGTCATCCAGCACCTATGCATCAGCCGGTAGAGGAGCGGCGGCTCCCGCTCCCATGAGCACCACACCGTTACCGACGCTGGCCCCACCAAATATCCCGGCCGCGCTGCCGCCGGGGGTGCCATCGCCGGCTACGACAGCGGTAAAGCCCGCTCCTTCCATGCGACTGAGGTCGTCTTCCATCAGCGGGATGAAGGCTAAGGCAGCGAATCCGAACCGTGTTTTCTATCAAATGTCCGCTGCTCCGGCCGGCAAAAGACCCATTCCGACTCCCTCCGAAGCCAGGATGAGCACCGTGGATCGGCCAGCCGTCACGAGCAACGCCGAATGGGCGAAGAATCTCTTCGCTTCCAAGTCGGATGCGTTATACAACAATGCGCGGGCGGCCCTCGACAAGGCAAAGGAACGGGAGAAGGCGCAGGACTACGCGGCGGCCTTCGCCCGCTACCAGCAGGCCTACCTGCTGGCGAGCGCCGCCGGCTTCTGGCGGGACAACGGCACCGCTGCCGCCGCGCGGGAAGGCCTGACTTCCGCCGGCGAGGCACTGACCGCGGCAAACACGAAAGCCCTGCCGGCGCTGGGCAATAAGCTCGACCTGATGATCCGGGATCAGACGGTGGTGCAGGCCCTGCAGGCCATCGGGCGCGCGTCCGGGATCGCGGTGGAGTTCCTGCCGGGCAGCGGAAACGACGTCCGGGAGCTGGACGACCGCTCCGAGCTGCGCGTGAGCTACCTCGACCTGCGCGGCGCCACTGTCGCGCAGGGGTTGGACTGGCTGCTCGCGCCGTTTCACCTGTCGTGGCAGGTGAAAGGCGGCAGGATCGTCGTCGGTTCCACCCGGCGGCTGGAAGGCGCCTCGCCGTGGATCTACCGGGTCGGCGACCTGACCCTCCCCGTCGCCGTGGATAAACAGTACCCCCATGTTGTGGTGGAGAAGGCCATGAACGCCTTTCAGGCGGGCGTGAAGACGGCGCTGGGCCAGGGGGAGACCGCGGTGCTGCTCACCCCGGATCACCTGCTGATCTTCGCCGATGCAAACGGCCATCAGCGCGTCGGCGAGTTCCTGGCCGCGCTGAAAGACCCCCATGTCAACCTTACCGGAGCCGTCGATACGGCATCTTTCCGGGCGCTGCGGGGGCAGACGGCCATACGCTGGTCGGCGCGCGGCAAGGAGCGCGCGGCGCGAAGACAGGCGCTGGAGAAGACGCGCATGGCGGACACCATGAACACCTTCTCCTGGCAATTGCTGGCCGGCGCCGCGAAGGGTGAGGTGGATCAGGAGGCGCTGGCGGAGCTGCAGGTCGCCTGGCGCAGCCTGCCGGCGCTGAAGGCGCCCGACCTGGACGTCGCCCGCTCGGCGTGGGCCATCTCGCAGGCGGCGAGACTGCTGCCGAAGCAGGCGGAATTGACGAACCTGGCCGCCGCAACGCTCGGCACGGTCAGGTCAGAGCTGGCATTGTCTGCCGGCCTGCTGAAGAAAGAGGCGAATGACGAGACCGTCCTGACTGTGTTGTATGGCTGCCTCATCCTGCGCAACGCGGCGGCGGTCGGCCTGGCGAGAGTGACGCCCGACACCGTGACGGAAAGCCTGCTGGCGAAAACGGCGGCCGGCTCACCGATGCGCGTGATTGCCCTGTCCTTCCTCGCACCGAGCGGGAAGACGGATGCCGCCTTCGCTCGCCTGATCAGGGAAGGCGGGCTTTCCGGACCTGACCTGGTGGTCCTCGGTTGCCTGGCGGCGCGGCAGCGCGGTGGGAACCTGCGGCGGCAATTCAACGCGGAGCTGACCGGCCTGCTCGGTGCACAGCCGCTGGAGGGCAACGTCATCCTCACCGCGAATCGCCTGGTCTCCCGCCAGAAATAGCGTGCCCCCTGGGATCGCAGGCGTCCCCCACGTTCGCTGCAGGCACGAAGCGAACGAGCGGGACGCCCAATGCCTTTCAATAAAGGCTCACCTGCCGACTCAACCACCGTACCAGGAACTCTCGTCGTATGGCAATAAAATTTAATTTATCAAAGAGGCAACCGGTTTTGCAATCAGGTTCAAAGAGTATAATCACCGGAGCGGGCTTCCCTTGAATCCATAAATAATTGCCTACCCCTGACAGGGATTATCCGACCGCGGTCGAAATGCATTCTTGCGGGAGGGTGCGATGCGGGTTGTGACCGATGCCGTCGATGCGGTGGTGCTGGCCGGCGAGGTGAATGACGCTCCGCTTTTCGAAGGCAATACGCCGGGGTATCGCGCGCTGTTGCCCTTCGGCGACAAGCCGGCCATCCGCTACACCCTCGACACCCTTCGCGCCGAACCCGCCGTCCGGCGCATCGCCGTCGTCGGCCCCGAAAATGACCTGCGTCCCGCGCTGGCGGAGGACGGCACGGAGCTCGTTGCCGGCGGTGAGATAATGATGGAGAACATTCTCCAGGGGCTGCGCCACTTCGCCGATTCCCCGATGGTGCTGGTCGTCACCGCCGACCTGCCTCTCCTCACCGGCGCGGCGATTGCCGAGTTCCTCGCGGCCTGCAGCGCGGTCGAAGTGAGTGACATGGAAAACATGTTCTTCTCCGTCGTTCCGCAGCGCTGCTTCACCGGCGCGTATGCCGCGCTCCCCAGGGCGTTCAACCATTTCAAGGATATCTCCATCTGCTATGGCAACCTGTTCCTCGTCGATCCGCGCCTGCTTCGGAACACCCACGCCGTCCGACGGATGAATTCCTTGTATAACGCGCGCAAAAATCCCATCTCCTCCGCCCTCGCCGTCGGCCTGCGCGTGGGCTTGAGCTACGTGCTCGGCGTGCATATGTGGCACCTGCTGACGCTCAGCCACATGGCGCAGATCGCCTCCCGCCGCTTCGGCCTTGGCTTGAATCCGGTAGTCCTGGACCACCCCGAAGTGACCATCAACATAAACGAGCCGGCTGATTACGCCTTCGTCGCCGCGCAGCTCGGTCTGCAACCGTCCGGGGACTGATCGCGCGTCCTCTCCGTCTCGGAGTTCCGCCGGTCCAGGTGCTGCCGAAAACGCGCTCATTGGGTCACGGCTTAGGCCGGCGCAGACGATGCCTGCACGAGCCGGATCGCTTCCCACAGAAATCCCACCAGTTCGCGGGCGACATCCTTTTCCGGTCGGGCGCTAATTTCGAGGTCTGTCCCCGGTGGCTTCCGGCTGCTGCCCGTATTTCTCGACATACCGGCGATGGGCGCGGATGACCTCTTCCCGCGGGATGGGGATGGGCGTGCCGAGCTGCATGGCCAGAAAGACGGTCTTCGCCACGTCTTCGCACATCACCGCCGCCTTGAGCGCCGCCCGCGGGGTGGGGCCGACGGCGAACACGCCGTGGTTCTGCAGCAGCATGGCGGGCGAATTGCCGATATAGTCCACCACTGCCTCGCCGATCTGCTCCTCGCCGATCTGGCAGTATGGCCCGCAGGGGATGTCGCAGCCGAACTCGTCGCAAATGGCGGTGAGCACGGCGGGGATGGGCTGTCCGACGGCGGCGAAGGCGGTGGCATAGTTGGAATGCGTATGCACCACGCTGTGCACGTCCTGCCGGGCGCGGTAGATCACCAGGTGGGTGGCGGTGTCTACCGACGGTTTCAGGCGGCCTTCCACCACGTTGCCTTGCAGATCGACGACCACCATGTCGCCCGGCGTCAAATCGTCAAAACTGACGCCGCTGGGCTTGACCACCACCAGGTTCGTCTCCGGATCGCGGCCGGAGACGTTGCCGGAGGTCATGGTCACCAGTCCCTTCCGCGTCAGCTCTTTATTCATGGCGCAGACGATGTCGCGCAGCGCTTCAAGCATCGTTCACTCTCCCGAGAAGGTATCTTCCGTGTAGTTCGCGATGCGCGGGGCGCTTTCCTGCCGGGTGTTCCGCGGCAGGATGGCAATGCGGTATACTGAAGACACGAGGAGGAGACATGCAATATACGCAAGGCAATCTGGGCCGGGTGTTTGTCGCCCGCTTACAGGAGGGGGAGTCGATCTACCAGGCGGTGGAGGAGATCGCGACCCGCGAGAGCATCCCGTCCGCGGTGGTGTTCGCCATCGGCGGCATGCGGAAGGGGAAGGTGGTCACCGGGCCGGAGTTGCCGACCGGGCCGATCGTGCCGCACGTCGAGGAGTTCGACGACGCGCGGGAGCTGGTGGGGGTGGGCACGGTGTTCCCGCGGGACGGCCGGCCTTCGCTGCACTTTCACGCCGGCATCGGGCGGGGGCAGGGGGCGCTGGTGGGCTGCCCGCGCGAAGGCATGTCGGTCTTCTTAGTGCTGGAAGTGATCATCCTCGAGATGACCGGGCTGGCCGCCGCGCGGATGGCGGACGCTTCCGGCCTGCACCTGCTGCAGCTCTTCAGCCTCGATGCCGGCCTGTAAGATTTGTGATGTCATCAGTGCCGTTTGGGACTGTCCCCATAGGCGTTAAGTTAAGCATTTTTCATGCTCTTGCTCTTACTCTTGCTCTTGCTCTAAAAACGTTTTTAGAGCAAGAGCATGAAAAACTCGGTGATTCATCTTATCTTAACGCCTATAGGGACTGTCCCCGCTGATAGAGCCAAGCAGCATTCTCTGAAGGAGCGGCGGCACATGCATCGAATTGATATGTCGTGAGGTATAATGACAGGAGGCGTCCATGCACTCGCTCTTCCTGGCCGGCCTGATTGCACCCTTCCTCATCGCGCTGGCGATGGCCGCCATCCTTGGCGCGGAGATGAAAGCCTTCCTCCGTGAAGTGCCGTCGATACGGACCCTCGCGCACCTGGCCCGCTTCAAGCGACTGGCCGCCAACAATATGTATGCGGCGCTGCTGCAGATTGTCCTGTTTCTGGTTCCCTGGGGGGTCTACATCTATGGCCTGAACAAGGGTTATTTGGCGCAAGGTGAAATCGGGATCATCCTCATCGCCTCCGTCATTACCTTCTTCGCCGCCCAGCAATTGAAGAAGGTGGAGGCGGACATCCGCACCCTCCCGGTCGAGGACCCACAGCTCCGCATCGAACGCGACCGCGTGGTGGAGACGTGGATGCATAAGCTGTTTCCGGATTGGCGATAAGAATTCATGCTCTTGCTCATACTCTTTGACAAATAAAATTCTCTCTTCAATTCCCGACCCTAGCCCGACTTTACGCCTTATTTTGCTGTTTTCCCGTTTTAGAGGCAAATTCCTTCATAAATCGATCCTGTTGCCATGTTGTCGACTGTATGACCTATCTGGCG
>Ga0315284_10010946_pt1 | contig 12924 bp, 9 predicted proteins | sample YL17G09_16_MG_FD_203696 | JGI IMG/M metagenome (GOLD analysis project Ga0315284, IMG submission 203696) | Sediment microbial communities from Yellowstone Lake, YNP, Wyoming, USA - YL17G09_16 | ecosystem: Environmental > Aquatic > Freshwater > Lake > Sediment | place: USA: Wyoming | collected... | reverse complement strand
TGTAATAGCCCCTGAATCTGGTTTAATTAAACCAACCATCATTTTAATTGCTGTTGATTTTCCAGCGCCATTCGGACCAAGAAGTCCAAATATTTCAGATTCTGCTACGTTGAGCGAGAGATTATTGACTGCGATAAATTCTCCATATTTTTTTGTACAATTTTGTATTTCTATCATGATGCCTCCAGAATCTCGATCTTGATATTTTTTAAATTATTGAGAATAGAAATAATGTCTTTCAGGGTACCTTCTTTCAGAGGGATGTGAGTTACATCAGCTGGAAACTGGGCTAAGGTCGGATCTACAGGGATCCATTTATTAAACCAGACCTCAGGCCATGTGTGAAAGTAAAAATATCCATCTTTATATACCATCCCTCCGACAAGGCGGGTTGGCAGTCCACTGGCTCGTGCAAAAGAGGCAAACATTACAGTTCTTTCCAGATAATCTCCTGAATGTGATTTAAAGATGTCCATAGAATTTGACAGCACAAACATCGGCATAGACCGGACCGTGAAATAGAGGGATGAGTTCAGGTATCGTGCCATACGGAAGGCATCATTTTTTTCTATTACTGCAAAGTTGTGTGCATTTGCCTGTACGGTTTTATTCGTGCTCAAGACCCATTCATCAGGGTCGAGATACCTGCCTAATGTATCATTTTTATAAGGTAGCGTATATGTTTTCTCTTTTATCTTTTCTATGTCTTCTTTCTCTATCAGAAGAACATTATTTCTATATGTAATAAGACTATTTTTATAAAGGTGCGAATCTAATTGGTATCCTTCAATCTTTATTTTTAAAAAGTTTAATTTCTCGGTGTCCGGAATAAGTTTATTTGCTTTAATATATGGCAAGGAGGTGTAGTCGTATAGGACTCTATCGCTTTGTTCTTTTGCAATATCCTCAACCTGTGAATAAAGCGTTAATCCTGAAGGATGTTCTTCTTTTATAAGTATACCTTTTTCATTACTCCATAAAATTGAATTTCCTATTCTGAACTTATATAAGCTCAGGATATGTATGCCTATCTTTATTGGTCTGATTTCCTCGAGAACAACTTTCATATCATCAACTGATAAATTGATGAAGTTGAGCATGGGTATGAGAAAGGTTGTATTTGGAGAAGGATTTTTCTGATGAAGCGTTGGGATAACGGTTACAGGGAGATGAAAATTCCTACCCCCTGTTGATGTCTTGTAGGTCTTTCTTTTTTCAGGGGATTCAAGGTAAAAGATTATGCTTTCTGAATCGACCTCTCCTCTGACTCTAAGCCCTTTTTTACCTTTGAAATGAGATGTATACTCAAATGATTTTATCGAATAGTATGAATCGCAAAGACATCTCAGCTTTTCAATAAGGACTGCTTTTTCTTCTTTCCCGGTGGTTTCTTTTATAACGTCCATTTTGCGTTCATCTGTTATGATGATTTCGTCCCCGGCCTTTTCGATGTCAGTTCTGGCAAAACCTATTTTTTTACTCCCAAAATAAATGTCATACCAATAGGTATTTTTATCAAAGGACTCCTTTATTGCCTGTGCTTTTTCTAATGGGACACCGGTGTAGTTTTTGTATAACAAAACAGCTATTAAGGTAATCCATACGCAAAAGACTATTAGATTTATTATTTTTACTGTTCTTGACATCGTTTTATAATAGTACATTTTAGGGCGACTTTTTCAAGGATAGGGGGGTTGTTTAAAAATAATAAGCGGTGTCCCTGCAACCAGAAGAATACCTTTCAGCAGATTTGGGCTTAAAAAGTGTTAAAATATTGAGATGTCTGAAAGGAAACTTATAATTGAGGGTGCCCGGCAGAATAACCTCAAGAATATCAGTCTCAGTCTCCCCCATAATAAGGTTATAGCAATAACAGGTGTATCTGGCTCTGGAAAATCTTCTCTTGCCTTTGACACTGTCTTTGCAGAAGGTCAGTGGAGGTTTATTGAGTCTCTTTCAACATATGCCAGGCTTTTTCTTGAAAAACTTGACAGACCCGATGTTGATGCCATTCACAACATAAGGCCGGCAATAGCCCTTGAACAGAAGAATCCTGTTCGTGGTTCGCGTTCAACTGTAGGAACGCTGACAGAGATTTATGACCTCTTCAGGCTCCTGTACTCAAAAGTTTCTACACCTTTCTGCCCGAATTGTGGAAAGGAGATAAAGATATGGAATCCTTCACAGGTAGTTTCAGAGCTTATAGAGAAACACCATGGTGAAAAGGCGATTATCGTTTTTGAGACAAAGGAAACAGTAGATGAATTAAAGAAACGGGGGTTTTACAGGGTATGGCTCGATGGTGAGGTAAGAGATATTACAGAAATGGATTATGAAAAAACTCTCAGCCCTCAGCTCTCAGCTCATCCGCTCGCCGTAGTTCTCGACAGGCTTGTGATAAAGGATGATCCAAGGCTATCGGACTCGGTTGAGATGGCGTGGAGAGAAGGACGGGGGAGGATGAAGGTTGTCATTATTAATACAGCTCTCAGTTCTCAGCTCTCAGCTCTCAGCTTTTCGTCGGAGAACGCATGTGATGAATGTGATACCGAACTACCAAAACCATATCCCCTTTTATTCTCTTTCAACCATCCTGTTGGTGCATGCCCGGAATGTAAAGGCTTTGGCAATATTCTGAAATATGATGAGGATCTCATTATCCCTGATAAAAGTCTTTCTTTGTCAAAGGGTGCTGTTGGACCATGGAACATGCCTGCATACAGGTGGTGGAAGGAGAAGCTTATTAAAAATGCGCATAAAGAAGGCCTTGATATCAATAAGCCATATGCTGAGTTTTCTGAAAAAGAGAAGTCATTGCTCTTTAAAGGAGGTGTAAGTTTTTACGGAATTGATAACTTTTTTGAGGAAATGGAAAGTAGGAAGTATAAACTTCATATAAGAGTTTTACTGAGCCGATATCGGAGAGCGGTTACCTGTTCCCATTGTGAAGGGAAGAGATTGAGGAAGGAATCACTCGCATATAAGCTCTCAGGCCTTGATATCGTGGACCTTTGTGTATTGTCGGTGTCTGATACAATTAAATTTTTTGAGTCTGCCTCAGGCGGACTCAATCTTTTGCCGTTTCAGAAGGATATGGCAGGAGAGATTCTCAGGCAGATTACCATCAAACTTAAGTTTCTCCAGAGAGTTGGTCTTGACTATCTTAGCCTGAACCGTGAAGGAAGAACGCTTTCCGGTGGTGAGTACCAGAGGGTAAACCTTTCCAATCAACTCGGATCATTTCTTACAGGCACCCTCTATGTGCTTGATGAACCGACTGTAGGGCTTCACGCAAGGGACACAGAGGTCATCGCGGGAATTATGTATGAGCTTTCAATGCTCGGCAATTCTATTCTTGTTGTTGAGCATGACAGGGGGATGATAGAGTCTTCTGACTGGATAGTTGAATTAGGTCCTGGAGGTGGCAATCAAGGAGGTGAGGTAATCTTTTCAGGGCCAAAGGATGAGTTCTTGAAGACCGATTTACTCACTGCACGTTATCTTAAGGGGATTGATAAGGCGGAACCTCCTTTTAAGAGGAGGAACGGTACAGGCAAGAAACTTTTCCTTGCCGGTGCTACAGGTAATAACCTGAAATCTGTTGATCTTCAGATTCCCCTTGAGACACTGACAACAGTCACAGGAGTCTCAGGTTCAGGGAAGAGCAGCCTTATTGTAGAAACCCTTTACAGAGCGTTAGTTAGAGATTTTAAGATAGAAAAAGGGTCTTCTCTGCCTTATAAAAAGATTGAAGGTGCACAGTATCTGAAGAGTGTTAAGCTCATAAACCAGACGCCAATAGGCCGCAGTCCCCGTTCAAATCCAGTTACCTATGTAAAGATATTTGATGTAATAAGAAAGATTTTCTCAGAACAGGCAGAAGCAAAGGCTCATGGATACGGACCAGGGTTCTTCTCTTTTAATATATCAGGAGGCAGGTGCGAGACATGCAAGGGTACAGGATACCAGAGGATGGAGATGTACTTCTTTGAAGACCTTTTCATAAAGTGTGAGGAATGTAATGGAAAAAGATACAGGCCAGAAGTCCTACGAATTACCTATCGAGGTAAAAATATAGATGATGTTTTAAATATGACAGTGGATGAAGCTATCAAATTTTTTTCTGACATCCCCCTTATACACAATAAGCTCTCACTCATGAAAGATATCGGGCTTGGCTATCTCAAGCTTGGCCAGCCTGCAACAACGCTTTCAGGTGGTGAGGCACAGAGACTTAAGATATGTACAGAGATGGAAAGCTCAGGTGGAAAGGGGAGAGCGAACAGGGGAATCCTGTACATTCTTGATGAACCAACTGTTGGCTTACATTTCAGCGACATCAAGGCTTTGCTTGATGTGCTTCAGAGATTGGTTGATTCAGAGAATACAGTCCTTGTTATTGAACATAACCTTGATGTGATAAGGGCATCAGACTGGATCGTTGATATGGGTCCTGAAGGAGGAGATAGAGGTGGAAGGATAATGTTTGAGGGCACGCCTGAAGAGCTTGCTGATATCAAAGAATCGTATACCGGGAGATATCTGAAAGAGTATTGTGAATATAGTAGGATATGAAAACAATACATCTTATTGTTAAAGGACATTTGGAACTACTGCAAAGCTGACAGTTTTTTCAAATGATGATACAATAAGCAAAATTGCCGATAGGAAGTTGTCATTGCGAGCGGAGCGAAGCAATCTTGCCTTTTACAATGAGATTGCCACGCACCCTTCGGGTGCTCGCAATGACGTACAAACCAAAGGGTTAGTAACCCTATCATTTTGGGACAATAAACAGCGTATGATAAAAAATTCGAGAAATTAGATGGTAAAAGATAAACTTTTTACAATCGACTTTGTTGCACAGGCACTTCTTAAAAGAGGTTTTCTATCCAAAGAGCAATACAAAGATATTATCTCAAAAGGTAATGCTCAGAGGACAAGGCTTCAGAAGTTACAGGAAATTGCTCATCCCAGACGACTTTATCAAGTCCAGTATCCGGTTTTGCCTGCAGAGGTAATTTCTTCTTTTAATATCGAGATGCCCGGGAAGAATGGCAAAATACTTACGGAAGACATTATTACAGAAGTTATCGCAGATGAGGTTGGAATAGAGTACAAAAAGATTGATCCATTAAAGTTGAAATTGGATGTAGTTACCTCGTATGTATCAAGACCCTTTGCAATGAGACATCTTGTTATACCAGTAGATGAAAAAGATGGTGTGATCACGATAGCTGTAGCAGACCCGTTTAACCTTGAGGCTATTGAGAGTCTGAAGAGTGCACGGAAAATAAAGATAAAGCTTGTGCTCAGTTCAAAGAGTGACATACTGAAGATCATACGCGAATTCTTTGGATTTCGAATGTCTGTGAGAGCAGCAGAGGCTGAAGCATCTACAGCCTTTGAACTCGGAAATCTTGAACAGTATGTAAAACTCAGAGGACAGAGTGAAATAGAAGCAACAGACCAGCATGTCATTAATGCGGTTGAGTACCTCTTGCATTATGCATTTGAACAGAGGGCAAGTGACATACATATCGAGCCAAAAAAAGAAAAATCTTTTATTCGATTAAGGATAGACGGCATTTTACATTATATCCATACCATTCCCAAATCTGTTCATGCCCCTATTATATCGAGGATAAAGATGCTCTCCAGGATGGATATAGCAGAGAAACGGAGACCGCAGGACGGCAGGATAAAGACAACGTACAGCGGAAAGGATATTGAAATCAGGGTGTCTACACTCCCTGTTGCATTTGGTGAGAAGGTGGTTATAAGGATATTCGATCCTGAGTTACTCCTTCAGGACCTTGACCATCTCGGCTTCTATCCAAGGGAATTCCAGATTTACAATTCTTTCATCAGAAGACCTAACGGTATCATACTCGTTACCGGGCCTACTGGCAGTGGCAAGACAACGACACTTTATTCTACACTGAAGGCACTCGCATCACCTGATGTGAATATTGTGACGATTGAAGAACCGATTGAGATGGTGGTTGAGGAGTTCAACCAGGTGGGAGTCCAGCAGGCAGCCGGTATCACATTTGCTAATATCCTGCGGAATATACTCCGCCAGGATCCCGATATAATTATGGTAGGTGAAATACGTGACATCGAAACTGCTGAGAACGCTGTCCAATCAGCACTTACCGGGCATCTTGTCCTTTCAACACTTCACACAAATGATGCACCTTCTTCTATTACCAGACTCATTGACCTTGGTGTACCTGCTTTTCTCCTCTCAGCAACGATAATAGGTACTGTTGCACAGAGGCTGGTGAGGAAGATTTGTCCTCACTGCAAAAAAGAGAGAAGGCTCACAGAAGAAGAGATAGAATATCTGCAGCTTGTGAAGAAGCCTTACAGGGTCTACTATGGTGAAGGATGCCTTGAGTGTCGTGGAACCGGGTATAGGGGGAGAACAGGAATTTTCGAGTTGATGGAATTTACCGATAAGTTAAAAGCTGTGCTCAGTGATAAGCTTGAAATCTCTACGCTCTATGATATTGCGAAATCTGACGGTATGGTTAACCTGCGAAGAGTGGCTGTAAGGAAAATGCTGGAAGGGGTTACAACCTATGAAGAGGTTATGTCAATAACAGGGTAGAGTGTAGGGGTTATTATACTATTCAATGTTACTTTACATAATAAAAAGACTCCTCCTCATGATTCCGTTAATCTTCGGAATCACTCTTATCACATTCACAGTCATTCACCTTGCACCCGGGAGCCCTGTTGAGGTTCAGACAGAAATGTCACTTAAGGCATCTGCCCAGGCAAAGGAGAATCTTAAGAAGCTTTACGGTCTCGATAAACCATTGCATATCCAGTATCTTGACTGGCTGAAGAGATTTGTGAGCCTTGATTTCGGAAAGTCATTTGTAGATGGCAGAAAAGTTGTTGATAAGATCATCGAGCGTATCCCCATAACCTTAACCATTAATATTCTTTCATTGATACTCATATTCATCACAGCTATTCCTATCGGGATACTTTCTGCGACAAAACAATATTCGCTATTTGATAAGCTCTCTACAGTCTTTGTTCTTGTTGGTTTCTCTACTCCTACTTTTTGGCTTGCGCTCTTACTCATGATACTGTTTGGCGTCAATATGGGCATACTGCCGATATCAGGTATACAGAGTATAGATATATCAGGAATGGGGCCTTTTGAGAGGTTGCTGGACTGGATCAGGCATCTTATCCTGCCTGTGGGGGTTTCTGCTTTTGGTGGAATTGCAGGGTTAAGCCGTTACAGCCGCTCAGGCATGCTTGAGGTGATCAGGCAGGACTATATCAGGACAGCAAAGGCAAAGGGGTTAACTGAATCAAAGGTTGTCTTCAGACATGCTTTCAGGAATGCACTCATGCCAATCGTCACAATCCTCGGACTTTCTGTACCAGGGCTTATCGGTGGAGGTGTGATATTCGAGACGATTTTTGCGATTCCGGGAATGGGGCAGCTTTTTTACTTATCGACAATGTCAAGGGATTATCCCACAATAATGGGGATTCTCGTGATAGGTGCAGTCCTCACATTATTAGGGAATCTCATAGCAGATATATCATATGCGCTGGTTGACCCGAGGATAAGGACGAGAAAATAAAAAACAGAAATTTGAAAATTGAAATTAGAGATTAAGAATAAATGAGACTCATAAGTATTATAGGAAAGAGATTTTCAAAGAACAAATTATCTGTTATTGGTGTGGTAACAGTATTTTTGCTGATCACTGTCTCTCTGTGTGCACCACTCATAGCACCATATAACCCTACAGCAATAGATGTCCATAATGTGCTTTCGCCTCCAGACAAGCAACATCTCCTTGGTACAGATGAACTCGGTCGTGATGTGCTCTCAAGAATAATATGGGGTAGCCGCATTTCATTGAAAGTCGGCTTTATTGCAGTTGGTATCGCAATAATGATTGGCATTGTGATAGGGTCAATTTCTGGTTTTTACGGAGGAAAGGTGGATGCACTCCTGATGAGATTCGTTGATATAATGCTCGCATTCCCAACCTTTTTTCTCATCCTCGCAGTCATTGCAATACTTGAACCGAATATATTTACCATAATGGTTGTCATAGGGATTACAAGCTGGATGGATGTTGCAAGACTTGTGAGGGCAGAATTTCTTACATTAAAGGAGACAGATTTTGTGAGCGCTGCGAAGGCTGTTGGTGTGAGTGATAAAAGGCTTATGTTCAGGCATATACTTCCCAATGCGCTGTCGCCTGTTTTTGTTGCTGCGACATTTGGTGTTGCGGGTGCGATACTTATTGAATCGAGTCTTTCATTTCTCGGACTCGGAGTACAGCCACCAGAACCGAGCTGGGGAAATATTCTCACATCAGGGAAGGATAATATAGAAGTTGCATGGTGGCTCTCTCTTTATCCAGGCCTCGCAATATTGATTACTGTCTTGAGCTATAACCTTGTTGGCGAGGGGCTGAGAGATGCGCTTGATCCACGGCTCTGGGAGGCAGAAAGGCGTTAACCCAAATCCATTCTAATTCAGGCAGGACATAGCATTTGAGCGGATTCTTTTGCCGATAGTCAGATAGAATATCTATAAAGCTCCATTACCTCATCTTTTGTGATAATCGAATTGAGTGAGTAGCCTAAGGCTTCGACTGCTTCCCTACCACCTTCTTGCCTGTCTATGAGGGCAATAACTTTTACTATCTCAAGACCTGCTTCTTTTGCTCTGGTAATTGCCTCGATTGTTGATTTACCGGTGGTAATCACATCTTCAACAATCACCACCCTATCGCCTTTCTTTACATTTCCTTCGATCCATTGCATTGTGCCATGTGACTTAGGCGTCTTACGGATTACAAATGCTTCAAGAGGTTTTTCTTTAAGATAAGATGTATATGCTCCTGCATATGCTATCGGGTCAGCACCGAGAGTGAGCCCGCCAATCCCCTTTATGTTGAGGTCTTTTATTCTATCGAATATAAGATTCCCTATAAGGTACATCCCTTCAGGATAAAGAGCAACAGCCTTGCAGTTAAAATAGTAGTTGCTCATCTTTCCTGAAACGAGCTTGAAGACAGGCTCTGTACTGTATTTAAAAGCCTTTTCAATGATGAGTTCTATCAATCGCTTTTTCATGGTTTCAAGGCTCAAGTTGCATATATTTTAGCATAAACATTCCATTCATTTAATACAGATATAGTTCAAAAATTTATTTGGCACGGTTTATTCGATAAACTATGAACACAGACAGGACATAGTATTTAAGCGGATTTAAATTCTTTCTTAAAAAGAATTTACCTCGGAGGTCGATACGACCGAGAATGAGCGAAAATACTATGTCCTGTCTATCAGTATTCGAATCTATGAATAATGTACACTACTTCACATAATTAGAACAGATGGCACGATACGAGTCTGCCATCTGCTTCTTTTAATTCCGGAATGACGTTATCACAGGGTTCAAATTTCTTCGGGCACCTCGGATGGAATGGACATCCAGGAGGTATATCTATAGGACTTGGAACCTCGCCCATATCAGTTCTAAGCTTTAAATTTCTACTCCTCACACCTTTGTCACTTTGAACTATAATGGTTGGGGCTGACGAAAGGAGTATCTCTGTATATGGGTGAAAAGGTTTCCTGAACAAGTCCTCTGTTTTTGCATGTTCTACAATTTTTCCGAGGTACATTACTCCAATGCTGTCACTAAAGTAATGAACGACTTTAAGGGCGTGACTTATAAAGAAAAATGAGATTCTATATTCTCTTTTCAATTCCTGAAGGAGGTTCAATATCTGGGCTTGTATCGAGACATCGAGTGCTGAAAGCGGTTCGTCTGCAACGATTACTTTCGGTGATACTGCGAGTGAACGTGCAATACAAATCCTCTGTCTCTGCCCCCCGCTGAATTCATGGGGGTAACGATTCAAGATGTCAGAGCCAAGGCCGACTTTATTGAGCAGTTCAATTACTTTATCTTTTATTCTTATTTTTTCAACAATCCTGTGAATCTTCAGTGGCTCTGCAATAGTATCCAGAATACTTTTCCTGGGATTAAGAGATGAAAAGGGGTCTTGAAATATGATCTGTACTGATTTCCTGAAGGCTTTTAGGTTATCACCGCTCAACTCGAAAACATTCTTGCCCTGAAATAATACCTCGCCAGAAGTAGGTGGTAGTAACCTCACTATAAGCCTTGCAACGGTTGACTTCCCACATCCGCTCTCACCAACAAGGGCAAAGACCCTGTCCTCATCAAGAGACAAGTCAATACCATCAACAGCTTTGAGTAATGCAGGGGCTGTCATGAATCCTTTTTTCACAGGGAAATATTTTTTTAGAGAATTTACTTTCAGGAGCGCCATAGTATCTCCGATGCCCTGATGCACCTAACAAAATGCAGTGATGAGTGATGAGCTTGCCCCGTGGAATAAAAAGATGAATTCATTCCACGGGGTAAAAGTGACGAGTTCTGAGTTTGAATCAGCTCTGGTTCTTTCTCATTACATTCTGGTAGTGCAAATCTACATCTATCTGAAAACTTACACCCTAAAGGGAGTCTGTCTGGTTCCGGCACAAAGCCAGGGATTGGTTTTAAAGGTTTTCCCTTTTCTTCGGGGAGAGACTCTAATAGACCTATGGTGTATGGGTGTCTCGGGTTATTAAAGAGTTCATATACATCTGTAAGCTCCATCAACCTTCCTGCATACATAATACCGACTCTTTGAGCATTCTCTGCAATAATGCCAAGGTCATGGGTGATAAGAAGCACTGCCATCTTCATATCTTCTCTGAGCCTCTGGATGAGCTCAAGTATCTGCGCCTGTATTGTGACATCAAGGGCTGTTGTGGGTTCATCTGCAATCAACAAAGATGGTTTACAGGCTATTGCCATAGCAATCATAACCCTTTGTTTCATCCCCCCTGATAACTGATGTGGATATTCCTTTATTCTGATTTCAGGAGAGGGTATTTTCACTGCCTTCAAAAGTTCTATTGCAGTATTCATTGCCTCTTTCTTTGAGATATCCATATGTGTGGTAAGAACCTCTGCTACCTGATAACCAACAGTAAGCACAGGATTGAGTGATGTTGCTGGCTCCTGGAATATCATTGAGAGCTCTTTTCCCCTCAGCCTTCTCATGGATTCTCTATCAAGTGTGAGGAGATTATTATCTCTAAAGATAATCTTCCCTTCTGCGAATGCATTCTGCGGAAGTATTCCCATGATCGAGAGTGCAGTGAGAGTCTTCCCGCATCCGCTCTCTCCCACAAGGCCAAAGACTTCAGCCTCCTCAATTTCCAGGTTGAGATCAGAGACAACCTTTATAGAACCGCTGGTTGACCTGAAGAAGATATGAAGACTCCTTAGTGTAAGGAGGGACACTGCGGGTTATTTTTCCTTCTTCTTGAGAAGCTTCAGGTAGGTTTCTGCTTCTAACAGCTCAGGGTTATATTTGAGCGACTGCTCCCATTCTTCAGAGGCAGCTTCGATAAGACCTTTCATGTAGTAACTCAGGCCGAGCTGTATCCATGCAGGTCCATAGTTAGGGTTACTCTCTTTTGCCTTTAAAAAATGGGCGATAGCATCATCGATAAGCCCTTTATTTCTTAAAGCTATACCGAGCTTTGTATGGACGTCTGCAAGTTTGGGGCGCAACTTAATTGCCTTCTGATATTCTTCTGTGGCTTCATCATTCATGCCAAGCTCTAAATAAAGATTGCCAATCTTATAGTGTTCATTGGCAAGTTTCCCTGCAATGAACGGATCAAGAGCAGTAGGGGTAGGGTGTGCAATCTGTGCAGCAAGTGAAAAAACCTCCTGGCTTTTTTTAAATTCGTACATATCGTTATAGGTGATGGCAAGGTTTAATGATGCTTCTGTATAGTTGGGGTTTAATTCGAGTGCCCTTTCAAAATATTCAACAGCCTCTTGCAGGTTACCTTTAAGATGTGAGATGACGCCGAGCTTGTTATAGACGTCAGCGTATTTAGGGTTCATACTGATTACATTTATTAGAATTGGCTTTGCTTCCGAGTATTTGCCCTCTTCAAAAAGCTGTTTACCACGCTCGTAAAGCTCATTCAGGTGTTGGTTCATCGTTTAAACAGTATAGGGAGTGAAAGATTTATTTGTCAAGAATGAAGCGCAAATAATGAATCACCCTTCATTTTTTATAGATTCTATGATACGCTCTATCCTTGATTTCGGCGTACCACTGAAGGCTTTCCTTAATTCCTCATCGGTAAATTTTTCTCTAAGAATTGCTACGATGTCTGTCCTTTCCTTATAACAACCTATACTATTTCTGCACGGTAATCCATTGTTCATCGAAATACAATAAGAGAATTCTACTATTATTCCCAGCTGATGGCAGTATATTTTCATAGCATGTGTATAAAAGAGGGGGGATAATCCCCCCTCTTTTCATCTATTTTGGTTTTGGAAATTTCTCGAGGTCTTTCAGAAGATGCTGTATTTCTTCATCCGGTAATACATAATCTTCGAGCTTTCCGGATATATACGCATCATATGCAGCGAGATCTATGATGCCGTGTCCACTCCAGTTCATTAATATTACCTTTTCTTTACCTTCCTCTTTTGCCTTTTTTGCCTCTTCTATAACACATTGAATAGCATGATTAGTCTCCGGAGCCGGGATAAACCCTTCTGTCCTCGCAAATGTAATGCCGGCTGCAAAAGTCTCAAGCTGAGTATATGCCCTTGCCTCTATAAGTCCATCCATAAGCAGCCTGCTGACTATTGGAGCCATTCCATGATACCTCAGGCCGCCGGCATGGATAGGAGCTGGCACAAAACCATGACCAAGGGAATACATGGGCAAAAGTGGTGTTGTTTCAGCAGTATCACCAAAATCGTATACATAAGGACCTTTTGTCAAAGTCGGACATGAAGCAGCCTCGCAGGCA
>Ga0315284_10010945_pt1 | contig 12925 bp, 19 predicted proteins | sample YL17G09_16_MG_FD_203696 | JGI IMG/M metagenome (GOLD analysis project Ga0315284, IMG submission 203696) | Sediment microbial communities from Yellowstone Lake, YNP, Wyoming, USA - YL17G09_16 | ecosystem: Environmental > Aquatic > Freshwater > Lake > Sediment | place: USA: Wyoming | collected... | reverse complement strand
ATGTAATCCACATCGGTGGTTCCGGCCATCTCATTCATAAACTGGTTCACTTCATCGGCCATATACCGAATAGACAACTGGCCAGACATAGTGATGGCCTCGGCATGGTTGATATCAAAGTAGCGGAAGCCCTCATTCGCCGTGGCACCATAAGCAGAGTTCAACTGAATTTTCTTGGCATACTGCGCACGGTCATACTTGGACTCAGCGTTTTTATTCTCGGCTTTCTTGGCTGCTTTCACCAGATCACGATATTGGGCTCTCTGTTGGAACTGAGACTCCATAAGTGCGCCAAGGAAGCCTTGCTGATCCTTCCGATAGAGACAGCCATTCGCTGCCATAGAGTGTTCGGGGAAGTCTATGTTTCCCTCTAAGCAGGTATCCACATTCACCCCGTTCTCTTTTCCTAAGAAGGTTTCGGGGCTGATGTTGTATTGAATGATCAAGTGGGGGTAGAGAGAGGTGAGGTCAAAAGACATGACCCACTCATACATGCCCGGTGGAACTTCCTTGACGAAGCCACCTGTCAGCGTGCGGCCTGAGACTGACCGTTGCTGGGGAATGACGATATTTTGGCTGGCAAGGAAGTTGTAAATGATCACATCCCATAACAAGACGGATGTGAAAGCATCGTTGTAGTTGACCTTGGCGTCATAGGCCATGGCGAAGACAAGACTGATATACCCAAGCTTTTCTTCAAGCTTGAATATCAGGTCAACGTCTCGGATGTTATACTCCATGAACTTCTGGTGGTTGTTCTTATAGAGATCGTCCAAACCAGAGTATTCGGAGTAGTCAATCTTCTTCTCTTTGAGTTCCACATGGGAAATGTTATTGAGTGAGTAAGAGCTTTGTTGGTTGGGAGAAAACTTCTTATAGAGGTTCTGGTAATCCAGAACTGAAACACCAACCGGGATATAGACGGTGGCTTCCTTGCCGTGGGAGAAGATGGTTCTTTCACGAAGGATGCCCCATGGGGACAGCTTACGGGACTGTTCCTCGCCAAGTATCTGGGAGATACGATTGACGAGATAGGGAATATCAAAGCCATCAACATTCCAACCCGTGATTACATCCGGGTCATACTCGCGCCACAGCATCAGGAAGCGAGTGAGAAGCTGTATCTCGTCATTACATTTGATGTAGATGACAGACTTATCAGGGACTTTGAAATCACCATACCCGAACGCCACCCGCTGCTTTCCACGGCGGACAGCGATAGCCGTGATCTTCTTATCGGCTTCCTCAATAATCGGGTAGCCGTCTTCGGTGTCCACCTCAATATCTATTCCGACAACCGAAATCTGGGAGGGATCAAACTGAATCTCGCCGCCGTAGGTGTCATGGATATAGACGTAGGGCCAGCGGTCCATGCCGTAGTAGGAGAAGCCGTCTACGCCCTCATACCGCTGGATAAAGTCTTTGGCTTCTCGGATATCCCCAAAGTCAATCCGCCCTACTGGTTGGCCAGCAAGGTTTCTGTAGGGGGTTTCTTTTTTTGAGGGAAGATAGAGATACGGCTGATATCTTACTTTTTCAGAATACCGTTGGCCGTCTTTTATTCCGCGTACTAAAAGATTCTTACCGTGAATAGAGACATTCGTGTAAAAGTCGGGCATCAATCTCCTGTCGTTTTATTCCAATATATGCTGAAATATGGCTTGCTATCATCAAAGTATCTAAAACAGTTGCCGTAGGATATTCCGCTTCGGGCAAATAAAAATGATCCAGAATCGCGCCAAATACGCGGGTTTCCATTTCACAGAAATATTTTTGAGGGCTCAGAATAATACCTGTATCGTCTTGATTTGTCAAGGTGATTCGTCTTCTAAATCTTTTACAACTTTTTGTGCCAATCTGTAGACCACATCACCCATAGAGTCTATCAAACGAAACCGTTGTGAGATGTGATTAGAAATAAGATGATACATCGCGGTTGCTTCTTCTCCGCAGCCACCTGTGATGTATCCAGAGAAACAAATATCACAGGCACACATGGGAACTGAGTCTATTTTTTTAGAAGTATCATCATTCTTCATTTCAAAAATGCCTTGATTTGCTTGCGCATGATGGCGTAGGCAGCATCTTCTATCAAACGCTCACTCTTATCTCTCAGTTCTTTTTCGGTTTTGAAGTCTCCTGCTGCCCGCGCGCTTTTAGCAGCAAGCTCCAAAGATGAAAGCTCAACATCTAAAGACCCTTTGTCCATATGGTTATTCCTATGTCGCCGTCTTCATCACCCATGGGTGAGATCGTGGCATCGTTGATGATTGGTAAAATAGATTGTGGCCAGACTACTTCATGGAAGTGTTCTGCGATTTTTATCATTTCAAAAGCGTTTATCTCTCCCTCAAACAGCCTATTCTTCTCATAAAATATGTGAAGATATTGACGTATTCCACCCGCAAAAGGATCATAGAAACGGTCTGGCAGGTGCATGGTCAATACCAATCAGGAACAACTGACTTGTTGTAAGCGATAGCTCGCTGCGCGGCCAGAGCTTCTAAATCTACGGGGGCGGGCTCATCACGGGGCTTATACGCTCTCAAGACAATCCCCAGAGTATCCAACCGATCTTTGAGTTCCTTCCATGAACCGGGGCCGAACTGGGGTATCCGCTTCAATTCGCTTTCTGAAAACTTGACAAGATCACCAATCGTTTTGATGTTCTCATTTTTCAGACATTTCATTATCCGGCTTGACAGGATGAATGAAGTGATCGGCCTTTCAAGAATGGTCAACGAAACTTCAGTCTGTGTCATATACTTCTCTCCGTAAGCGGGCTTCTGCGTCGTCGTCATACAGTTCGCTCCATAAGTGGTGATACATGTTCTTGTTTATCACACACAAAAGTGTGGCGTCAAAACTGGGGTAATGAAACTCTCGCAGAATGAAACTGCAAAATTTCACCCCTCTGATAAGCTTACTGACAGCGTAGTCCTGTAGATCAAACCGGACTACTTCAGTTCCGGTATGATCTTCGGAAACGGCAGGGGGCCACCCTTCCATGCTCCATCCTCATCTTCTATCCGTCTTACTACATGGCGATGTAGGATCATACCCTTCTCGGGGTTCCCGCGCCAGTGTGGCCTAACGATCTCTACCTTACCGCGCTTGAGCCGCAAGTGTGCCCGCACATGATGAAACGCTTTTTCCCCCGTTTCTGTCAAGGGTTCACCGTGGCCAAGTTCACCACGATCTACCGTCAAAGTGATCTCGTGCCATGACAGCAACGGTGGCTTGCCCTTTTTCTCCCGTGCGCTTTGAAGTTTAGCGTTTGGTTCGTGCAAATTCCGTTGTGACAGTCTTGGAGTATTTATAAGTGCCAGCGTGCTACCAAGGAAAGCACCAAGCTTTTCTTGGTCAATCCTATCAGAGATTTTGATCATCTGTAGGATGGATTCCGTAGCAAACTTGGAATCCATACTACTCTGTAACGAAGGTGGTAGTCTCTTGCGAATATCTGCCGCGACTTTGGCGGCTTCCGATGGATCACGATTCTGTATCTCTAAAATCTTGCCGGTCACAAGATCATACGTTATCGGCATATACATAACCGTTGGTTGCGGCCAGTATTCCCGGTTGTTCATATCAAAAGCGTACAACCCCGATCCCATAACCAGAGACATTGGAGAAACTTCTACGCCCTCGCGTTTTATACGCTCACCCCTGTTAATAACAGCAGCATCACCCAAGAGAAGGAAACCATGCCGGTTTGATTCCGGCCAACCGACATTACCTTCCCTCCACTCAATCCATGTGTCCCGTGCGGGGGTGAATAGATAATCTCGTGTAGCCTCTACCTTCTCCGGGTCAGCAAGTTGCTCGGCAGTCTCTACCGTCAGGGGGGACAGCACGAACTTCTGAGCAAGCGCCAAAGGGTAAACGACATTCTTGGAAGCCGCTTCCGTGGCCACCGAGAGTTGGGGGTTATTCGGCTCCCTTGACATTTCTGCCAAAACATCATCACAGAACATCTACGTCCCTTTCAAAGATGGTATCATACATCTTGTCTCGCCTTCTGCCACAGAGCATCCAGAGACTCGCGACTGTTCCGGCCTTCCTTGCCATCGGTGTCCACAAACTTGGCCAGAGCCGTTCGGTAGCCCTCCCCCAGAAGCTTGTAGTTTAGCACGGAAATGGTTGGGTCATGGCCAAAAATCATTTCCGGGGTCACATCATAGGTCACGAACTTGACGATCTGGGACGGCTTGATCACCCCCATATGAGCGGCGTTGCCAAGCGCCCTCAGGGAGAACTCGGCAAGGTGGGGATACTTGGGAGCGTTCTTTTTCCAGAACTTCGTGCGCTCTTTGATATCCAAGTCATTCAGGAACTTGAAGTCCTCATCCACAATTTTGGTTTGAGCCAAGGCATCCTCATCCGCGACAAGCTTGAACTCGGGCACCTCAACCTTCAAAATCACGGCACGCTCGCCAATCTTCACCGCACAGTTGGCAAAGTAGATGGCATAGGCGTCCGTCAAGTATACCCTATTCGGGGCCGATGGATGCTCGGTCCACAAGGATTTTTTCTTGCCGCGCGGCTTCAACCCCACTCTGAGGATTTGGTCCAAGTTGGCTTCGCTTGTTCCGTGATACAGAATCTTAGTCATCCTTCTCGTCCTTCTGTGCGCTGCGTTGGCGACGGCGGAGTTGACTAATTAAATATCTTCGTCGGATAATAGGGTCTGTATAACAGTTCTCGCGGTTTCCATCTAAGCCAAAGACAATCTGATCCGAGATTATGTCTCTGGCCAACGGATTGTTAAGTTTGAGTCGTTTTCCTTGTTCGGTTTCAATCGCTACAAGTTGGTCCCCCACTTCGTCATATATGACGAAGTAGGTTCTTTTGTTGTGACGAACTTCATGTCGGACCAGATTCTTTTCAGCCTGTTTTTTGACTGCTTTACGAATCTCCAGAACGACTACATCAATCGGAAAATTAAACACGTCTGCTACCAGACACACGGATACCGAAGGTATACCATTATCATCACCATCCCAGTCAATATCGTTCTCTACGATCCAATTAACTGCATCCTTAAACCGTGCCATTCAGCCCTCCAGATACCCACAGCAGACCAAAACCAACCGATCCAAGCACAAGTATGAAACCAATATAAAGTAGCCACAGCTTAATCGCAACCTTGGCGGTTGCCCATAGCCATCTGAAAATGGTGTCTTCTTCGGGGGTTCTCATTTCCAACCCTCCACCAGTTCAAAGCCGACCGAAGCCACCAACCAAGCCTTGTTATCCGGGTCCACTACGATATCACCGACCGACACAGAATGGAACGGACCAAGGCGCGTGATTTTCTCGTCAGGACCGATGTTGCCGATATCAAAGACTTGATCCAGATTTTCAGCCTCAATAACCCCGGCCTTTTTGTAGAGGTGTCTGGCCGGTAGAATCGCTGCCACCTTGGGAAAGCAAACTGTATTCAGATAGAGGTTGTAATCCTCTTTCATCCCGCCAGCGTTGATCTGGTTGACTTCCTCGCGGCTAAAGTTGATCTGGTAAACATCGTAGTTCATGGCGTCCTCCGTTTGTATGAAACATATGTAAGGACTGACCAACGAACTGTCAATAGAAAGGGGGCCGAAGCCCCCTAAGTTTTAGTCAATATGTGGAAACAAAACCTTGATCTTTTCCCGGATGCACTTTGCCGCTTCTTCTTTCCCGATCTTATCCGCCAAAGCGGCGGCTTCAAGATAGAGTTGGTAGGAAGCTTCCTTATCTCGCTTGAACTGTTGATCTCCCTGCATCTGTAGAACAATCAACATGGTTTCATCTTTCAATTTGGCCTCCGTTCATGTTCGCTCACCATCGCGTAGATATCTGACAACTCGTAATCAATCCTACGAGCGATCTTCACCGGATCGTAGTTGTATTGGTTGAAGATATCATCGTTCAGGTTCATCACAGATTCACAGTCACGGGTCTTCACGTAATACTGCCACTTGCCGTCAACCTTGTGAGACAGAACCTTGTAGTTCACGCCATGAACTTCAAACTCTGCCGCACGCTTACCGTCGCGAACGAAGCAGTCCATCTCGTTTTGTGTCTGCATATTCATCGTGAGTCTCCATCAACTGTTCTATGAATATAAGGCGCATAGAATCATCCGTCAAGTCTACATTAAAAGCCATCTTGATAACTTCGTTAGGAAACATGAACATAATCGCGTTTTCTGTGATGTTACGTACTTGCGCAACTTTCATGGACGTGCTATAGTCAAACCGGCGCATCACGTAGTAGAGTTCTTCATCTATTTTATGACAGTAAGTGACGAAATCGTTGATCGCCCTGGTAGCGTTAGCTTTGCGGAGGGGGTTCATCCGGGTCCGGGAGACTGAACGGGTTGGTTTCTGATTCTGCTTCTTCAACCTTATAGAAGCCGCTGAACGGACCACCATAGATACACCTCCCTAACGAATCTATCTTACAGTTATAGCAACACGCACACCGGCATTTAGTCAGCTTCATTTGTCAACCACGATTCAATATTCGTCAGGAAGTAGTCGCGAAGTTCAACCGGATACCCTTCGTTGCCTAACATCTGACCACATATTCCCTCGGACACCTCCCGGAGAAATGTCTGCTGATCTACTATCATGCCCGGCCAAACGACCGTTGTTTCCATCACATCACATAGAATTTTGGCAGTATGATCCTTCATCTGACACCTCACCGGTCCCATGGCCAACTATATTGTATGGATTGTAGTTCTTCATCAAATGTTTCATCTCCCTCAAGCGTATCGGTATCCTCCCGCAGTTCTTCGGCAAGCACCGCTGTAATCTCCAAAAAATCCTCCAAACCACCGTGACAAGACACCATCCAATATTCTACAAACTCGTCCAGACTAACGCCTAAGACTTGGTTGAAACGATCCATGTTTTCATCGGTGAGTCTATTGATCTTTCGCTCAATACGAAAACCAAAATCGCTCGCAGCCATAACCGAAAAAGCTTTAGGAACTTTGTATTTCATTTCTACCTCCAAACGAAGGGGACCAAGTTTCCTCGGTCCCCCGCGATCATTCTACCAAGATCAGCTTTTTCTTCGCGCGAGTCATGGCAACATAGATCAGATTACGCTCTTGTTCAAGCTGCCAGTCCTGCTTCGCCATCTTGGAAGGCATCCACTTGTTGAACCCGTAGACATACACGGTGTTCCACTCGCGGCCCTTGGCCTTGTGGACGGTGGAAAGCGTGAGGTTATTGTTCCGCTTACCCTCGTCGTCGGAGTCCGCAAACATCCCGGCAATTTTGGCTTGCACATCGGCAACCGTTTCGCAGCCTTCACATAGAGCCTTGATGGTATCAACCCGGTCTGTCAGACCTTCGGCTTGGTATTCCTTGCCCTTGGCCTTCAACAGTTCAAGCTGCTTGGTATACCAGTCTTCAAGCTTCTCAAGATACTTATCAACCGACTTCACCTTCTTCCACTTGGTCAGAAGCTTCGCCAGACCAGCACCGATATCCCGACCTTCAACATGGCAAGCGATACCCTTACGGATCAACCGGAAAGCCAACTCCACAAGGGGAGCCGTCTTACGGCAGAGGATGGCATCCGACTGTTCAAGCGTCGTGCAGTCAAGGTTCTCTCTCTTATCCAGACGAATCACTTCACCTTCCGGGGCCGATTCATGAGCTTGAATGTGAGACACATAAGCCTGTGCCTCTTTCACGATGGCCTTGGGGCAGCGATAGGTCACGGTCAAGGGAAGTTCCTTACAAGAGAACTCCTTGATGATCTGATCAACAGCGTCCGAGTCAGCACCCGTGAAACCATAGATCGCCTGTGCCCGATCACCGACGAAGATGATACGGCCACCCGGCTTCAGCAGCCAAGAAGCAAGCTGGCGGCGAGCCGGGTTGGTATCCTGTGCTTCATCCACGAAAACCCAATCATACTGATAGAGCTTCGTACCGAAAAAGATCGGAGCGTAGATCATGTCATCAAAGTCAATAATCGTGCGGCACAGTCCGTTGGATTCTTTAAGGGCAGCGATAGAGAAATCAATCGCCTGATCCAGAGTATGATCATCATCAAGTTCTTCATTGAGGTCAAACCGCTCAACAATATAATTCCATTCACGGCGTACATCAATCCGCCCGCCGACTCCAACACCACGCTGCTTCGCAAAGCTGATAGCCTTGCCGACAAAAGACTGATATCCTTCCGGGATTTTCAGGGTTTCGTAAATCTTCCAGTTCTTCTCCAAACCCTTAGACACTTTGACGTATTTGTTCCCCGTGCGCCAAGCCTGAAAACCAAACGAGTGAAACGTGCCCGCTTTCGCGTCCGAACCGATGTTCACAAGCTTGGCACCAATCTCGTCAACAATCTTTTTGTTGAAGGCAAGAAAAGCAATCGTGCCCGTAGCACGCTTGGCACCTTCAATCAGAGTTGTGGTCTTACCAGCGCCAGCAACAGCCTGAACGAAAGCGTTACCATTCTGGGATTCAATCCAAGAAAAGATAGCGGATTGCTGGGGGGAAGGTTTGAAAGACATTTTGTAGTTCTCCATAACGAATTATATTTGCCGATAACCTTTAAAGTAAGTGTGATAGATTTCGTTGTCAAGTGTTTATTTCAAAAAAATAGGGAGCCGAAGCCCCCTATTTCATTTTCTTGTTATATTTCAGATACTTACTGAGTTACAACTTCTTCTGTCTTGGCAACTTCAACTTCACCTTCTACCAGAGCTTTGGATACATCGGTAGCGATATCTACATTAGCCGCCTCCAAGGTTGCTTGAACCTCGGGAGAAACAGCAATCATCACGTCTGGTTGGCCTTCCTGAGTGACAACCGGGATAAGGGTTGTTTCAGCCGGGATATTCTCAGACACGTTCACCAACTCAATAGCCGGGACGCCTTCAACCACCGGAGTCACAATCACAGCTTCCATGACCTGTGCGATTACATCAGGGGTGGTCACTTCCAACTTAGACACATCGGTTGATGGGTCTGTAACAGATACCGTGATGGTTTCAGACTGAACCAGAGGTTCGGGAGCCGGAAGTTCGGGAGCGGCGGGGGCAGCTTCTTCAACTGCGGCCTTGACCGTTTCCATCACATCCACACCAACCGCTTCAAGGGTGGCCTTGGTTTCTTCGGTGACAGCCACAACCACATCAGACTGACCTTCAGGAGTCTTGATCACTTCGGTAGCGACATTATCAGAGACTTCAAAAGTAGCATCCGAGATAGTTACATTTACCTGAGGTTCGGTAGAAGTTGGGTCAACAGTTACCGGGAGAGGATCAACTGTTACTTCTACGATCTGCGGCATAGGATCGGGCATCGTTACCGATACCGTTGGCACTTCGGGATTGTCAGCGTTCAATACTGTCTCGGTCACAGCGGCTTCGGGGGCCGGGGCGACTTCAGACACAACCGGATCAGCTACAACCACTTCGGTCTTAGCTTCTACGAGTGCGGCACTTACATCCACCGCTACATCAACACCAGCGGTGTCAAGGGCAGCTTGGGTTTCAGGAGTTACAGCGATCATTACATCATGTTCACCCTTGGCGGTAACAACCGGGATAAGTTCGGCGTCAGCCGGAACATCGGTTGACACATCCGTTAGGACCACCTTGGTTTCACCACCGGTTGGTTCACCTACAGAGTTGAACCCGGTAGGCACTACTTCCACGGTCGCTTCCATGACCTGAGGGATAATCTCAGGGACCACAATTGTCACTTCTTCACCGGTAGATGTGGTGATTGGTGTTTCAACTGGGGCAGTCGCTTCAACTACCGGGGCCTCGGGGGATGGCAGTTCAGACTGAGCGATGGCTTCAGTTACGGCTTGGATAACATCAATTCCCTTGTCAGCAAGTTCGGCATGAACTTCTTCGGGAATAGCCACAACGATATCTGACTTGCCTTCTTCAGTCTTGATGACTTCGGTGATGACATTATCAGAAACTTCATGGACAGCTTCACCAACTGAGATTGTTGCCTGGGGAGTCTCAGAAGCGGGATCAACTGTTTCAGCTACCTTATCCAGCGATACTTCCACAATCTGTGGGATAGGATCAGGAAGGATAACTTCAACTGTTGGCACTTCGGTGTTTTCACCATTTACGACAACCGGGGTTTCCACAATATCAGGGAAGACCGGAGGTGGGATAACTTCAGCGGTGGCTACTTCTGCCTTGGATTCAATAATGGCGGCAGAAACATCCTTGACCACATCAATACCAAGTTCATCCAGAGCAACCTGAGTTTCAGGAGTTACAGCTACAGCGATATCAGGCTGACCAGGGGCGGTCACAACTGGAATGACTGTGGCATCTTCGGGAATGTTGGCTGATGTATCGGTTAGAACAACCTGCCCATCTTCAACTGTCGCTTCCACAACTGAGGGAACAATATCAGGAATAACTACTTCTACAATTTCGCCGCTTCCTGTAGATGTGACTTCAATAACGGATGTTAAAGGTTCCTCAACCTTATCGGCGGGGGGAAGTTCAGGGGTAGCAACTTCTGACTTGGCGATAGCGTCTGTCAGAACTTTGTTGATATCAATACCGGCTTCGGTGAGTTCGGCATGATCTTCAACGGTAACAGCGACAACAATATCGCTCTTGCCTTCTTCGGTCTTGATTACTTCTGTTACTACGTTATCAGGGATAACTTCGTATGTCGCATCGGTGAGAACAAGTGTTGCCTGAGGCTCAGGTGATTTCTTATTAACGTCATCTGACAGGATTTCAACTTCCAGTTCCGCAATCTGTGGCATCGGATCAAGAACTACAACTTCAACGGTTGGTGCTTTCTTAGTGTCTTCGTTGACTATGACCGGCACTTCAAGTCTGAATTCCGGCTCATAGGCGGTAATATCGCCGGTTTCAATATCCTTGCGGCCTACCGGTTCACCTTCAGAGTTATACACGGGCTCAAACGGCTTGGAATCTGCCGGGTCTTCAAAGGGACCAATCGGCACAATATAAGCAGGTTTAGAAACTGTGGAATCAGAGAATGTGAATGACACAATACCACCTAAATAGGTAGCGTCGTGGAGTTCAAGCCCTTCAGCGATCCAGAACTTGGCATACAGTTCACCACCCGGCCAAATGCCTTGATGGTAATAAACATCGTCACCTTCTGGATCAACGAACAAATCTTTACCGGGAGCAGTAATAACCAGAGCATCCCCCTCAATCTTGGCTGAAATTTCGGACTTATCGTATCCGGTAAGCTCAACATCAATCACATACTCACTCGCGGTTGTCTTACGAATGTTATATGGCGGATACCAGATTAGTGAAATCTCATCTTTTGCAAGTTTGTCAAATGTCTTGAATAGCTTGTCGTATCCTACAGATACTTTTTCTATATTGAAGGCATCTTTGTAACCCTCAAATACCTTCTTTTGTCTTTTTGCCATTTGAATTTTTCTCCCAATTTGAGTGTGGCACCTGTTATTTATCACAGGAGCGAACGCAAAACCCCCACTTTTTGAAAGTGAGGGTTATATTTTATTGTGCATAAGCCTTTTTGTCGCTTACTTGATATCCACTTTGCGCGATTTCTTGCTTTCAGGAATGATGTTTTCCAAAAAGATTTTCAACATACCGTTGATCATTTCGGCGTTCTGAACTTCAACCGTATCAGCCAAAGTAATCTGGCGAGAGAACGCCCGATTGGCTATTCCCTTATATAGAAAGTTGTTATCTTCAGGTTGAACAGCTTCAGTTTTGCCGCTAATCTTCAGGACATTACCTTCAGTTTCAATCTGCACATCTTGTCTACCATATCCAGCAAGTGCCACTTCAATTGTGTATTTATTTTCATCATTCTTGATAATGTTGAACGGCGGATAGCCCATGGCCTTGGAAGCCTTGGCTATTGTATCTGTCGCAGATTCTAGGGTTTTTAGGATGGGTTCAAATCCAACGCCAAGTGTGCGTAGGGGATCAAAAAATTTAGAGATGGGGTCTAGTTGCATATTTCCTCCTTATGGAAAGCAAGGTTGATTGGTTTTCGGCCCATAAAAGGCACCGAGAAATGGTTGCGGGAGTAGGATTTGAACCTACGACCATCTGCGTATGAGACAGATAAGCTACCGGGCTGCTATATCCCGCAAAGTATATATAGCAATTTTATCTAACAATGTCAAGGGGTTAGTTCAAGTATATGTGATTTGTTTGTGTAATGATGTTGTGGTAATCTATCACCATAGGCAATTCAGCCTAAAAAGGAGACACACATGAAAACTTGGAACACACCATCAGTCACCGAAGTCGCGGTCGGACTGGAAGTCACTTCGTATCTACCGGCAGAGATTGACGTAATCTAAAAAGAGGGGGGAGAAATCCCCCCCTTACATTTTATCCAGCCACCCAAAAGAAATCTGCCTCACCCAAGCATCATTTCGGTAATCATAATAGCTATCAAACTCTAGAAAGTCTATTTCATCTATTCCGATTCCAAAGCGGACTTGTCCCGCGATATTCACCCCCATATGCCATGAAGTTGACACCAAATAATGAAATAGATTATTTAAGTTTTCTTCCACTGGGGAACTCATAAATTTCAGCCACGTGTCTTTTCTGGACCTCTATATGGTCAGCTTCACACCGAGAACAAAGGGTGTGATCTTCTAAGACCGGGCTTCCGCAAAGCGCGCAGCCATCGTGTATGTGTTTCTTCTTATTGTTCGGTGGTTTCTTGCTCATTTCTCTCCGTTTACCGTAAGGCTGGCTTGAAAGAATGATCATCCACAGCGGGGGGACGATCCGGCACACGATCCACAACGGGCGGCTGATCCGGCACACGATCTACCGGGGGAGCCTCCCCTTGATAGCTGCCATGCCAGCGATTTCCACGCCAGCCACGGCGATCCCAGCGATTTCCACGCCAGCCGCGACGATCCCAGCGATTTCCACGCCACCTCGGGG
>Ga0315284_10010944_pt1 | contig 12926 bp, 2 predicted proteins | sample YL17G09_16_MG_FD_203696 | JGI IMG/M metagenome (GOLD analysis project Ga0315284, IMG submission 203696) | Sediment microbial communities from Yellowstone Lake, YNP, Wyoming, USA - YL17G09_16 | ecosystem: Environmental > Aquatic > Freshwater > Lake > Sediment | place: USA: Wyoming | collected... | reverse complement strand
AATCTTTTTAAGGGCACTAACTGGTTTGCCGTTCTTATCTAACTCGTTAAATATCCACTGTATTTTAGAATGATTGCCAATTGGAGCATCTGTTATTAATGTATCGAACGGTCTTGATGACATTAAAGATTCAGGAGAAGGACAATCTTCAACTACTTCTGTTGGAGCGTCTATGTTTCCCAGTTTAACAATTGAGGATGCATCACATTCCCTTAGCTGTATTGATTTAACGTCTGTAGTGGCATCTTCTGCGAAAATATCAACTATATGATGTAATTGATTAGAAAGTGGTCCACTTCCTATTTCCAATATAGCTTCTGGAGGTTTTGTGTCTATTATAAAAACACCAGATTGTTTAATATTAATATCATATACATAAGAAGCGCTATATTGATCAGGATTATCTTCTGTGGTAATACATGACGATGAAACATTCTTTGTTATTAATCTTAGTATATAATCGTTTGCTGATGGCAAAGATTCTATATCCCATCTAATAACACCTCTTCCTGGAATAACATCCTTAGCAATAGTTGTCCAATCTATTTCTTGGCTAGAAGAATAATATTCCAAAGTATATCTAACTTTTTGGTTATATGTGTTAATTAATAAATTCTCATTTAAAATAATTAATATAAAATCGGAATATAAAGAATTAGCAATAGGGCTAAGAATTTCAGGTGGAGAAAGTTTAAACACGTTTATAGAGAAATTTCCACTTATTGACCAATCAGAATATTCTTCGTTAGAAGAACTTTTTGTTCTTATTCTAACCCTTACCGTATTACTTTTTATCATTTTCCCTACTATCCATTCATAAGACGTGGAATAATACTGAATTCTTCTTTTTAGTGTATGCCACAATGTTTGTGTTGGTCCGGAATAGTTTTCTGTGTATTCTATTTCATAAGTAAAATTAGACAAAGCAATGTATGGATCTTCTGATAATGATTTTGGCAAAGCCCAATTTATTGTAACTATACCGTTATTAAACGATTGTTCTATTATATCACTTGAAATTATAGGAGCATAAAGACTAGCCGTAGTTGAAGTTGTAAGTGTAGCAGTAGATTCAACTACAATGGTATCAACATACATGTCTTGGAATATTACTGTCAATGTAGGACGAGAACCAAGAATAGCCTGAAAACTACCATTTCCGGTGTTAGCAAAATAAAATCCCATATTTAAACGCTTGGTATCTGGAGCTGCAAACGCTTTTGCTACATAAGCAGAAAAAGATACAGATTGGAAAGAGACACTCCCAACCGGTGTGCCTTCATTAATTTGTCCCATAAGATTAGAAGTTATGTTATTACACAATTCTTCAGGTTGTGATGGGGAAGTTTCACCACCTAAATAATTTGTTAAAGCGTTTGCAGGATATGATGCCGTTACTAACATCGGATCATTAGTAACTTCAAAATTAATTTCTCCATCAAATGATACACTTACAATTACACGGTCATCATGTGGGATAATAAATGATATTGCTCCACGAACTACACCAAACCCTGATTCCGCTATGGAGAAATCTGTTAGAGTCGTACCATCAATACTGAGAGTAGAATAAGCGCTACCAGCATATGTTACAGTAACAATATCCTCTGCTTGTATAACTGTAGTAGTATTAATTGGAATATCTGCGTCTTTGAATGTCAATGTTAATGTTAACCCAACAGCCTGTTCTATTTGCCCTTCTGCAGGTCTAGATAAAACAGTTGATGACGTGGCGTGTTGATTAGCTGCATAAATACCAAACATCAACGTACCAGGTGTAGCTAATTTATCCCTAATTAATGCTAAAGCAGTCTGATTAGTGATAGTTTTGACAATATTCCCTGAATCATTACTAGTAACAGTTCCAACAACAGTACCAGAACTTATAGCCGAATAAATATCAGCACCGGTACTTGATATAAAAGTTACTCCATCGGTCACGGTTATAGTAGCAGGGCGAGTAATATCTGGAACAGTGGTGATACGCATCCTTAGAACAGCCGATAATAACAATCTACTATCTTGTGGGATATATATATCTGCAGCAATTTTGTATGCTTCTTCTGGGCTTACAACTGTATACTTAGCTTTTGGATCAACTACTGAACTAGATTTAAGATACATGGGTATCACACCAGAACGGTAGATATCCCCGTATGGGCTAGCAGTGATAATTATTGGATTGTCAGACATAACTAATCTCCGGTTGTTTTAACATTTTTATAAAACAGTATTAATCCGGGTATCTATTCAACCAGGTTATCAACCAGGTCCGCCACGGGTATCTGGGATACGGCCAGATCCACCAGATTCACCAGATCCATCTGTACCCCCTTCAGAACCACCTTCTGCTCCATTTTGTCCTTCTATATCAGATGCTCCACCAAATATACTAATATCATTATTAGTGGTGAAAAATCTATCAGGATCACCAAAAATCAAGAACGGATCATCTCCTGGCCTAATAACTGTTTTATAACCAACGTCTCCAGTTGCACCATATCGGTATGCAGAAAGATCATCAACTATTTCAAGCGCATTAGAAGATGTATCATCTGATATTTTATTATAAGTATCTTTATAAAAAGAACTTGTAGCAACTATTATTCTATTAATATCGTCACAAGAACCTGGTAATCTCATTCTAATACGTGCCATACCATCAATATTCTCTAATCTATCTTCAACATAAACCTTGAAATCTCCTCTAAAAACTTGTAAATTATTTGAAGTAATAGATGTGGCAATTCTATTTAAATCATCCCTAGACCCTTGTTGAAGAACATCATAATTTATTTCTTCCGAATTAACACTTTCACTTGGATAAATATCTAGATATATTGTTTTTGATCCTGCTGCTTCTGTAATTCCATCTTGTGTAGTAGAAGCTACGTGTACTCCATCATATACTGACAATTGCTTAGTTCTTTCAACATCATAGTACATTTTTATATCAAAAATTATTTTTTTATAATCTGCCACAATAGGAATACAAAATTCTGATGTTACTCCATTATATGTCATTGCTTGTATACAAACTTCCTTTAATCCAGAATTTAGGCTTAATTTGTGTTTAATAGTTGTCGTGTAATCACTGGTAATAGGAGTAAATGGACACCAAGAAGAATAAGTTATTTCGTTTTCATTTCGCATTCTAATTGCTACAGATTCTGGTGTGCCAACAACCATAAACTCAATATCACAAGAATCTACAACTGTAGAAGTTTTTCCATTTACTGTAGAATAATATTTAACGTATTTGTCTAATACTATTATTTTTTTAATTATTTGACTATCAATAAACTGGTCATTGGAAATTATGTTAATATCTAAATTATTACATATAATTTGTGCAGGATCAAATCCAGATTTGTAATTTGAACCTCTATCATCTATTACTTTGTATATATAGTTATTAATTAAAACACCAGTTGATGGCAGAATGCTCTTAGTATCTTCAATCGACCTTTCATAAGCTAATGATATAGATTCATTTATATCCAAACAGATACTAACATTTGATCCAATAATTCCTGGTGAAATATCATACCAACTTCTTGCACCAGATCCAAACATATTATTTTTGTCTATATCAAATGACGATAATTTAATTTTGTTAATATTATCACTATAATCCTCAAAGGAAATAATAGCTTGTCGGTCTGAATTAACAACAATATCTGGTCTCATACTATTTTTTGTAGTATCAGATACCCTAGTATCAGAATAACCATATCCACTCGACTTCCAAATAGACATTTCAGATAATGATATAACTTTATCATTTTCAAAAATTCTACTACTACAATCACAATAATAAGTATTTTTTGCGCCAGAAATAGTTAAAGGTGGATTAGATACATATAATCTCATTGTATTAACAGGAGGAAATATTACCGATTTACCCTTATACTCAGCTAACGATTTATAATAATCTAGTGGATTACCAGTTGTGTATGTCATATCTGAATCCACTTCTAATACGTCCCAAATATTGTTAATATTTAGTTGTGCATACTTTAATTTATATAAATGACTATAAACTACAGAAGGCTTATAGTTAATCATTCTAAGTGTAGAAAACCCTGGAACTGTAGCTTCGGTGTCTACTATTCCCATGTAAACCCATGAATCACCATTGTCACTAGATATTGCCCACTTTAATACACCATTATAATTATGAGTCATACCATCTTGATAAACTATTAGCAACTTAGCATTATATTCTATTAAATTCACGAATCTGGTATTTCCACTAGCTATAATAGGTTTTTTTGTCCAATAATTATCGTATTCTCTTGTGTAATAGTACCATGTTTCATTACCAACTGGAAGCACTACTCTATATAAATCATCTACTTGTATCACACTAACTGGATGCCCTGTATCTATCCAACTATACCCAGTTCCTACAACAGTGTCAATGGTTTCATGCGTCCAATCTAATCCATTATCAGAAAAAGCAATATTACAATTATGAGTATCTCCACCAAAACTAGAGACATAAACCACAATTATTTTATTTCCAATAATTATTAAATTGTTGATAGTCGAAGACATATCTTTAATAACAATAGAATGATGCCAACCACTGTCATCTCTATAAGAATAGACAATTTCTTTTTGAGGAATAGAAGATTCCCACAAAATAGCAGGATTACTTTCCATGTCTACCAATATAATTGGATACGATGAAACAGAATCACCAGAATCGCCTAACACATAGTCTACCCATTCATTATTTATAAATTCCGAATACACTGCTTTATGATCGCTAGAGATATAGGCAAGTGCGATATTATCACCTACCCTAGAAACACTTGTAGCAAATCTGAACGTTTCTAGCGTACCAGATATGAGTATTTGTTCCCAACTTCCAGCAGCAATTTCTACCATATAGTTGTCACATAATTCAGTAGAACTTCTGCAACTAAATACTTTCACATAATAATTAATTCCGCAAATAAATCCAGATTGTTCATTGATTAATGGATATATTTGTACCATTTTCTTCTGATTCGGAATTAACAGTAGACCAAAATTAGACCATTCTTCATTGGCTGGTTTATTCTCTACTTCTGCATACTGTAAATCATCACTTCCTGGTTTTAAATAAAAACTTTTAACAATGAATTTGTAATCAGAATCAGCATAAAAATCAATCTTAAAATTATAATAGAACGTTTCAAAAGAATCATTATTAACTATAATAGAATATGAACATCCTTCGTTATCAAAATAATTACTACTAACTGTAGAACAATGATTACATGAAAATGTTGACTTCTGTTCTTCTGTTGTTTGGTGCATTCCACCATAACTGTCTACGCTGAAAACTTTAATAAAATACGACTGATTTTGTTCAAAAGAATACGGATATGCCGATTTATTAAATTGTGGTCTATAATGAGCAGCTTTAAATAACATATATCCAGATTCGCCTGGTTCTAGATATATTCCATTAGAAGTCTCATAGTATTCATAAGATCCAATAGAAAACGTGTATATAAATGCTTCACCATTGTACTTACTGTCAATTGCTATATTGGGATTACCATCCAAATTCTGATTCTTATAAAATTCTGTATAAGAATGAAAATATCCAGCACTACCGGTATTATTCGTGATTAAAATAGGAAGATCATCAGTATAATGAACATAATTATCTGAAAGTCCAGCCAGATAAGCATCTTGTTGCATTAAAGGAATAATTCTGTTTTCTTCTTTATATGACATCCATACGTTATATGGACCGAATCTATTATCGTGGTAAACCACAAATACATTACCAATATCGTCTATATCTATGGCCGGGTGTTGAGAGTGTCCAATAGAACTAGTAACTTTCTCTGGATCAAAAAAATTAATAGAATTTCCATAGTATATTTCCCACTTCCCATTCCTATTAGTTTGCCATACAATATGAAGTATATCATTCTTGTCAAAAACCATATCACATATCTGATTAACTCCTTCGTCTGGAGATGTAACCATATATTCATAACTAAAATCAATAGATGTATAAAACCTTGTTAACCTATTACTTTTTGCACCAATAATAGAACTTTGAGCAAAATCTCCAGTACCTTTAATATAAATATGGTTAACTCCATTATCTAGAGTTTCATACGCAACAAATAAATCGTTCCTATGGTTATAAACACATTTTGGTTTGATAGCATTATTAGCAATTAATACAGCATTAGATCGAGAATTATTTTGTATTCCTATGTTAGGCCAATCTAGTAAAAGTTGTCCAGAACTATTAAAATATACCCATCTATCTATAACTCCATTCAAATGCACCGATTCTATTCCATATATTTTCCCACCATACACAGAATATGGAAAATTAGTTAATCCTTTCATGTCCCCAGTTATTGATGGTACAACATCTACAAAGGTTAATCTACTCTTTTCGTGTGTCCATAATTCACTTAAATCACCAGTATATGTTATTATAATTTCAGCATTTTTTAGATACGTTGGGTTGTATCCATCTGTACTTCTTTCTATGATAGTCAAAAATTCATTATTCCCACCAACTATACCCAGATGATATTTAATTCTTGTATATATATTGCTATTATCGTGCAATAACCATAGGTCATATGGCGTGTACTTAACAGCTAGATACGGGGAAACGCAAAGTGGATCATCAAATAGTTTACTCTGGATACAATCTTTTTGTAAATAACACCAATTGGTGGTATCAGATGGATACTGTCCAACAATACTAACACACGTACTAGAACCAAATGAATTAGAATTTGGTGGGTATTGGTCTATATATTGTTTTCCAATTGACCATCCAGAACTAGAACTACAACCAAACTCAGCTTCAACAAATACTTCTGTCTTAGAAAAAGTATGTCCATAGCTATTAATTGTAATCCAATCTCCTGTTGCAGATTCGCTACAGTTGTATAGCAAAGACCCATCTGGTAATGATACCTGGAACATTGCTGTTACTACAATATCTGGTGGTTCTGTGCTATTCATGTCTACAATTGTATAAACAACCTCAGGAAAAATAGATCCAACTATGCTGGTAGCAGAGTATATGGGGTTTTGTAATATATCGTATGGATCTTTATATACTGGATCAGAAGTGTCTAATGGTGGAACTGCTCTTATTTGCCTAAGATATATATTCCATTTTCCGTCCTCGAAAGCCTGATATGCTATAGATAAATATTCTGATCTGTCAATCATATTATTGTTCTTGGCGAAAGACAAAGATGGATGCGAAGAAGCCACATCTTTATTGTTGTGGGTATGATGTGGAACAGATAATACATTTGTACTATTAACATCTATCTGTGGACAGGTAATTGCAAATTCGCCAAGACATACTGTACCATCACCTTGATAATAACTTTCTATTTCAGAAGATCTACATTCTTCCTCTGTCCCAACAAAACAAGTACCATCTATTTTACAACAGGCACCTACGTTAGGAATGGTATTACAATTAGCAGTTTCACACGTTGATCCACCTCCAATAAAAATACCACCATTTAACATGCAATCTGTAGACGTATAATTATCTTCACATAATCCATTCGGCAAACAACATGCTCCACGGGGTTCACTACAAGAATATCCTATACATGTTCCGCCGTTTTGTCGGTAGTCACCATTTTGCACAGTGCATTCTTCAGGAGTAATATACACACAAGAATTATTTTCTAAACAACAAATGCCCCTATGAGAACATAATCCATCTGAACATGTAGTAAATTCACCTTTCCACTCTGCAAATTCATTTCCGTGTAACACTTCACAATCTATTTCTGATAGTGCTTCACACTCTGCATCTCCGTAACAACAAGCTCCTAATCCTGCATCAACACAATTAGTTTGTGAACATCTAGTTCCATCACCAACATAACCTACCATACCACTTCCATAAGAAGAACAAGTGATTTCATCTACATCTACACAACCATGCGGATCTATATTAGTATTAACACAGCAAGCTCCAGTAGACCATTGATCACACTCGGAATCAGATACCCAAAGCTGATCACATTCAGATCCCGGCCATCTCCATATCCCCTCTGCTGCCATGCAATCAGACCAAGATATATCAGAACAAGATCCAGATACACAACAAGCACCAAAATCACATGTTGTAGACGTGCAATATGTACCATATCCTTTAAATGTAGCAGTTGAAATACCACCATCTTGAGCACCAAGAAAATAACATCCAGACTCTGTTTGATTATTAATACATTCTGGACCTATGTACGACGTTCCTCCTCTTATAGGAGCCAAACAACATGCACCTGTTGGTTGAAGTGTGCAAATGGCTGAATCACAATCTGTACCAGAATTCCAAATTGTTCCAGGGATGCTATTGCATTGAACTTCTGTTAAATCTTGGCAAGAACCATCATCAAAACAGCATGCTCCAGAAGCCGCAGCTGGAGTATCTGTTTCAAATTGTATGCCGATATATGGTAATATGTTAACATTATTTGTGTCCCAGTATATATCTGTTGATGGATTTATTGGTGGAACAGTTCCATCTTGTACCGTAGAAGCGAAATAAGCACATGGACCATATCTACCACTTATATTATTAGTACCAATTTGAATTGGTACATTATTAAAAGAAACACCCAAAACATATTGTTTGTTAGCCACGAGTGCGAAATGTGATCCATCTATGGCAGTATCATCAGCATACACCCATCCCTCAAAACCGTTTCCATCTGGTATATTTACTTGCCTTGCTCCGGATGACCATACCACATTATAATAATCAATAGTATCATGTTTCTTAAAAATATAAAAATAAACGGAAGGATTGATATAACCTGATGATATTTTAACCCACATTTTATAATTTTTCACATTGGTATCAGTGTCAACGTAAGATATTACTAGTCCAACAATACCACTATAAGCCAAAGTGGTATAACTGTGTGTGGCATTGTACAATTCTACCCATTCTGACAAACAATATAGTGGATCATCATTAGTGGTTCCTTGGTTAACATTTGCCACTATCAATTTCTGACAATATATTTTAGTTGAATCTGTTATTGATGTATGCGAATGATTAGACGGAGGAATCATATGAGTATACGAACCTTCTGTCTGTATCCCGTTAACAAAAGCCCATGGTAGTAATAATTCACTTGGTTTTATAGAATAATAAAAATCAGTATCCAATCCAGAAAATTGTCTAGTAACAACACCAAACAAATATTTCTTATTAATTTTCATTTCAAAATTAATAGTTCCAGAATTGTACCATTGAACATCATTTGATGTTGCCGTTACAGTACTATTCCAAACAGGAATCCAAGTAGTAGTACCTAATTCCCAAATGAAAAAATATACGGTTTGCCCTATTTGTGCTTTAATTAATTGTTCAAATCCTGTAATCCATCTAGAAATAAATCCTAAAGGACTTTCAGTATCATATATCCAATAAATGTTTCCCTTAATTTCATATGAGCTTGTTTCATAAGTAACAGATTGAGGATCTCCTATGTAAAAATTACCACTTTCATATAATCCACTGGGACCTAGTGGAAAATATGGTCCACCCATAGTAGTGATACATAATTCCTGCCAATATTTCCACCCAGAAGCACCATTCCACCCTGCGTCACTGGTTTGTCTTGTAAATGTTGGTCCATTCATAGGTGGTATATAAACATCCTCAGAATGTCCAACAAATGTTATTTCTCCATCTGCATAAGAAGATCCAATACTTTCTCTTGCAAATTCCGCATACGGATATAAAGGACATACTCCTATAACATATTCAGTATCAGATGCTAACAAAACAGACATATTTCCAGAATCGTGGACACTTAAAGAAGTAGATGTTACATTAGTAACTTGTTGTGCTATTGGTACAAAAGCGTATCCTATAGAATCATCCACGTGTTGTTTTTCAAATACGTACCAAAATAACGATGTGTCCATTGTTGGTACCATAAGCTTCATAGTAATTTTAGTTAGCTTTTTATAAGACGAAGATGTTCTTATATAATTCCCCCTAAATCTATGTAAACCGGTTTCTAACTCGTTATCGCCGCCAGTAAAATAATACGTTGCAAGTGGACAGATTTCCGGACCGAACAATTTTATCTTGTCTACTGATGTTTTTGTGGTTTCGACTGAGGACATTAATTTAAATGTGTTAACTGAACTCTCGTCAAATATATACCATTCCGAAAAAATATCATTAGAATCTGGAAATGTAATTGCCGTTTCTGTTATATCAAAATTTAATAAATTAACTGGACTATTATCATCATCAGTAGTTCTAGACACAGAAATAATATGAAAAATTTTACCTTTTAATGGTCCACTTTTAAATCCAATTCCAACATGAGACACATCACTAATAAGTATATCATCATATATCTTGAATTGTGCTGTATTTGGTGGCAATGTATTAAGATTATTTAACAACCTTCCTTTGCTTAATTCTCTGTAATATATAATTTTATGTTCTTGAGAAGTAGAGCTTTCGTAAATTTCAACTTGTGTGTTGCCACTTTTATGTCTTCTCTGGTATGCTGTTATTGCGCTTCCAGATTGTCGTACAATTATATCTGAATTGCTAAGACTTTCACACTCGCTAATTGGAATAGATATTTCATCACCTGTAGGCTGTTCTGTACCTCCAAATGTTTTAACTATTACAATATTAGAAAATTCCCCTATATTCCCAATTAGATCTTTATATTGAACTTTAAATTGGTATTCTGTATCAGGTATTAACAAACCAACCTCATATTCTCTGTTAATAATCCATCCACTGTTTTTTGATGAATCATTAACACACTCAAACGAATATTCCACTCCACTTGGATCAGTAGCTTGTATTGCTCCCATTTTTATAACAGTGCTACTAGTGGCATATGGTGGTATCTCCCATTGTGCTGGATTGGGCAATGGAGGAGAAGTATCACCACCACCGCCACCGCCACCACCACCACCACCACCACCACCACTAGAATTAGTAGTAGCAGATTCTGTAGTGGAATACTGTCCTACGTTTGGAGGAACAGAACCATCTCTAGTTCTTACTCTAAATTCATATCTGCTATTAGGCATCAAACCAGATGCTATCCAATGTCTATTTGTTATCCACCCGCTATTTTTTGATATGTCGTTAATGCATTCAAACGAATATTCTACTCCACTAATATCAGTTGCTTCTATTGCAGACATACTTATTTCAGTATCAGAAACTGCAATTGGTTTAGTGTCCCACTGTGATGGATTTGGGATCGGCGGAGCAGTGTCACTTAATGTTGTAGCACTTTTTTCTGATGACCACTCAGAGACAACAGATATTCCACCTGTATATATGCCAGTCCATCTAACTTTATATGTATATGTAGTAGATGACTGTAAACCAGTATCTATAAATGTGCAAACTACATCTGAAACATTACACTCTGATAAAGAAAAACGGTCGTGACATCCAAAAGTAAGACACTTAAACTCATAGGATATAAAAAAAAGTGATCCAGTTTGCGGGGGTCGTTTGGCACTCATTCGAACAGACGAAGCAGATATAGCATGTGGTGGAATGTACCACTCTGCTACTGGTGGACCGAATGGTTGAACAACATTAACATCGTTTTGATTTTCTTGTTTGCCACAATGAGAACAATCATAAATACCAGGATTGTCAGATAAAGCCCCTTTTGCGTCGAATATATGTCCATCAAATTCAAATTTAACTAAGCAATCAGATATTTCTATTTCAGAATAACTTGTAAAATCCTTTCCAAAACAATATGTAGAACTGCCAAATTCCATACCGTTACAATCTTCAACAGATCCAAGCCCATTTTCGAAAGCAGTGATTATAACTTCACAAGCATTAGCTCTTAGTGTATAAACTCTACCCATTTGAGACGGACACTCATACCATCTCATAGTATAGTTTTGTCCAAGAACTTCATATAAAAGAATAGCGTCAGGAGACGGAAGTGCATTTTGAATTTTGTTGTGTACTACTGCAATTTGTCTTGTTTTATTGTGGTCAATGAAAGTACCATCATGGTATTCCATACCAACAGAATAAAACATATACGGACTAAGACAAACCTTACTCATGTTTTTTTGAAAAATTCCCGTGTAGTATTGTTTAAATCTATAGAATTTTTACTACTTAAATCGGACGTATTTAACGCATTTGAAATTGGAACTTTGTAAAAAATATTATTTATTGGATCACAATCCAGAGATACAATTTCAAAACACCCTAAAATATAACCTTTATATTCTTTATGTTTTATCCAAGGAATTTCCTTTGGAATTATAACTGGATAGTCTTTATTTAAAACAAATACCAAGTCTCCGCTACTAATAATTGAAGACATATCTCCAAAACAAACATAAATAGACTCCCTATCGTCTGTTTTGGTTATATCAATATAAATATTTTCATTAATAGATAGATTTAAAGTCCAACTAGATAAATTGGCAGTTTTTAAATATTGATCTGTATCTTTGTAACTAGGAAGATTAATAGAAATATTTCTAATTATATTTGATTTGTGCTGCGTTTTCATTGCTGGAAGTATGATATCAAGTGACTCCGTCTTTATTTGTGTACCAAGATATGAAGTTAATGATACACTAGTTTTTATAATGTGAATCGGTGTTGATATTACCACTTCTATTTCTCTAACAGGTTCCGTAACAACCAAAACACCACTTTTAATGTAACCAGAAGACGAAGAAATTATTTCGACGTTTTCATCAAAACGTATCATAAACTTATCGCATTTATCAGAAACTTCTTTTATCACGATAACAACGTATTTATCATTATTGGATTTTAATATTTTAGAATCGACTCTCATAAATCTAATCCGAAAATTAAGTATGGATCATCTAAAGATCGTATAGTTGTGGTATATTTAATTTGTCCA
>Ga0315284_10010942_pt1 | contig 12926 bp, 14 predicted proteins | sample YL17G09_16_MG_FD_203696 | JGI IMG/M metagenome (GOLD analysis project Ga0315284, IMG submission 203696) | Sediment microbial communities from Yellowstone Lake, YNP, Wyoming, USA - YL17G09_16 | ecosystem: Environmental > Aquatic > Freshwater > Lake > Sediment | place: USA: Wyoming | collected... | reverse complement strand
ATGCAGAATGAACATATCGTTGTTACGCACACCACACAAAGGACGCCTCTGTATGAAGTCCGCAAAAAATTAAAAGAGGTTCTTTCGCCCGAAAAATACAGCCGGGTCATACTGCTTATGGACAAACACACATTAAAATCAAATATAAAAAATAAAAATGGTAGAGCCGATTTTTAATTTCTTCGACCAACTCGTCAAACAAAGCCCGTATTACTTTGCTGCTTTTCGGACTTCTTCCTTTATTCGCTGAATATGTCCCCGGCCCAGCGCCTTGACCTCGCAGCCAAGCTCGAAATACCGGCGGATTTTATCGTCGTCCAGTATCCCATAGCAATCGATTATCGCCAATGGCGCACCTGCCCATTTGACTATCTCATCGGGGTCGAGTTTTAGATACGGCGAATGAGGCACAGCGAGTATAACCGCCTCAACGCCCTTGAGTGCAGCAGCCAGGTCTTTTTGAATGCGGATATTTACCAAATCCTGCTGATTGCTGAAGAACCTCGCCCAGGACTGTCCGACGGCAGGATATGTATCCTGTTTTTCCAGCTCAAACCAGTGTTCGAGATACGGGTCGTGCACACGCATATCGGCGTTCATCTCGGTCAGCTTTCGAACGACTATTTCCGAGCCGCTGTAACGCGTATCTGCGACATCCTGACGATAACTTGCGCCGCACAGCAGCACTTTTGACCCCGCTGTTTGTTTGCCCATATTTCTCAGGGCGTCTCTTGTGAGCGTTGCAACGTGCAGGCCGCGAGTGTCGTTTATGTCTATCGCCATCGGCGTTATTTTGAATATGTCGTCATTAAAGCCGAGGATATGTTTGTATGCCCAGTTACCAAGCCCGCCGTCCTTGGGCAGGCAGTACCCGCCGATACCGGGGCCTGGGAATATCATATTGTTGTGTGTCGGACGCATTTTGATTGCCTTGATTACCTTAATCAGGTCCACGCCGTTGCGTTCTGCGAACAGACTCCACTCATCTAAAAAAGCCAGTATTGTCGCACGATAGGAATTTTCCACTATCTTGGTCGTTTCCGATTCTATAGGCCGATCCATTACCGTCAGCGGAAATTCTTTGGTGTTAAGAACCTCGTGCAGGAATTTTTCGACGCGGTCTCTTGCTTCTTGATTGCATCCCGAACAGACACGCCAGAAATCGCGTATGGAGGAGACATACTGTTTGCCGGGCATAACACGCTCAAAGCTGTGAGCCAGCAGCGGTTCTGAATTTATGCCGCGGGCGGCAAACGCCTTTTTCATAATCGGCCAGGCAACGAATTCCGTTGTCCCAGGCGCTACGGTCGTCTCAATCAGCGTCAGGCATTTTGGAGTAACTTTTTCCGCGATGGTTTTCATTGTCGCTTCAAGCGCCGCCATCTCCGCTTTGCCCGTACGCATATTGCCGAGTTCCTGTTTTAGATAATCGCACTGGACATCGACAACCACGCAGTCGGCCAGTTTCAGGCAGTCGCTGTTATATGTGGCGACGAGGGTTTTTTTCTCCAGCACGCAGCGGATAATCATCGGGTCAACTTCCGGGTCCTCGGCTTTTACCGGTGATTTGCCCTGATTAAGAAGTGAAATCTTCCAGAAGCTTCTTGTGCTTGGCCTCTGGCAGCCGATAACGAATTTGCTGGGCTTGCCGGTCTTTTTATCGACGGTATCGGCGATGATTGCGGCCATAACCGCACCCACGAAACCTACGCCCATAACCACGACGATTTCCTTGCCCTGGGCCCTTGCCGCATCTGCAAGGGACTCGATGCGGTTGAACTCAGCGGCATATTCGCTGTTTTGCGGGATGGGGAATTTTTCGCCTGAGGGGCTTATCGAATATTCGGTCACTGTTGATTCCTCCTTTTAAAATTTTCAAAACTATGAAACATTGCGGCAAGTTTAACAACTATCTTTGGTATATCAACGCTTTTTTGCTTGAAATTCGGAACTGCCTGGCCAGCCATTGCTCAATTGCTGTCAAGTGGTTGTCCATGTCCTCGATTTCCAACTGAAATATCTTTACAATTTATTACTTGCACTCGAAAGTAAGCAATTTACAATGACAGAAGTCTAAACGATTAAATACAAGGAGGTCTTAAAATGCAGGAACAAATGATAGGAAAAGTTTCAGATTTCTTTGCTCGGCCTGTGGTGGCCGCCATGGAGCTGACAGCGGCATTAAAAGTGGGCGATAAAATTCACTTTAAGGGGCAACACACCGATTTTGAAACGATTGTTGGCTCAATGCAAATAAACAATATAAACGTCAGCGAGGCCAAACAGGGAGACTCCGTTGGAATAAAAATCAGCCAACGAGTGAGAAAGGGAGATTCGGTTTACAAAATTATCGACTGAATCCGCCGGAGGCAGATAAATCAACCGCAGGTAACGGCTTAAACTTTCATTCCTGAAACAGCCGTTTCAAAGACCATCGTGTCGTTTGCCACTCCCTGAATCTCTGCGCTGAATTTTCGACTTTTGATTTCAGTCAGGTGGCCGAGCAGATATAATCTCTGTCCGGGCTGGACGGGATAACGGAACTTCGCAGAATCGATGCTGGCAAAGCCGATAAAAACGTCCGCTCCGTGAATCCGCCTTACATAAAAGCTTAAAAGCTGAGCAGCCGCCTCAATCATTATCACAGCAGGCATTAAAGGCCTGCCCGGTATGTGCCCGCGAATCCAGAATTCGTTTTCCGTCACATCCTTATAACCTAAAATCAGGCGATTTTCCTTGTCGTACCAGAGAATGCCGTCCAACTGCTGCATCTCAAAGCTTTGCGGATTAACCCGCATGATGGCATCGCGGTCGAAAACGGGCTTCGCTTTCAGGTCTATCTGGGATAAATCAAATAATAATGGGGGCGGCATCTGCTAATCCAGTCGTTAGTATTCAGTCGTTAGTAAATAGCGAATAGTCGTTAGTTCGATGAACTAAAGACTAACTACTAAAGACTCTTTCGGTGTATTACTCAGCCGAGCGGATTTCAAGAATGCCGTTTCGGACGGCCTGGGCGGTTTTCTTGATTTCCTGCATTTGTTTCCGCACGCGGGTTCCGGCAGCCTTGTTTCCGCCTTGGGCCTTGTTTATGTCGGCCTCTATTTCAGCTACCAATGCTTTTAGTTTTTCATAGTCTTGCATTGAATAAACCTCCACTTTCAAATTTACAATGCTTAGAATGCTTAGAATGCTTAGAAACTTAACCGCCCGCAGTTAGTTTGTCAAAGAAAAATGCGTTTTTTATAGCAAAAAAGCAAGATTTATTTTTCCCCTCAAAACCACCAAACACCCCCTAAAATCCAACCCCCGAATATTGAGGGGTGGCTAAATCTATAAATTCAGTCTTACTTCCGTAATTTTTAACTTTTACCTTTTAATTTGTAATTTTTTTCGTCAGTTCCGCTATCCTCTGGCCTCTTCGCTGACATTGACTTTCCACCCTCTGGTCGGGCTTACCGATAGAGACCGGGCCGTAATGGTCGCCCTGCGGGTCGCCGTGTACAATCATTCCGCTTATGAGCATTGCCTCGATAATGCCCATAATTGTGGTCTCATTTCCGCCGCCTATATTTGCCGCACTTGCAAACGCCGCCCCTACTTTGCCGTCAAGTGCCCCGTGACTGCTGACTAATTCATCAAATAACTCTTTTATCGGTGCAGCCATTTGCCCGTAATAGGTAGGCGAGCCGATAACTATCGCATCATACCCTAACAAATCTTTTGGCTTTATTGTATCGACGGCTTTGCATTCGGTCGCTAAACCGCCCTTGTTCATCCCCTCTGCTATGAGTTCTGCCATTTTCTTTGTATTGCCGCTTCGTGAGTAATATACCACTATTCCCTTTGCCATATTTGTCCCCTTTCCTTAAATTATGTCTGTCCTGCTTAGCTGTCGGCTCCCATTTTCCATACTCCCCTTTCCCGAAAAGCGGGAATTGTTTGCCGGCGAGCGGAGTTAATAAGAGCGTTTATTGATTTTTTATGCTTTTTAGAATAGTCAGCTAAAGTTACTATTTCCATCCCCTTAAGATACGTAATTCTTTTATGCATTGACTCAATCAGAGCCAGGGTAATAACTTTCTCCATTGTTTTAACGTTTTTTGAATCATGGTATTCGCCGAATGATTTGTAGTAGATTTGCTTCTCTTTGTCGCGAATGATAATAGCAGGACATCCAAAACGCGTCAGCTGGTAATTGATGATAACACGCCCAATTCGGCCATTGCCATCGCAAAACGGATGTATCGTCTCAAAATCAAGGTGATATTTGGCAATTTTGTCGGCAAAGTAACGGTCGTGTTCGCTGGCGTATTCCAGCGTAATTGCTTCAATCATTCTCTCAACATGTTCCGGGGCTGGGGCAATGTGCGTTCCCACGCGCACGTATTCTCCCTTGGCACGAAAACGACCGGCGATGTCGTCGTTAATGTTAGTAATCAGCATTTTGTGCAGAAGCAACATCATTTCTTTATTTAATTCCGCCTCGGTGGCTTTATTTTTTATATATTCCATAACGCGAGCCAGATTTTTGGCTTCGAAAACTTCACGCACTGAAACAGCTCGAGATATTTCCAAATCAAGCAATATACGCTCAGTTTCTTTGAGCGTGAGGGTAGAATTTTCAATAGCATTGGAGTTGAAAACGCTTTCCGAAAGTTCGGATTCGTCGATAATCTTAAGCAGCGATTCCTTGCCTTGCCGGAGCAAATCATACTCGGCCTTGAGAACTTTGATTCTATCTTTTATAGGGTTAGCGGTAGCCATGCCTGTAATATAGCAAATTAACGGTTTTTTGTCAATATGTCGTTAATTTAGTCGAAAAATGAAAACTATTAACGGTTTTTTCAAATATCACATCAGTTACAACCGTATTTTCACTTCGATATTCCTCGTATTGCCGCTTCGTGAGTAATATACGACGATTCCCTTTGCCATATTTGTCCCCTTTCCTTTTTCGAACTCAATTTTTGTCAATTACACTTTTTTGCAGCCCTTGTTATGAAAGGATTATCAATATTCTGCAAAAAAAATATAAAATTAAAATGAAAAAATTCCACAGTCACTTGGCATATTACAATTCACTCAAACTTGATGCCTGCGTCAAGTTTGAGACAATTCATTCTTGTTTGCGGATTAAAATGTACATACAATTCATATTATGAAAATTGCGGTTGACCGGAAAATTAATATCCTCGACTTTTTGCTCGAAAAGCTCGGCTACCGCTCACGCACAAAGGCACGCAAATTGATTAAATACGGCACGGTTGCCATTGATGGCCGAAAAATCGACCGCTCTGATATTACGCTCCTTCCAGGCCAATCAATTGAAATAACCCATTCCAAACCGCCAGGACCCACACTGCCTTTTAAGATTCTTTACGAGGATGACTTCCTTGTCGCCGTTGAGAAGCCTGAAGGCATCCTCTCTGTTTCAACCGACAGCGAAAAAACCAAAACCTTGTATCGCAACGTTTATGAATATGTCAAGTGCTGTTCGAAAAAGCAAAAAAGACTTTTTATTGTCCACCGCCTCGACCGCGATGTTTCCGGCGTAATCCTTTTTGCCAAAAGCCAGAAGGTAAAAGAGCTTCTACAAAATAACTGGGGTAAGACCGAGAAATTATATTACGCCCTCGTCGAAGGCTGCCCAAATCAAAAAGAAGGCGTAATCAAAAGCTGGCTTCTCGAAGCTGGCGACTACAAAGTCTCGTCTATCCCCAGGGAAAAGTCCGGCGCAAAATTTGCCGTCACTCACTACAGAACCATCAGGGAATTTGGCCGCTATGCCATCCTCGAAATCCGTCTCGAGACCGGACGCAAAAATCAGATTCGCGTTCATTTGGCGGATATAAACTGTCCGGTCGCAGGCGACAAAAAATACGGTGCCAAAACCGACCCCATCAAACGCATCGGCCTGCACGCATTTTACCTGGCTTTTACTCACCCCATCACAGGCGAAGCTGTTGTTCTGACATCACCAATGCCCAAAAGCTTCACCCATTTTGGCAGCCGTCCGAGGAGCTAATCGGCGATACAAACTAAGTCAGATATAACGTCGCTATAATACTGCTTGCGTTGAAAAAGATATGGATAAAAATCGGCCTAAACAGCGAGCCGCTCTTTTCATACGAATAACCTAAGCACATCGCAAGCGCCAGCAGCACAGGCCAGTGGGCTGCATTTGCGTGAGCAGCCGTAAAAAGAATCGAACTTGCCGCAATTGAAGTCCATGGCTTTCCTATGTAAGAGCGTATCATCGTCTGAAACAGCCCTCGAAAAAGCATTTCCTCGACCACAGGGATTATCAGTACCGCAGCAACCACAATAGCCACCCTGACCAAAACCTGCGGGCAGGATGTTATCAGTTCAAGTTCCTCATGCTTTTGAATCTGGAAATCCGGGCCGTAAATAAGCCGGCCCAAAAATACCGTTGTCAGAAAAAGTATTGTAAGGACAGGCCAGACGGCAAACAGATTTCCTGCCGCCGCCAGAAAATCTTTTGGAATTGTTCTTATATCAAGACCGAACCCTTTTGTCCGCCTGGCAAAAGTTGCCCTGACCAGAAAAATGATTACCGCTATCGTTATTATTGTGCCGACGGACACGATAAGATTATCAAGAAGGACGCTTTGCCAGTTGGCCAGGCCTGGGAATAATGTGTTCACAGCCGATACCGCCAGAGCTACCCCGCCAAGCCAGACAATCAGCGGAATAATGGGCATATACGGCGGCATATTGTTTCTGCGGGATAGCGAGTCCGCCAGGGCATTTTTGCCCAGCGAGGTTTTATACAGCCACCTTGCGAACAGAAATACACCCACCGCGAAGATGATGATATCCACCGCCGTTATTTTACTTAGCTCTTGAATGATTTCGGAACTATTCATATCAATTTTCGGACACTTTGGTTTTAAACCGCTAATGAAACCTTGCAATCAATACCGACTTGTATTAAATTAACGATGTCTTTTCAAGGAAAATAGATTTATGGATATATTTCGCATCGAAGGACCGGTTCGGCTTAGCGGCTCGGTAAAGATAAAGGGCTCAAAGAATGCCGCTTTGCCGATTATGGCCGCTATGCTCCTGGCCCCGGGAAAATCGACCCTAAAATCCGTCCCTTATCTTTCTGATATCACGGTTTGCAGCGAATTGCTCAGTAGTCTTGGTTGTAAAGTCGCAAGGGAACAAAATGGGGATATCACAATCGATTCGACGGATGTCAACAACCCCGTCGGCGATTATGAAATCGTCCGAAAGATGAGAGCGAGCATCTGCATACTCGGGCCTCTGCTCGCCCGCTGCAGAAAGGCGCAGGTCTCGATGCCCGGCGGCTGTGCAATCGGCGACAGACCCGTCGATATTCACCTTCGCGGCCTGCGGGAACTGGGCGCACAAATTTCCATCAAAAACGGCTACATCGTCGCAGAAGCTCCAAACGGCCTCAGGGGAAGCGAAATTTTTCTCGGCGGGCCTTTCGGCTCAACAGTGCTCGGCACAGCAAATGTACTTTCTGCCGCTGTTCTGGCTAAGGGAAGCACCGTCATCGAATCAGCGGCATGCGAGCCGGAAATAACAGACCTTGCCAACTGCCTTACAAAAATGGGTGCCAAAATAAAGGGCATCGGCTCGCCTCATTTGTATATCGAGGGCGTCGATGAATTGCATCCGCTTGAATATCAGGTAATCGCCGACAGGATTGAGGCGGGTACTTTTATGGCCGCCGCCGCAATAACAAGGGGCGAACTCAAAATTGAAAACTGCCGGCTGGTCGACCTTATGGCCGTCGTGGACAAATTAAGAAATGTCGGCGTAACCGTCGAACCGTCAGACCAGGGCTGCGTCGTAACGCACAAAGGCCCCATCAAAACCGCAGACATTACCACCCAGCCGTATCCGGGTTTTCCGACCGATTTGCAGGCGCAGTTTATGGCGCTTTTGGCGCTGGGCGAGGGCAACAGCGTCATCATCGAAAAAATCTTCCCCGATAGATATATGCATGTTGCCGAATTGAACCGAATGGCCGCAAACCTGCGAAAGGAAGGCCCGGTCGTCATCATTGCAGGCGTGGAAAAATTAACAGCAGCCCCCGTGATGGCCTCCGACCTGCGAGCCTCGGCGGCACTTGTGCTGGCGGCAATGGCGGCTGAGGGAACCACAATCGTAAACAGGGTTTACCATATCGACCGCGGCTATGAAAAAATCGAAGAGCGGCTCAATCCTCTCGGTGCAAAAATCGTTCGTGAAAACGTCTGATTTTTTCCTCAGTCGATAATTTTCAGCTCTTCCGGCGCAAGTCTTTTCAGTCCCGACAGCTGGTTTTGACCCAGTACCGCCTCGATTATCACGCTGTCGTCGCTGTATGTCTCTTTGAGGATTGTCCCGCAGGCACGCAGGTAACTTTGGGCTTTGCCGTTTGACTGGCTGATGCGAACCTGCACCGTAATTTTGCCGCCCTTATATTTTACCGCCGCTATTTCTGCAAGCTGTTCCAGGCCAAAGCCCGTTTTGGCGGATATGCATATCGCATCGGGAAACAGCGTTTGAAGCGTCTCGAGCTCGCTTATTTTTTTGACTGCGTCAACTTTATTAAATACCTTAAGTATTGGCTTTTCGCCGCAGCCGATTTCCGCCAGTACCTTCTCGACCGATTCAATCTGTTTCATCGCATCCGGATTGGCGGCGTCTATTATATGCAGCAGCAAATCGGCATAAACGGCCTCTTCGAGCGTCGCCTTAAACGACGCAACAAGCTGATGAGGCAGCTTCCTGACAAAACCAACCGTGTCGCTCAACAGAATCTCGACCCCGCTGACAGGCGTCCATTTCTTTGTCTGCGTATCGAGCGTGGCAAAAAGTTTGTCCTCGACGTATGCGTCTGCGTTTGTAAGCTTGTTCAGCAGCGTGCTTTTGCCCGTGTTGGTATAGCCGACCAGGCAAATCTTGAATAATCCCTGGCGTCCGGTGATTTCGCGTATTCTGCGGCTGTCGATGTTTTCAAGCTCGTGTTTCAAATCCCTGACTCGGTCTTTCACTAACCGCCGGTCGACTTCAAGCTGCTGTTCGCCAGGGCCCCTGGTGCCGATTGCACCGACTGCCCCTGCGCCGGTCGCCCCGCCTGCACCTGCCAGAGCATCAAGGTGCGACCACATCCTTGTCAATCGCGGATATGTATACTCGAGCTGCGCCAGTTCCACCTGCAGTTTGGCCTGCTGGGTTTTTGCTCTTGTCGCAAATATATCTAAAATCAGCTCGCTGCGGTCTATCACCTTTAAATTGACGATTTCTTCAATCACACGGATTTGTCCCGGCGACAGGTCGTTATCGAATATAATCACGTCCGCCTCGAACCGTTTGACCCGCTCGGCAAGTTCGGTCACCTTGCCTTTGCCTATGTAGGTCGAGGGGTTTATCTTGTGAACTTTCTGCTGATACCTGTCAACGACAATTGCCCCGGCGCTTTCCGCCAGGGACACAAGCTCGGTCAAATCATCCCCTTCATCCCGGCCGCGAAGTATCGCGCCAATCAAAATAGCTCGTTCTTTTTTAACCCTTAAGGTGTCACGTATTTTTTCCAATTCAAAAATACCTCCAAATTATTTTACCAGTTTAGCATATTTGCCCATATTACTCAAGAAAACCCGCTCTTTGCGGCAAATTCAGGGTTTTTAACCAAATCAGCTTTTTGACGTAAAACCCTTAAAAAAGTGAAAAAAGTGAACTTTTTAACTTGATAAAATATTAAAAGTTTATTATACTAAATAGTTCTAAAGTCAGTGGTGAGTTGAAATTATAGTTATTACTTTTTTTGAAAGGACGAAAGGGTTCATTTTTTATGCTGAAAGTTAAGTCACGCACGGGCGAATCAGTACAGCAAATGATGAGGCGCTTTAAGAAACTTTGTGAAAAAGAAGGCCTGATAAGAGATATGAAGCGTAATGCCTATTATGAGAAACCCTCTGAAAAGAATCGCCGCCGTGAACGCAAAGCCCGCCGAAATGCACAACTGAACACTATGTTCAGTATGACTTCCGGTGCCATCCACTAAAGAAATTAAAAGTTAAAAATTCAAAATTGCGGAAGTAAGACTGTCTTATTTCCGCAATTTTTATTTTATTACAGGCCAGAAGACCGAGTCGCTTTCGTCAGCCCATTGTTTAACTTTGCCTTTATCGTCTCGAATAACCTGCCCGCCGTCATCAACAAAATTCTTGCCGACACTATAGAGGATAAAATTACCCTCTGTTTTCCTGTACACCAGCGGCTTATCGCTCCACGGATCCATCGGAATTTCTTTCAAATATCCCGCCTCGACTAATTGCTCAAGCGTTTCGGGGTAATCCCCTTTATCCTGCTTGTAGCGCATTATTGCCAGCGTCGTTATGGCTGCCTCACACTGAACCTTATTGCGACATGAAATTTCAATGACCCTCTCTATCGCAGGCATAAGAGTATTATAAAACGGATAACGTGCAACTTTTACAAATGACTCGTTGGCAAGGCCAAGTTCACGGGCAGCGTCGAAATTAGCCTGATGTTTTTGCCAAGGTGTGGTCTTTGTCCACTGTTCATACTTACCATAAGCATTTTCAAACTTTTTCATAGTTTCACGGCGATTGGCGATCGTCAATGCAAATCCCAGTGATATCGCATAACTTGCGTGGTTGCTGTCCTCAAAGTTCATGTTGCCGTTGCCCAAATCCGTATCCATCAAATTCAGACTGCCCGGAATAAAATGGCCTGAGCCGCAGCCGTTGTCGGTAAAACATCGCTGAATAATGTCATAGAAGCAGAATTTTTCAACCTCGAAATTTACCGTAAAGGCGTCTGAGGCAATCAGCTTCTCAAATTCATTCTGAAAGGCCTGTAATTTCGGGGAATTAATTCTTTCTCCTGCAAAATTATGGAACTCGTGCCGCAGGCAAGGCCTTCCATAGCCATGCCGACAAGCTGTTCAATGAGCGTCCGCAGTCCTTTGCAGTGCATGCCGGCACGATAACAGGCAAGCACATCCTCAAATGCCTCATCAATACGATTCTCAGACGCGGCCAATTTTGCCCGCCAGCACAAAAGTAGGCCGAACTTCCTTATCTTGCTCAGTTCGGGCATAAGGATATTAAACATAATATTGTTTTTGGCCTGGCGTTTCCACCAGCAGTACGGTTTGTTCGTCGCCTGCTTGAAAATCTCAAGGGCATCGTTGTTATCCGCAATCCACTGCTTCAAAAGCGCAAGTTCTTCTTCTATAAGCTCTGCAGGCGCTTGCTTGCCACTAATCGCATTGAGCAGCTTTTTCCCAGCAATGTTTGGCTCTTCCGCATACAGCCTGATTGCCTCAAGATACAAAGGTGCCGCATTAAGGCTTTCATCCGCCACAGGGCGTGTAATTTCCTCTGCCCTTTGAACGTAGTTGACGGAAATGGTGGGCCTGCCAAGTGAAAGATAAATGCAATAGAGGATAAGACAAATGAATGCAACGCCGACCGTTTGGAAACTGCGAACGAACACCATCCGCCACAACGGCCGGCAGCGTTTCTTGGCTCGGCGCAAAAGAACAGCGAGCAGCCCGGCATCGCCGAAAGCTTCTATCAATTTTTGAGCTTTCTGCTGCCTTTCCTGTTCACTATTGCAATCACGCAGTGCATCTTCAAAATGCGCCGCAAGTTCCGCCTGTACATCCTCGCGAACGCTCCTGCGGTAACGCATTTTTCTGCCGACAAGTTTTATAAACTCAACTGCACAAGCTGGGAGTTTTTCTAAATTATCTTTTTTGTGCTCGTCTGTCATAATACAAGTCTCCGCTTTCGTATTTTTAATTTATGGCGTTTCACTGTTACGCGGCCGCTTTTAAGCTGTGGTAAGCACTCTGCCGAAAACAAAATTCAGACCTGCAGCAAGCTCCTTTAGCTGTGCTTTCTGCGCCGCAAGCTGCTCTTTGCCTTTGCTTGTAATTGAGTAATATCGCCTCTTTCTTCCGGACGGCGAGTCTTCCCACTTTCCTTTAACAAGCTTTTTTGCCTCGAGGTTATACAGCAGCGGATACAACGTGCCTTTTCCCAGCGTCAGTATCTCGCTGCTTCGCTGCTCGATTGCCTGGCTAAGTTCATACCCGTACATCGGGCCGCGAGAAAGAATCTCCAGCACCACCGCCGGTGCAATACCTTTTAATAACTGGCTCTCAAATTTCATAAAAAACCTCCTTTTTTAGCTGCTGGTTATTATTCAAATCAATAGTTTTAGTTTATATTGCATATTATGCTATACCTACTATGCAATGTCAAATAAAAAATAAGAATTTTTTCAGCATCAAAAATCTGAGAGTTCCTGTTCGCCTAAAAAAATCAGCCGACCCGGTATTATCCGAATCGGCCGATTTGTTATTATTAAAACAAATACTTTTGTACAGGTAATAAACCTTCGCAGCCTGGCGATTTAATTGGGCTTGGCAGGCATAACGCTTATTTCCGGCTCAACGGCCTTTGGCTTGTTGGGCTCTGCTGCATAAACGACGTTTGCGCCGGCCTTGAGCGACTCGACATACTTATTGGCGATTTCGCCCTTTTTGGTTTCCCCGAGCTGTTTCGTGATATCCGCCTTGGCCTGTTCAAAGGGTACCGTATTGGCATCCTTGTGGTCGGTGGCCTTTATTATGTGGTATCCAAATTTGGTTTCCACTACTTCGCTGACCTGTCCGGTCTTGAGGCCGAAAGCCGTTTCCTCAAAAGGACCAACCATCTGACCTCTGCTGAAGAACCCGAGGTCGCCGCCATTTTTGGCTGAAGGACATGCTGAATTACTCTGTGCCAGTGTTGCAAAGTCCGCCCCTTCGCGAATCTGCTTTAGCAGGTCATCGGCCTTTGCCTTTGCTGCCGCCTTTGCTAAATTGGGGTCGACATTGGGGTCCGTGCTGTCAACCTTTATGA
>Ga0315284_10010941_pt1 | contig 12927 bp, 15 predicted proteins | sample YL17G09_16_MG_FD_203696 | JGI IMG/M metagenome (GOLD analysis project Ga0315284, IMG submission 203696) | Sediment microbial communities from Yellowstone Lake, YNP, Wyoming, USA - YL17G09_16 | ecosystem: Environmental > Aquatic > Freshwater > Lake > Sediment | place: USA: Wyoming | collected... | reverse complement strand
TTAACTTATTTTTTTTTTGAATTTTTAATTATATTTGTAATAGATTTTCCACTAAAGCAATTTTTATCAAGCATAATATTTACAATAAAATAATAAATCAAATAAATTCCTGAAAAGAAAAATCCAAACAAAGTATAAAGTGTTCTAGATGCAGGAGATTCATTTGAACTACATTTAAATGCTAAATATGCCGAACCAAATGAAATAATAAAAGCAGCAATGATCCAAGAAACAGGAATATTGTTAAATAGAAAATTTGTTATACTTTTATCTATTTCTGGATCATTTATATTTTGAATACTATCAATTGTTTTTAAAGCTGTAAAAAATTCAATCATATTATTTATATATATATCATATAAAAAAATATGCATTAATTATAAAAATGATTAAAAAATTATTCTATATATTTATTTTATTAATTATATTATTTATTTTGAATAAATATAAATATTTTAAATTAAATTATAAAGAAACTTTTCAAAGTAGTTGTAATAATTTTTTTAAAGGAAAAACTTTTTGTCAATTAAATAAAAATAATAATAAATGTGAATGTAAATTTCAAAAAGATGGAATAAATTATCCATTTAAAGCACCTGAAACTTGTTGTGATAATAAATGTTCTAAAATAAAACCAGAAGACTGTCATGAACCAGACCCAAAGTTACAAAGTTCTTATTATTGTAATGTTGGTGGAAAATGTTTAGAATATACAGGTACAATTAAAAATAGTAGTATTTCACAAAATAATTGTGGATTAGACCCTTTAAATAATCAATTATTATTACCTTATATTACAAAAGAAGAATGTGTTCGTAGAAATAATCCGTGTGATAAATATAATAAATTAGGAGAAAGTACAACAGAAAAAAAAAGTTTTTGTTTAAAAGATACAAATTGCGGATTTTGTACAAATTCATATGGAGAAGGTAAATGTATAGGAGGAACTGCTTCAGGACCAAATGATATACTTAAATATTATTATTGTCTTCCAAGACAAACAAATACTAGTAGTGATAATAATAAATATGTATATGGTAATCGCGCATTATATATATTATAAAAATTATACAAAAAAATATATCTATTTTATAAGTATTAATGAGTGGTACAAAAACTAATTCAAATAATAGTAAGAATAATAATTTTAATTCTATTACAAAAAATAATAGTAATAAGAATAATATAAGAAGTAATACATCAAGTAGTAATACATCAAGTAGTAATACAAATAGTAATAATACTTCAAGTAGTAATACAAATAGTAATAATACTTCAAGTAATATTAATAAGAATAATACGAGTAGTAATACAAATATTAATAATACAAAAAAAAATAATTATATAAATAATTTTTATAATCAACATAAAGATAAAATTGTATTTGCAACTGGAATGTATGAAGCATCTATAAATAGAATTATTCATTCCCCACTACAAATTAAAATATTAAATACTTTAATATCATTAGGAATTACTTTTTTATTCACAAATATTCAATATAATTTAACCTTATCAATTATATTTGCAATATTAACAACATTTACAATTTTTGTATTTGGTAGATATTATGGTCTAATATTCTTAATATTATATGTTATCTATGTAAATAAAATAATTTCATCCCGTAATTTAGTATTTGTTAATTTTATAGGAAATACAGATATATCTAATAATGGACCATTAGATTGTTCATTACTAGAAAACCAAAAAATAATACCTACTAAAGATTATAAAAATAACGTTGATAGTAGTTCTAGTTTTACTTATTCAATGTGGTTGTTTGTAAATAATAGTAATTCAAAATATCCTAATAATTGGAATAATTATCGTTATAATGAATGGAAATCAATATTATATGCTGGAGATTCCAAAATACAATCTTCAGACACAACTAATTTAAATCAATATCCTGGTTTTTGGATGACTCCAAAATTAAATAATATTGTAGTGACATTTCAAACAAGTAGCAATAAAGTTGATCGATTTGAAGTTAAAAACTTTCCTATGAATGAATGGTTTAATTTAACATGTGTGGTAGAAAGAAACTCTGTATCAATATATATTAATTGTGAAATGCAGAATAATTTTAATTTAAATACAATGATTCCAGGTGATTATACTGATTATAATTTGTATGTAGCAAATGATTCAAGATTATCAAATGAATTAAGTACGGATACTAAAATTAATAAAAATGGGTTTCCAGGACTTCTAGGAAATTTAGCTTATTATAATTATGCATTAAATCAAACAGATATTAATATGCTATGTAAAAATTATAATCAAAAATTTAAAGATATACAAAACAAGGATAATAAGAATAATAATAATTCTTGCAAAAGTTCTTGTATACTTACAGATAGCGATACAACCAATTTAGAATAAAATATATTTACAAAATTTAAATTTTATTCAAATTTTATTAAATTTTATTAAATTTTATTTAAATATATATAATTTAAAATTTATCTTTATAGTAAAATAAAATTTCTTATATTAATATATAAGAAATATGGCTAAAGGAGGTTCTAATAATTCTAATGTAATAAATAAACAATCTGGATCTATGGGAAAAATAATTTTTATAATATTTATTCTATTAATAGTAATTATTATTATTGCTGTTATAAGTTGGATGGTAAGCGCAGCAAATAAAGAAAGTGCTGCAAATCCTGTAATAATAAATGATGTAATTGATGCTCATGTAGCACGTCCTGCTTTTAATTTACCCGAAGTCATTAATGGAATGGGACAATCTTTTAGTACATGGATATATATTAAAGACTGGAATTATAAATTCGGACAATATAAATGGATATTATGGAAAGGTAATCCTAATACTGCCAAAACTGGTACTACATCTAATGGAAACGGTGATATGCATAGCCCCAGTTTATGGTTATATCCTAATACAAACTCTCTAAAAGTGGTGACATCAACAACTGATGTTTCAGGAGTAGAATCGTGTGATATTCCAAATATTCCTTTAATGACATGGGTTCATATTGCATATGTATTAAATAATAGAACGGTTGATATATATATTAATGGTAAATTAGAAAGAAGTTGTGCTTTAAGAGGTGTTCCAATATTAAATAGTTCACCTGTTTATGTTACTGGTGGAACACCTGAAGCAGGATTTTTTGGAAAAATGGGTAAGACACAATATTTTACCAAATCATTATTACCAAATGATGTAATGAATCTATATCAACAAGGTCCTTTAGGTTCAACACAATATCAAGTTCAATTTTTTCAAGAAGGAAAAGTATTTAGTGCCAAAACATTAAGTAGTTTTACTACCGAATCTTAAATTAGCAAGTTATATTCAAAATAATTTATAGAAATATATAGAAATATAGAAAAATATAAATTTTACAAGAATACATAAATTTTATAAAAATATATAAATCTTATAAAAATATATAAATTTTATAAAAATATAAATAAATAATAAATAAATAATAAAATCTAAAATATATATATATGATGTCCTTAAATTTAAATTCGTCTAAAGGAAATAGTAATAAAAATTCTAGTTCAAATGGTATGTTACGAATTTTGTTAATTGGTTTTGCTATTTTAATAATATTATATTTTATTTATTCTTTAATAAAAGGATATAATACTTATAAAAAAACAAGTCCCTATTTAATTAATGGTATTGTTGATGGTACAATGAGTCAAAAAATAAAAGCACATAATATAAGTCCTCCAATGGATAATCAATATGGTACAGAAATGTCTTATAGTTTTTGGATTTATTTAAATGATACAAATTTTAATAATAATAATTGCCCAGAAGGAAAAGAGGAATTACATTTTAAACATATCTTCCATAAAGGAAGTACTGATCATAGTAAAGGGGAACATCTACCATTATTACAGATGCCCGGTGTTTGGTTATATCCTAATACAAATAAATTAAGCATACGTTTTAATACTTATGAAAATATAGTAGAATCTGCTGATGTTGGAAATATTCCATTGAATTCTTGGGTCTATATGACTGTTGTATTAATTGGAAATAGTGTGGATGTATTTATTAATGGAAACCTAAAGAAAAGACAGAAATTAAATGGTGTTCCTAAATTAAATTATGAAGATTTATATATTTCCAACTGGGGAGGATTTAATGGTTATTTATGTAAATTGAGATACTTTAATTATGCTGTTCAACCATTTATGATTGACTATTTATTCCAAGAAGGTCCTTCAACGGAATTTGATAGTAAATATTCTAATGGATTAGGACAAGCTTCTCCACAACTTGCGCAAAATTATTGGATGACTGTTGGATTTCCTAATACCACAGGTCCTATTGGAACATCTGTGCCACCAACATAGAATATAAAAATAAAAAAAAACAAATAACAAATAACCAACATTAATTATTTATTTTTATTAATAAATTTTTGTTTAATAAATTTAAAGCTATTTATATAATTTATATATAAATAGTTAATAATACTTATTATACAAATAGAATGATTGATATAAAATCTACTGAAAATAAATCTCAAGAACAAGAGAATGATAATAATAAAACAAAAGAGAAAAATATTAAAACGAATAAAGAAAAAAAATATTTAGGAAAGCGGGGATATATTATCAACAAATCTTTTTTTCAAGAAAATGAATTACAAGAAATTAGAGATGAGTTAAACGTTACTCCTTTTAGCAATATGGATTATGGAATTCCTGAAACACCCTTTAAAGTATACAAAGAAAATTCAACACATATGTATTTACCAAAATATTATGGAAACAATAAATTTGGAAAATGTGATGTAAATGTTGTTCCAGAAGGAGGAAATATTGATTTAAAATTTAATTTGCAATTAAAAGAAGAGCAAAAATTACCTGCTGAAAAAACTATCGAGAGTTATTATAAAGAAGGCGGGGGTATCTTAACTTTACCGTGCGGTTTTGGTAAAACTATTTTAGCGCTATATTTCATCAGTGTTTTAAAAAAAAAGACATTGGTAATTGTTCACAAAGAATTCTTAATGAATCAATGGGTAGAAAGAATACAATTTGCTTTACCTGAAGCACGTATTGGAATTATACAAGGAAATAAATGTGAAATTGAAAATAAAGATATTATTATAGGTATGCTTCAAACATTATCTATGCGCGAGTTTGAACGAGATACATTTGATACTATTGGACATGTTATTATTGATGAATGTCATAGAATTCCGTCCCGAATATTTTCACAAGCATTATTTCGCATTCATAGTAAATATATGTTAGGTTTATCAGCAACACCTACGCGTAAAGATGGATTAACTAAAATATTAAAATGGTTTGCTGGAGATGTTATTTACAGTGTTAAAATGAATGAAAAAAATGTTGTAAAAGTAGAACGTTATTTATTAGAAAGTACTAATGATAATTATAATCAAGAAGTACTATCTTTCAGAGGACAAGTACAAATGGCGACAATGGTCAATAATATTTCAACCTATTTAAAAAGAACAAAAATAATCATTGATTTAGTGGTCAAAGAACTAAATGCCCACGAATCGCGTCAAATATTAATATTAAGTGACCGAAAACAACAATTAAAGGATATGGAAACTTTATTAATAGAAGCAAAAATAGAAAGTGTCGGATATTATGTTGGTGGAATGAAAAAAGAAAAATTAAAAGAGAATGAAAATTGTCGAGTATTATTAGGAACATTTCCTATGGCAAGTGAAGGATTAGACATTCCTTCTTTAAATGGGCTGGTTTTAGCTTCACCTAAAAGTGATATTATTCAAACAGTAGGTCGTATTTCTAGAATAAAACACAACAATATTCAAGCATTAATTATTGATATGGTTGATTGTTTTTCTTTATTTGAAAAACAAAGTAAAAAAAGATTGGATGTTTATAAAAAGAAGGGGTATGAAGTAGAAGATATTAAATATAATATTGAAACAACTAATATATTAGGAAGGAAAAAGTATTTTTTTCATAATGTTTTAAAAAAAGATAAAAAATCAAATGATAGTGATAATAGCGATGATAATGATAATGATAAAAATAGTGAGGATGATGATAATAATAAGTCATGTATAAGTTTTAAAAAAAAGAATAATTTAAAAAATAGTAAAAATAATGAAATTGATTTTGAAAATATGGATCCTAAAACTTATAAAATAACTCCTCCTAAAGAAAATAAAGGTGTTTCTTTATTTAGTTAGAATATTAGAATATTTAATTATTAATAAAAACTGTTACTTTAACAACATCAGTATCCGGAATACTTTCAAGATTGTAAATTATTTTTTTCCCATAATAATATCCTTGTTTGAAAGTAGCTTCTTGTGTTAAAATTTTGTTTATTAAACCATCTTGTGGATTAACAATTGTTAAAATTCCACCAATAATTCCTTTCTTTGTGATCATAGTATTTAATCCTAAACGAATTGTTTGTATACCTAATACTATATTACTATAATTTTGCCATGTACTAAAACTTAAAATTCTACCGACTAATTCGCCATTCTGAGAATATAATAAAGGACCTCTAGTAGTTTCATAATCTATATTTTGGTTATTTTCAATATTTAAATTAACGTAATTTAGCCTTTGTGTAGACAATAAACCTTCTATTTTAGAATAATAATAAACTTCTACTTCTACATCATTAGATATTTCATTAGACATTTCTTTTATATATATAACATATTTATTTTTAATTAATGTAAAAATAAATATTATATAAAAATCAAAAATACTACCTAGATAATAGTAAAATATTTAACCATTAATAAAAACTGTTATTTTAATAACATTCGTATCAGGAATACTTTCAAGATTATAAATTATTTTTTTTCCGTAATAATACCCTTGTTTAAATGTAGCTTCTTGTGTTAAAATTTTGTTTAATATTTTGTCTTCTGGATTAACAATTGTAAAAATTCCACCAATAATTCCTTTCTTTGTCACAATAGTATTTAATCCTAAACGAATTGTTTGTATATCTAATTCTTTATTACTATAATTTTGCCATGTACTAAAACTTGTAATTTTACCAACTAATTCACCATTCTGTGAATATAATAAAGCTTCTCTAGTAGTTTCATAATCTATATTTTGATTATTTTCGATATTCAAATTTACATAATTTAGCTGTTGTGTAGATAATACATTTTCTTTTTCGGAATAATAATAAACTTCTACTTCTACTTCATTTGACATTTCTTTAATAATACAACATATTTATTTTTAATTAATGTAAAAATAAATATAAAATTATGTAATAGATTTTGAAAATATAGTTCTTCGAACATATAAAGTAAATCTTCATTAAATAATTATTTTATGTAAAGTATTTAATCAAATTTTATTGAACGCACAGGTTGAGCAAAAACTAGTCCTTCATTAAATATATTATTTAAATTAATATTAATCATATGATTTTGTTGCTTTTCAGATAAATTTTGTGAACCACAAGAACTATTAATATTTTTTTTAATTTTAGATTTCATTTTATTAAAATAGTCTTTATTAAAATGAAATTTATTTATAAATATTTTCCAATTTTTTTCAAATAATTGATCAAATAATTGTAAATTACAAGCAAATTTATTATGACCACATGAATAATCTTTTTCATTTTGTTTTGAACAAACTTTATACTGATAATTATTTGCTTTTCTTATACATTTTAATCCATTACAGCATGTATTATTACCTTTTGGATCAACTAAACACATTTCATCTTCAAGATTACAATATTGATTTACTAAAATTTCTTCCTCAATTGGATTATTATCTTTATTATAACCAACAATAATATTTTTTTTAATTTGAGATTTTATATTGCTTTTTTTATTAGGTTCTTTATTTTTTAAAGTGCATAAATCAAAAAACTCAAACAATTCAAATAAATTAAAATTATATAATGATAATAAATAATTAAATATAAAATAAAAGCCTATAATAATTAGTATAATAGTAAAATGATGGAATGTTAAATCACTCATTATATTTTAACAAGATAAAATAAAAAATATATAAATTATTTTTTATTTTATTTTATTTTATTTTATTTTATTTTTCTTGTTATTTAAGATATAATTATTAATCATTCATTATTAATTATGCATTAATTCTTTTATCATAAAATATCCATGATAGCCTATAGCAGCAAATCCAAGCATTATCATAAATTGAAATAAATAATAAGGAGATTGTTCTCTTTTTAATCCAATTAATAATATAATAGGAGCTACAATAATTATATGAAATAAATTAACCCATAACCCACTATTTTTTTGTCCATATTTTGATATTACACTATATCCATGAGCAGCTAATATTAGTATTCCTATTACTAATAATATAGGATACATAAATAAAGGCATGTTTTTTCCTTTTATACCAACATATAACAATAAACTTCCAATTATAATTATATGAATAAGATGTATGTAAAATAAATTAGAAGAAGATGACATTTATATATATAATATAATATATTATATATAAAATTTATTATATAAATTTATTTTGACACTAATTAAATTAACGTTTATTAACATCAAATTCTTTTAATCTATCATGTAAGACTTCCATTTTAAATTTAATATTAGTAATAATTTCCAAAAAGAAGAAAACTAATGCTGTGTGTAAAACATAGTCCATTACAGTTTGTTCTTGAAATCCAGATATATATAAAGCTGGTAATGAAGGGAACAACATAATAATTTTACGTAAATAATAAAGTACAATAATTAAGAAAAATAATTCAAAAAATAATCGGATAATTAATTGTTTTGTACTTTCTTCAATAATTTCTTCTTTTGTTTTAGTAAAAATAAATTTATTTAATAAAGTAACTGATATAATTACAAATACATATGAAATCAATGAATATTGAAATATTTCTAATATTTTTCCAATACGAATTTTATCAAAAGATATTAATTTTTGAAACTGTTTATCAAAACTATAAGTATATTTATAATTCTTATATTTATTAACATTCATTACTATTACTATAAAATAAGATTATTTCTATATTTTAAAAAATAAATTAATAATATATAAAAAATAATATATAAATATATAAAAATATAAATATATAATATGTCTAGCAATACAGATATAATAGAATCATATAGCTTTTGTATATTTTTGAATATACATTTTAATTTTTATAATTATTTATTAAACACAAACTTAAATATATTTAAATGTATATTATTCGCATTTTTAGGAAATGCATTTTTTAGTTTTACGTTTAAATTTAATTTAATAGATTTAATATTTCATAAATATTGGAAAAATAATTTTAAAACAATTGCACTTCCTCAATTAATAAATTCGTGTGGAACAATCTTAATACATGATGTTTCAATTACAACAGAATATTTTAATAATTTTATTATGAAATGTGTGTGTTTATTTATATTAAATTATTCGATTAATAAATATTGTATTATGGAATTAAGACGTTCAAAAATTTTACGTTTAAATTATTATTTATTGTATTTTATTTTATGGCCTATATTTTTTTAGATAAATAAAAATGTAAAATGTAAATATGTAAAATGTAAAATTTTAATATTTATAATAATAAATAAAATTATTATAAAAATTTACATACAATTATATTAATATTTCAAAATAGTTTTAATATATAATTTCTAAAACTACATTACGAATTAAATCTTCTCCTACATAGATATAAACTTTTCCAGACGCACCTATATATTTTCCACTTCCATTTATGATTGGAAATATATAATAACCCGGTTTAAATCGGCTTTTAATAGAAGCATTATATAATGAATATTGAACATAAACACAATTTTCTTTATTATCATCTAAAAAATAAGTAACATATTCAATACTAAAATTATCTAAATTATTTTCGATATAATAATCTACCTGGGCAAGAAGTTCTATAATTTTAACTGTAGGATTTATGAATAATTTATCTGAATAAGCATCAATGTTTTGTACATTATTAAATTGTTTTATATCACTAAATCTATACCAAAATTTTATTGTTTCTGTATTTGACATTTATAATAAATATGTATATAATTATTATAATATCTATAAAAAAAATATTTTATTATTAATAATTTACAATTATTTTAATATATCGAGTTAAGTTTTCATCAACATAAAAATAAACTGTTCCACTTGCACCTTGGTATTTTCCTTGACCAGCTATAATTTGACATAAATAAAATCCTGGGTTGATAAATGATTTTGAACTTCCATTATATGTTGTTAAAACCGCAGTAATTGTATCCTTTTGATTTGTTTCTTTATTGTCTAAATAAAAATATAATATTACCGATAGATATGTTTCTAAATTATTACCTTCAGAATATTGTGAAAAATTATTTGCACCATCCAATTGTCCAACAATATTATTAAATTGTAAATCTGAATATAAAGGTATCACATTTAAATTATTATATGATTGTATATCAGTTCTTCTATAAAATACACTAATTTCTGCTGTATTTGACATTATTTATATATTTATAAATATATAAATATTATAATATCTATTTATTTAATTAAAATTCAATAATTATTTTATTTTATTTTTTTATAAAAAAACTATAAAAACGATTATCATATCTTGGATTATATTCATTATATGCTTCTAATTGCCCACCATGAATAAATTCCAAACCATATTTTTGTAATAAAAAGGACCATTCGTATTTATTAAGTAAATAAATATAATCCGGGTTTTCAATATAATCCTTTTTATTATCATATATAGCTGAAAATAACATATGCTGTATATTTATTATTAGTTTATCATAATCAGTGTATATATCATGTTCAATTAGTAAAAATATACCATCTTTTTTCATTATTCTTGCTATTTCTTTCAAAAAAATATTTAAATTTTTAACATGATGTAAGTTATATATACAAGAGACAAAATCAAAATGTTCATCAGGATATAAAATTTTATTATTTTTAATTAATTCAAAATGAATATTTAATTTTGATTTATCTACTTTATAAGGACCCCAACTTTCAATATTTGTTCCATAAATTTGATTCTTATGTAATTTTAAATATGTGCTTAATTTTTTTGTTTTAAACCCGTCCCCACATCCCACATCTAAATATTTTACATTAGATAAATTAGTTATAATAGTATTAATATTATTATTATTTTTTTTTAAACTATGTACAATAGCTAAATATTTCTGTGCAATATGCTGCAAATTAAATTCATTATCTGAACAACCATATTTATCCATATTTATTTTTGGTTTTTTATATTGATTTTTATTCATATTATCTAAAATATATTCAACAAAATCCTTATCTTTTACATCTTTTATATTTTGAATATTAAGAAATTTTTTATTTATTTGAAATAATAGTTTAATGGATATAAAATGATCTAATAATTTTTGAAGACGAAAAATTTCGTGTAAATTTTGATTTTGAAATGCGTGGTAAAAAAATATTTGAATTAATTTATTTGATGAATTTAATTTATTATTATTTATAATTTTATTATTATGAATTACAAAATACATAAGTTGTTTTTTTTTACATAAAGTTAGTGGTTGATTATTAATGTATTGAAATAATTCTTTTTTATTTATAAATTTACTATTTATATTTATTGTTTTTTCTTCTAAATATACCATACTATATTTGGAAGATAATTATTTATTTAAAAAATATAAATTGTGTAATTAATTATTTTATTTTTATATTTATTTCCATATTTTTATAATTATTTTTATAATTATTTTTTAGTATTTTTAATAGTTTTACTAGTTTTTTTAGTTTTTTTAGTTATTTTTTTAACCCCACCAGTTTTCATAGAAGTAGTCATATTTGCACTAGCAGATTTAGAAGTTAAATTATTTATAGACATCCCTGCAGCACCAAGACCATGTAAAGAATGACCTGTAAATCCTGGTAATGGGTCTCCTCTTCCACCAGTTAATCCACCAGTTAATTTTTTTATTTTTAATAATTTATTATTATTTTTAATAATTTGATTATTTTTAATAATTTGTTTATTTTTTTTATCTTGTTCTTTTTTTAATAAAGTTTGAATAAAAGATTTATTTGCAAAAATATTAAAACTAATTGGAGTTATTACATCAACTAGTTTTTGAAAAGATTTATTTATAGTTCCACCTTTTTTAACTTTGCTAATTGTACTAACTTTACTAATTTTTTCTAATTTTTTTTTATTAAATACTTTTTCTAAGATAATTAATAATCCAGTTGCTATAAATGCATTTGTACCTAAAGGAGCAATAATATTTTTTAAAATACTTCCTCCTCCATTAAAATCATTTTTAGAATTTTCATTTTTATGTGTAATTTTATGATTATTTTGATTTTTAAATCCAAAAGCTTGTTTAATAGAAGTTAATAAAGAAGATGCACCATTTTTATCTACTCCAAGAGGCTTTAATAATTCTGTAATTTGTGTTTCAATATCATGTCCGCCTTTTAAGCTTTTTTTTTTATTTTCAGGCATTTCAACAGCAAAATGATGAAGTAATAATAATGCTGCTAATACAATTAAATTAGATCTTCCTAATGGAGCCATAATTTGACTAATATTACTTCCTCCGGATTTAACAGTATCATGCATTTTACCATTTTTAGTATAAATCTCATATACAAATATTAAACCAATTAATGAAATAATTGCATTCATATTTAAAGAACTTAATGATTTACTAACATATTGAATAGCATCTAATTGATTTCCACCAGTTTTAAATCCACCTTGTTGTTTTAACATATTATATAAATTATCTTCTACTTTTACATTTAATTTAGAAGAACATCCACAATTAGTTTTTCCCCCATTTTGTAATAATTCACCATTATAAATAGGAGCATAATTATAACTATATCTTGAACGCCCCACTAAACCACCAATATTTCTATTTACATCAAATG
>Ga0315284_10010939_pt1 | contig 12928 bp, 10 predicted proteins | sample YL17G09_16_MG_FD_203696 | JGI IMG/M metagenome (GOLD analysis project Ga0315284, IMG submission 203696) | Sediment microbial communities from Yellowstone Lake, YNP, Wyoming, USA - YL17G09_16 | ecosystem: Environmental > Aquatic > Freshwater > Lake > Sediment | place: USA: Wyoming | collected... | reverse complement strand
GTAGGCAGCAATTTATGCAAAGCCTTAATCAAAAAAGGCCATAAAGTCCGGGGCATGGTCAGGGTTACCAGCGACCTGTCATCCATTGAAAAGCTTAATATTGAACTTATTAACGGCAGCCTTGATGACAAAGAATCCCTGAAAAAAGCTGTAGCCAATGTTGATATAGTCTATCATGTTGCAGCCCTGGCAAATGACTGGGGTTCCCTTAAATTATATCGCAGGATAAATGTTGAGGGCACAAAGAATATTCTTGAAGCGTCTTCAGTGGCAAAAGTAAAAAGATTTGTCTATATCAGTTCCATTGCAGTCCACAGCTGTTATGGCAGGCAGGATGCCGACGAAAATGCTCCTGCAGAAGCCGTAATATCCTCATACTGCATTTCTAAAAGAGAATCCGAAAGCCTCGTGATGGATTTCTATAAAAAAACCGGATTTCCTGTGACTATTGTTAGGCCGGGCGATGTATTCGGGCCCAATGACAGGACTTCCTTCCTTAGAATGGCAGTTCCCCTCAAGAAAGGCACCCTCCCTTATATAGACCATGGCAGGACAGTGCTTGCCTACACCTATGTAGAAAACCTTGTTGATGGAATAATGCTTGCCGGAGAAAATAAAAATTCCATAGGACAGGCTTATATAATAACAGACGGCATTAAAGTAACCTGGAAAGAGTTATATGATGCGCTTGTAAGCGAGCTTGGTTTCAGAAAACCATTATTCTCGTTAAATAGCAGGTTTGCGTGGCTTATTGCAGTAGTATTGGAAACAATCTATGGAACTCTGGGAATAAAAACGCGCCCAATAGCAACCAGATATTTAATAAACCATTTACGATATGATTTTCACTTCAGCATTGAAAAAGCAAAAAAGGAACTCGGCTACAAGCCCGAAATTCCTTTTAATGAAGGTATAAAAAGAATTGCGCAATGGTATAAAGAATACTTAAAGACGGTCGTTGGTCGATAGTCGTTGGTCGTTGGTTAAAAAACAGCCTTTATTATTTATATTCTTTTACTATAAGAGTGGCATTAAACCCGCCGAAACCGAAGGAATTTGACAGCACTACTCTAATATTTCCTTCCCTCGCCTTATTGGGCACATAATCAAGGTCACAATCAGGGTCCGGTGTTTCGTAGTTTATTGTAGGAGGTATAAGCTTGTTCTGAATGGTCAGCACCGAAGCTATGAATTCCACCGCACCTGACGCTCCAAGCAAATGCCCTATCATTGATTTATTTGAACTTATCGGGATGTTATTTGCGCGTTCGCCAAAAGTATCTTTTATAGCTATCGTTTCATTCAAGTCATTAAGCCTTGTTGAAGTGCCATGCGCATTAATATAATCTACTTCATCGGCGCTCATACCTGCATCTCTAAGCGCCTCTTTCATTGACCTTGTAAACCCTTCTCCTCTCTCAGCAGGCGCTGTCAGGTGAAAAGCATCCGAACTCATGCCATAACCCGCAATTTCAGCATGAATCCTCGCGCCGCGTTTTTGAGCATATTCCAGTGACTCAAGCACTACAATTCCTGATCCCTCTCCCATCACAAAACCATCACGATTCATATCAAAAGGCCTGGAAGCATGCTGAGGGTCATCATTTCTTCCAGAAAGCGCCCTTGAAGCGCAAAATGCTGCAAATGGCAGGGGAGAAATTGAGGCTTCCGTCCCGCCTGCAACCATCACATCTGCATCGCCGTGTTCTATTATCCTGCAGGCATCACCAATTGAATGCGTTCCCGTAGTACATGCAGTTGTTATGGCAATACCCGGGCCTTTTAATCCGTATTTAATTGAAACGTTTGCCGCGGGCATGTTTGATAACATTTTTATTAGAAATAATGGGCTTACCCTGTCCGGCCCCTTTTCAATAAGAGTCCTGTGTTCTTCCTGTATTGACTCATTGCCTGCATGCCCTACTCCGATATTAACACCTATGCGGTTAAGGTCTGCTTTATTAAGGTCAAGCCCTGAATCTTCTATTGCCAGCTTGCCTGCTGCCACTGCAAAAACGGAACTCCTGTCCATCCTTTTTGCTTCTTTTTTGTCAATATAACTATTTAAATCAAAGTTTATTATTTCTCCGGCAATCTGACAGCTATACCTGCTGACATCAAAGTAAGAAACCCTGCCAATACCATTCTTACCCTGAGCCAAACCCTGCCAGAACAGATTTTTTCCTATTCCTATTGAAGTAACCGGGCCTATTCCCGTAACCACTACACGCTTATTCATACCCCTTCCTCTATATTTTAAATTCCGTCGTTACGTCCCGTAAAGTAACCTGCGGTTTCCACGGGATTCAAAAGTAATCGTCACGTATATACGTATTTACGTAACAGCATTTACGAAAGCCGTCGTACCGTCGTCCAGTATATCCGTATATACGTAAAAGCATTTGATTTTGGACGGAAATACGGAAATACGTAATGACTTAACGATACTCTTGTAGTTGCTGTTGGACGTATTGACGTAACTACGGAACGACGTAACGACCGTCGTTCATATTTCCATTTCATAAACCCTATACTTTTTGTAAACTTTTGCACCGAGCCTTTCACCGCTCTGGATAATATTCTTATTATCTTCCAGTACCCAGGAACCTTCAGCCCTTTCATAACCCATCTTTATTGCGCTGCGCAGAGACCTCAAATACATCAATCCCTCAATACCCTTGTTCCTGTATTCTTTTATTACCCCAAACACCATCATTCTAAGTTCTTTAATCTTCTTCTTGTAATAGAGAAACTTTATTAATCCCGGCACGTTCAATTTGCCGTTTATCTTCTTGAATACAATATTGTAGTTCGGTATTACAATAGACACTCCTACGGGCTTGTCCCCCACGCTTGCAATAAGCGTCAGGTCCCTGATAAATAAAGGTTTTAAACTTTTACATATATAAAAAAACTCCTCGTGAGTCCAGGGTACAAAACCCCAGTTTTTTTCCCAGGCATTATTATAAACGTATTCAACCCTCTTTGCTTCACCCTCAAAATCCTTGAAATCAATAGGCCTGATAGTCACTCCGGGAGTCCTTGCAATAATCTTATTTTCAAGGCGGCTGTAACGTTCTTCGGGAATATTCTTTAGGTCCACTATCATGGCCAGCAGGTCTTTAGACTTCCTCAAACCGAATTTTTCCATGAACCCATGATAATATGCAGGGTTATAAGGCATCATTACATATGGGCTTGAATCATACCCTTCCAGCAGGAAAGACAGCTCATCGTTCGTTGAAGGGCTGAAAGGGCCGCTCATAACTTTTATTTTTTTTTCTTTTAGCCAGTTTTTTACGCTGTCAAGCAGCTTTTTAGCAATCTCAAAATCCTCTATGCACTCAAAGAATCCAAAAAAACCAACGCTTGCGCCCTGAAACTCAATATAATTACGGTCAATGGTGCCTGTTATCCTGCCCGCAATCTTACCGTTTTTCTCTGCTAATAACAGGATTTTTTCAGAGTGGCTCCAAAACGGATTATCATCAGCAAATGTATGCAGAATATCCACTTTTACGCGCGGTACCCAGAGTGGGTCATTTTTATATAACTCGTAAGGAAAATCAATAAAATCGTTCAGGTCTTTTTTGTTTTTAACCGTCCTAATTGTAATTGAATTATCCATATTTCCCCTTCGTTACTGCTTTGATTATTTTTACAGCCCTGCTTGTTTCCATAACATCATGCACTCGTAAAATATTTGCTCCATTAAGCATGCACCATACATGCAGTGCAAGCGATGTTTCCATTCTCTGGCCTGGCGATAGCCCCAGCAGTTTACCCATAAACGACTTGCGCGAAAGCCCTATCATCACCGGCCTGCCAATGCTCCCCAGTTCAGTCAGCCTCCGTAAAATTTCCAGATTATGCTCTACGGTTTTACCAAAACCAATGCCGGGGTCAACTATTATCCGGTTTTCATCAATGCCCTGATTCCGGCAGAAATCTATTCTATCCTTTAAAAATACTTTTATTTCCTTAACCACATCTTTATAATGCGGTTTAACCTGCATGTTTTGCGGATTTCCCTGCATATGCATAATACAAACCGGCACCTTGCTCCTTTTTACAACTCCTGCCATATTCCTGTCAGCCGACAGCGCTGAAATATCATTTATCATTCCTGCGCCGGTATCTACCGCTTCCCGCGCAACTTCTGCCTTACGGGTATCAACTGATATCAGGATATTTGCTTTCTTTGCCAGTTTTTTAATTACCGGTATAACTCGTTTCTTTTCCTCTACCTCAGAAACAGGCTCTGCCCCAGGGCGTGACGATTCCCCTCCGATATCAATGATATCGGCTCCTTCGTTTATCATTTCCTGACCTCGGTCCACTGCTCTATCAACACCGCTATACCTGCCGCCATCAAAGAACGAATCCGGGGTAACATTCAATATACCCATTATAATAATTTTATCGGATAAGTCAACTGACTTGCCGTTATATTTTAGAATTATTTTTTTTTGTGCCATATATAATGTAAACAGCTCTTAACTGTTAATAAGCGACATAGCTTCGCTGCGGGTCTTTGCGTCCTTTAGAAAAGTGCCTCTCACTGCGGATGTAACCATCTTTGACCCCGGCTTCTTGACGCCTCTCATTGTCATGCAGAAATGTTCGGCTTCTATCACAACCATGACACCCTGCGCCTTCAATCCTTTCATCATGGTATCGGCAATCTGCGTAGTCAGCCGTTCCTGTATCTGCAACCTGTGTGCAAACACCTCAACTGTCCTTACTATCTTGCTTACTCCCACTATCCTGTTCCTGCCGGGAATATATGCCACATGCGCCTTGCCAAAAAAAGGCAGCAGGTGATGCTCGCACAAAGAATACAGGGCAATGTCCCTTACAAGAATTATTTCTTCATAATTCTCCTGCTTGTAAAAAACCTTTATATATTTATCCGGCTTATCGGAATACCCCGAAAGTATTTCCTCATACATCCTTACTATTCGTTCAGGGGTATTCTTAAGCCCTTCTCTGTCAGGGTTTTCGCCTATGGCCTCAATTATCATCCTCACAGCTTTTCTAATTTTATTTTTGTCCAATCAGTTCGCTCCCTCTGGTTTTTTGCCTGCAGCCACGTTTTTCACTTCATCAGGCTTCATCTCCGCTGCTGTGCCGGCCGCTGTGCCATTGGCTTTGCCGGAGCCGTTTACTTTTTTCGGGTTTAAAATCCGTGCTACCTCTTCGCCGTCAATCGTTTCTCTCTGAATAAGTAAATCAGCCAGTTTCTGTAGTTTCTTTTTGTTGGTTAATAATATTTTACTGGCTCTTGTATGGCAGTTTTCAATAATAGCCCTCATCTCCAGGTCTATGTTCTCAGCCAATTTTTCGCTATAAGCCTGCCCTTTGGAAATATCCATGCCCAGGAATGATTCCCCTTCTCTTTCCTTGAGCGTAACAGGGCCTATTTTTTTGCTCATGCCCCATTCACATACCATCCTGCGGGCAACATCGGTGGCTTTGCGAAGGTCATTTTCTGCGCCGGTAGTTATATCATTGAAAAACAGTTCTTCTGCGGACCTGCCTCCAAGCAAAACGGTCATATTATTTTCAAGCTCGCTCTTTGTAACAAGATATTTGTCCTCTATAGGCAGTTGAAGAGTATATCCAAGAGCAGGCCCTCTGGGTACTATTGATACTTTATGCACCGGGTCTGTCCCATCAATCATGGACGCAACAAGCGCATGGCCTGACTCATGGTAGGCTATTATCTTCTTCTCCCTTTCGGAAATTATCTGACTCTTTCTTTCCGGGCCGGCAAGCACCCTGTCAATTGCTTCTTCCAGTTCCTTCATGGTTACGGCGTCCTTGTTGTTCCTTGCTGTAAGCAGCGCGGCTTCATTCACGAGGTTTGCAAGGTCACTGCCTACAAAACCAGGAGTTCTTCTGGCAATTATCTTCAGGTCTACCTCTTTATCAAGAGTAACATTTCTGGCATGGACCTGCAATATTTCCTCGCGCCCTTTTAAATCAGGGCTTGGAACGGCTATATGCCTGTCAAACCTTCCCGGCCTTAGTAAAGCAGGGTCAAGCACGTCCGGCCTGTTTGTGGCGGCAATCAGTATTACACCCTGGTTTGTCTCAAACCCGTCCATTTCCACCAGCATCTGGTTCAGGGTCTGTTCCCTTTCGTCATGTCCTCCGCCTATCCCTGAAAATCTTCTCCTGCCGACAGCGTCAAGTTCATCAATAAAAAGCAGCGCGGGCGCATTCTTCTTCCCCTGATTAAACATGTCTCTGACCCTGCTTGCCCCCACTCCTACAAACACCTCCACAAATTCAGACCCGCTTGAACTGAAAAACGGAACATTCGCTTCACCTGCAACCGCTCTTGCAAGAAGCGTTTTGCCTGTACCAGGAGCTCCGTAAAGCAGCACTCCCTTAGGAATCCTGCCGCCCACTTTCTGAAACTTCTTTGGGTCTTTTAGAAAAGCTATTATCTCCTGCAGTTCTTCCTTTACTTCGTCCACCCCTGCAACATCTTTAAAAGTAGTCTTGTTCTTCTTCGGGTCCTGTAACTTTGCCTTGGATTTTGAAAAAGACATGACCTGTTTGCCTCCGCCCTGCACTGAGCGGACCAGGAAAAACCACCAGATAAATATAAAAAGTATGATTGGGCCGAAAGTAAAAAGCAGGTTGGTCCATAAAGTTTTTTCCTGTTTGCCCTTGTATTCTATTCCCGCAGCGCCAAGTTCTTCCACCAGCTTTGAATCGCTGACCACTATAACCTTAAACTTCTTCTTTGCTCCGGCTGTATCGGTGAATTCCCCTTCTATTGCTTCCGAGCCGATTTCACAATTAAGTATACTGTGGTTTTTTATATTTGTTTTAAATTCACTGTAAGTAAGCACCTTTGGCTGTTCTGTTTTTGCGCTCAGGCTGAAAACCCAGAACAAAATAATTGCTGCCATTGCCCATGCAGCAAGCCCTCTGAAAAATTTATTCTTCATCATTGTTGTCTTCTTTCCTTTTTACGCTTATTTCAAGAATCTTTCGTGTATATCTGGTTACCCTGCCCTCTTCAGACTGCCTCATCCCTATAATCCACAAAATCCTGTTACCGTCAACCAATAACGGTGTATCCTCTCTCAGGTAAACAGGGACTTTTTCATCAATGAAATAGTCTTTTATCTTTTTTGTCCCCCGGATGCCGAATGGGCTGAACCTGTCCCCGGCTTTTCGTAATCTTACGGCAAGTTTTTCAAGGTTGACCTTATCAGCATCAAAGTAAACCGTATATTTATCCCTGCCAAAATCAGGTTTGTCCCCTGTAATGCGGGTATTAACTTTAAGTGACAGTTCTTCTATAATCGTCCTGCCGGGAAATTTAACCCTGCGGCGGGAACTTATTTTTTTTTTAGCCTTCTGGCTACCGCTTAAAACAATAAGTTTCCTGTAATCTTTTCTTACAACGCATCCGGGCAGTGATAACTTATCGCCTGCCTGTCCGTCCCTGGCAAGCCTTATTACCGCATCTACATTCTTTAAAGAAAGCCGCCCGTTAAAAATACCGTGAATTACCCGCCTCTGTAAAAAATTATTATAACTTAGTAATCTCTTAAAATCAACATAAATATTTTTGTCCCTGTGTATAACCGTTGCCCTGTCAGCCTTTTGAGCAAGTTCATTAATATATTCGTTTTCTTCTCTTATAATATTTGATAATCCCAGCAGCCTGTCTGAAATATTACCGGCAAAGTTCTTCTTTATATAAGGCAGCAATTTAAGCCTGACTTTATTCCTGAAAAAAATCGTCTTCTTATTTGAAGAATCAATACAGTAAGAAATTCTGTTATCATTTAAAAACTGGATTATTTCCTCTCTGGTAATATCAATAATAGGCCTGATAACCAGAGTTTTACCGGTAAGTTTTCTTACAGGTGGAATACCCGTAAGCCCTTCCATGCCGCTGCCCCGTAGAATACGCATAAGAACTGTCTCCACCTGGTCAGAAGCAGAATGGCCAAGCGCCACCTTGTCAGTTTTATAACGAATGGCAAGTTTTTCAAATTCCGAATACCGCAGATTCCTTGCTGCCTCTTCAATCCCCATACCATGTTTTTTCGCATACCCGGTAACGTCTAATTGTATAGTGGTAACCGGCAGGTTCAATTTAAAAGCCAGTTCCATAACAAACACTTCTTCCTTCTCGGATTCCTTTTTTCTTAAATTATGATTAAAATGAATCACCTGCAAATTCAGGTTATATTCTTTTTCAAATTCTTTTAAGAAATACAGAAGACAAACAGAGTCCGGCCCCCCGGAGACCGCCACAATCACCCTGTCCCCCATCTTCAGCATCTTATAATCCCTGATTGTCTTCCCAACTTTATTTAAAATCATTTTAAAGCCGTTTTATCCTTTTCTTACACTTCTGGGTGTGTCCGATTCTGGTCTCCCCCGAAGTGGGGTTGCACGGTACTCTTATTAAAGCCCTCAACACTGCCAGCCTTTCCGCAGTCTAGACGCATTCGGCTGGCGTAGGAAGGTTGCCGTTGCTTCTCACTTTTTTTGTCATTCCCCGATATATCGGGAAATCCAGAAATTGTGGTAGTTGTTGTCGTTTCTTCTTTCGACCCGCGGTCAGCGGCCTGCGACCTACGGTTGGGAGGGGTGTAGTTGTTCGGTTCTTCGCTGCCTGCCCTTCCGTAGCCTCTCCGAAGGAGGGCGTAGGAGGGTTGCTGTTCGCGACCTGCGGCCCACTATCTACGATCAGCGGCCTACGGCCTACGATTTTGTTTCTTCTCTTTTCTTTTCGTTACCAACGACTAACGACCAACTGTAAGTCTCTACTAAGTTTCTCCAAGGAGAACTTAGGAGGACGCCGTTTCTTCAACAAATAGCGCGGGAGGGATTCGAACCCCCGACCTGTGGATTATGATTCCATCGCTCTAACCAGACTGAGCTACCGCGCCATGCACTAATCTTTAAAAATACTACATATATCCAAGCAACTACTGTAAATTATTCTTCCTCAAAGTCTCGTTTGCCGTGTAACGGACTGAGCTACCGCGCCGAGATTTTACTAAGTAAAATCGATGTCTCTCCATAGTCTCTCCGAAGGAGGACGGTCTATTTTCCATTTTCGATTTTCGTCTTTGCTTCCTGTCCTTCCGAAACTCACAATAGCGCAGGAGGACGACTAAATTCATTTTTCGTTCAAAATAATTTTAACCTGTTTTTTTAGGGGAGGCAATTTATTTGTAATAATATCCCACACAACTTCTATGTCAATCCCATAATATTCGTGAGCAAGAATATCACGCAAACCTGAGATTTTTTTCCATTCAATTTCCTTATATTTTTCTTTTATTTCAGGGGCAATATTTTTAACTGCTTCACCGATTATTTCCAAATTCCGCACAACCCCATCTATAACAAGCTTATTTTTTCTCGTTTTTTCCAAAGACAATCCTTCAACATATTCTTCAATCCTTTTAATAGATTCTAATATATCATCCAGATAAAGCTTATAATCACGCATATTTCATTTCCGATAGGATTTTGTTCTTTATTCTTGGTTTTAATGTATCTTTAATAACCAAATCCACCTTCCTCTTGAATAGCCGTTCCAGATAAAATTTCAGTTCCATATAATTATCAAATGTTTTACCACCTTTATCAAATTCTATAAGGATATCAATATCACTATCAGTTTTCTGGGTAGAATTAGCAAATGAACCAAAAAGTCCTATTTTTTTCACCTTATATATTGATTTTATATCATCCGAATGCTGCTTGATTTTCAATAAAACTTCTGACATATATACTCCTTCCTGCACATTGAATCAAAAATGTTCTGGATGTAATCTCTATTTCCCCCTGAAATATATTTTTCCATCAGAAAATGTTCCGTCAACCTTCATTTTCCTATCCTTTTTCCCACCCCTGATAATCCAATGCTCCGACAATATTAAAATCGAGTAAATCGTTTCTTGTTTCTTGATATTTTACTGATTTTCCCTTGAAATAGCAATAAAAAAATCCCGAAGTATTTTTTTCATCGGGATTTTTCCATGATTGGGACTTTGAACATTACATTAAATGGATTATCACAAGCTTGTTTGTCTTTTCTAATTTATTATCCCCTTTATTGATAATCAGTTTATAAATATACGTTCCGTTAGAAATAGCATTGCCTGTCCCATCAGTGCCGTCCCATGAAATTTCATTATAACCCCATACTCAAGACTAAAGACCTGAACCCATTACTGTATAGTTATTTTACCAGACAATTTCATAGCTTACACTGCGTCCCTTACCGGAAAGATGACGAATAACGCCTTTGGTTACTAAATCATTTATTTCACGGAATGCAGTAGCCCTGCTTATTTTAGTCATTCCTACATATTTTCTAGTAGTTAGTCCACCAACAAATTCTTTATCTCTTGCTCCCATGAGTTTTGCTATTACTTTCCTTTGCCTATCGTTTAATTGTGTTTGCGAGTGTTTCTTCCAGAATTCAGCTTTTCTAAATACGTGCGCTATAATGTCTTGAGAGTGTTCTATTGCAGCAGTAACACATTCTAAAAACCATATAAGCCACATCGTTGTATCAATTCGGCAATTTTGCACATTTTCAATAATATTGTAATAATCTTCGCGAGTTCTCATGATTTGTGAAGAAACACTATAAAACCTCACTTTTAATTTCTCGTCTTGGGCTAGAGCCATATCAGTAAGAGCGCGGGCTATTCTACCATTCCCATCTTCATAAGGATGTATTGTTATAAATCGCAGATGGGCAGTTGCTGCCCTAAGGATGCCGTCCATAGTTCCCGGATTATTATTCCACCATTTTATAAAATACTTTAATTCTATATCAGCCTGTTCTTTTGGTGGTGCTTCAAAATGAACCTTCTCTTTACCGATAGGCCCGGATACGACCTGCATCGGCTCATTTCCGCGCAATTTCCCTGCGCGTATTTTTTTTAAACCCGAATAACTTGTAGGGAAAAGGGCAGCCTGCCAACCATTAAGTCTTGCCAAAGTCAATGGCTTATTATTAAAACGTATAGCATCAAGCAAAAGGTCAATCATCCCGTCTGCATTCCTATCCTTTATGTCAACGCCATGAGGCAGTCCCAACCTTTTTGCAATAGATGATCTTACAGCTTCCTTATTTAACGTCATACCTTCAATTTCAGCAGTCCGCACTGCTTCCTCAACGAGCACCTCTGCATGTGCTTCAGTTTCCTGGTTTATATCAAGCAAAGATATTTTACCAAGCAGTTCTCCCTGAACACGCCTCACTTTTACCAAAGGTGCTATCAGCTTTTTGGTATCATATTTAAAGTTAAACCAGTTTGGTTTTTCCCAGATATATCTTACCATAACACTCCCTTTCTGCCCAATATTAACCGCTTCATATTATGATACAATTATACATAATAATCGCTTCAATTGCAAGTCATTTATTAAAATTGTTTGGGAATGGGAAGGAACATTATACCCTTAAGTGTATTATTATCTATTTTTATATTGTTTTATTAATCAATCAATGTTTACTCAAATACGAAAAGCAAAGCGACCAGTCCATGATAATGAAATAGTTGTTGTATATTCCGCTCAAAGTATCCAGTGAAAACGCTCTCAAAGTATCCACCCTCTGAAGAAGCTGAATCGGAGCGAAGCGACGAAGGCCTTTTTGCCTTAAGTTTATAATGTATTTGCCTTAGGAATTTAGGGGACGTTGCGTAGTTGTTTAACTTATTATTTCTTGCATTACCTCTTCGTTGTCCCTAATAAGCTTTTCCCCTCTTCTATATAACTTGCTTATCCCACTGGAACTAATGTCCAATTCTTTCTCTAAGCTTCTTCCGCTTAATCCAAGATAGTCTATTCCTATATTTACCATTACTGCTCTTGCTTTTGATACCTCTCTCATCCTTGATTCGCCTTTTATCTGTGTAATTTTTAATCCATAATATTTTGAAACTTTTAATGTTAATTTTTCTATATCTAATCCCTTCTTCATTTTGTTCTTTATTTTATCCTTTTCTTCTAAACCCTTTATTATACTTTCTACAAACTCTCCGCTCCCTAATACCCTTTCATCCGCTTGCTCTTCTATTCCTGTTTTCCTGTTTATTAATGTTTTCTGTTGTTCTACTACACCATGTTTACCTAATTTTATTCCTTCTTCTATATATTCCCTATACTTCTCTCTCGCTGTTGAGACTACACTTCCAAACATCTTTAGAACATCCGCTATTTCCTGCCATTGTCTCTTACCATTTCCCATGACTATTGAATGGCCCGACCACTCGTATTTATCAAGTTCTCTCATGTCCTTTACTATATTTGCTCTTATTGGATTAAGATGTATATATCTAATCAATTCAAGTAAATATCTTTCTTCCTCGCATATAATCGCCTTATATCTATTCTGAAATAAATGCCCGCTCCTTTTATGCCGTATATTATATTTAGTCGCATATCCCGATAATAAACCCCTCATTATCCTGCTTAATTTCTTCTCCCCTACCCTTATCAGCAAATGCGCATGATTTGGCATTAATACCCATGAAAAGCATTTTGCCCCGCTTTCTGTTAAGCTTTTTCCTAATCGCTCAATGAAATCTTCCTTGTCTATCCTATTTGGAAATATTTCCCTTCTTTCTATTCCACGTATCATTACATGATACAATAATCCTGATATATCTATTCTCGCTTGTCGTGGCATATTTTAATGTACTCCTAATAAGTTAAACAACTACGCAACGTCCCCTATATTTTCTTCCGTTTGAATAGGATGAAGGCAGAATAATAACGCGGTTATGAATGATACATTGTAATCAGACAATATTAATAACAATAAATAATATACTTGAGAGTACCGAGTTCTTGAGACAATATTAACTCTTATCAAGAGCAATGTCAAGTTTAAGTTTAGCATGCCGTATGGATAAAT
>Ga0315284_10010937_pt1 | contig 12929 bp, 12 predicted proteins | sample YL17G09_16_MG_FD_203696 | JGI IMG/M metagenome (GOLD analysis project Ga0315284, IMG submission 203696) | Sediment microbial communities from Yellowstone Lake, YNP, Wyoming, USA - YL17G09_16 | ecosystem: Environmental > Aquatic > Freshwater > Lake > Sediment | place: USA: Wyoming | collected... | reverse complement strand
AATGGTTGATTTTCGCCTGATTTGTTGTACCAAGCAGGATTTGCTTCTTCATACGTATAACACATTGATCATATGACATGGGCTTGGAGAGGAACGAGCATACGGCCATCTGATGTGCGGTGTGCCCCGTTCGCATTCATATATCCTTGACCTTGTGTCAGTATACAGCGAACCATCTGCAAGTCAAGCGCCTGGGAAGATCGGTGCGACGCTGGGAAGTGCATGTGAGCCTCGATTGCCGATGTGTTCGTACACGGTGCCTTCCGCGTCTCTTTCGCGTCTCTCGTGGCCCCAATCCCCTCACTCGACCGTTTCCGGTTCGATGGGCATGATCGTCGCCTCGTTCGTCTCGATCACTTCCGCCTCGATCCTTCCGCCGGACATTTCCTGCACGGCCGCCCGAAATGCGGGAAAGTGCTCCACGGCAAAGCGAGCCGTCACCGTCACCTCAACCGCAAACTCCTCGTTCAGGATTTCCCCCCGGTGCGCCGCTACGGCCAGGCGCACCCGCTCGAACAAATGGTACGGCATTACGATCAGCGCCGTGTGCGTCGGCACCTTGGCCGCCCGGGGCAGCACCGCCAGGACCTCGCGCGTGGCATCGCTGTAGGCCCGCACCAACCCGCCCGTCCCTAACTTGGTGCCGCCGAAATAGCGCGTCACCACCACGGCCACGTCCCCCAGGCCGCTCCCTCGCAGCACCGCCAGCACCGGCCGCCCCGCCGTCCCCGCCGGCTCGCCGTCGTCGGTGCAGTGGGCGGTCACCGTCGCCCCGTGGCCGATCAGATAGGCCGGTACGTTGTGCGACGCGTCGGCGAACTCCTGCTTGATGCGGGCGACGAACCCCTTCGCCTCCTCCACGCTGAACACCGGCCCAGCCGTGGCGATGAAGCGCGAGTTCACTACCCGCATCTCGACGCGCGCCTCCCGCGCAGGGATCAAACGTGTCACGGGTTTGCTCTCCTGTCCTGCAGCCAGTGGCAGTGTTTGTACTTCTTGCCGCTGCCGCACCAGCATGGGTCGTTGCGGCCGGGGCGGGCCGCAGGCTGTATGACGCCGGGGTTCTCTTTCACAAATTCGTACAGCGCCAGTCGTGCTGAGATTTCCTCTGGGACAACGGCCTCAGGGCTGATACCTTCGTAGAAGGGAGCAAAGTACTCCTCGGCCCAGCGCGGGTCGTTGCTCAGGATGCGGTCTGCCAGGGACTCCCGGGACTCCTGCGGCAGGTTGGTCTGGGAACCCAAGGCTTGTAGAGCATCCCGTAGCGCTGCCCGGCCAATGCGATGGGCCACGCTGTAGAGTGCGTGGGCAGCATGTTCCTTCATCTCAGCGGTGCCCTGAAGCACTGCGTACACCAAAGGCAGTATCGCCCGTGCATCGCCAGCCCGGTGAGCCATGGCAAAGATCTCGTAGAAATAGCAGGCGGCCCAGAGGATCTCTGCCAATGCGTCGGCGGCTCGGGAGTCCCCAAGATCAACCAGGCCCCACAGTGGGCCGATGAAGTATCGCTTCTCGGGGCGTTCCTTGGAGCACTGGTAGAAAGCCCACAGGGTATCGGCGCTCTCCTGTGTGCCCAGCAGCCCCAGGGCGACGCTGGCAACGCTCTTGCCGTAGTCGTCGAGTTCGTCGAAGCAATCGAGCAGCGCACGAGATCCAGTGTCGCCCTGCCTGTACAAGGCGGCGATGAGAGTCTCGCTGGCCCTGGTCTGGGCGTCTTGACCATCTATTTCGTGGGTGTGCCTGAGGCGGTCTGCCATCAGCGGGACGATCTCCGGCCCAAACTCCTGCGCACGTCGCAGCCACGCCTTCCGCACCATGCCGGCGGCGCGCGGGGCCAGGTCTAGCAGCGCGTCCGGCGTGGCAGCCTGCTCAATGCGTTCGACGTTATCCCGGTTGCGTTCCCAGACGGAGGGGGTGTTCTCCTTGATGGCTTGGGTGATCAGCTCCTCGGCCACCGATGAGAGCATTCCCATCCGGCCCAGCGTCGGCGCGCTGGGATAGGGATACCAGTCGAACGCGGGCTCTGCAGACTTGGCTCTAGGTGCTCTACGTTTCACAACTCCAACACTGCCTCCCGTTCAAGTTGGCTTGGGCATGGAATCGCTCGCCCAGTTCTGTTCCAGCCGCTCTAACAAAACCTTGGCTTCGACGTAATCTGGCTTCATTCCCAGGCGGTCAAACCAGTTTACCGCTTCTCTGGCATGGACAATCGCCGCTTCGTATTCTCCAAGGGCTTCTTCTGCCAAAGCCAGACGATGCTTCAGAGTTGCAAGGTAAGACTTGGTCCCGTGGCCCTCGAAGAATTCCATGCTCTTCAGGCAGAGTTCCCTGGCTTCCTGAGGTCGCCCCAGGTGATAAGCGATGATGGCAAGGTGGCCCCAGGTGCTCCTGGCCAATATCTCATCCCGCGGCGCCTGCTCGACCCGCTCTTCGAACCAGTCTCTGACAGCGGTGAAGTATGTCCATGCCAACTCCCAGTTCTCCATATCGCGTGCCAGTCTGCCGCGCTCGAGGTCAATTAAAGCCTTTAGATCGCCTTTGCCCAGGCTCTCGGCAATGTTCCACGCCTGATCACAAAGTTCCTCGGCTTCGTCAAATGCTCCCAGTTTCCGGTGCACTGCGCTCAAATGCTGGAGTGCGATGCTCTCTCCTTCCGGGTTACCGGCTTGACGATATTGGTCCAGGGCGTCCCGGAAACTTGATTCAGCCTTCCCATACTCTCCCCACTGTCTGAGTATCCATCCTTCTTGCATCGCATATCGTGCAATAGCGTTAGGGTTCCGAACGGTTCTGGCCAGGCGTAAGACCTGGCGGCAAAGTGTGACGATTCCGCTCCAGTCACCTGATACATCCAGATACTCGCAGGCTGCCAGTGCCAATATGAAGATATTCTCGGGTGTCCCATGCTCATAAGACCACTGGATTGCTTCCAGTATATTGGCCCCTTCCTCCTGAAAAGCGTAACTCCCGTAGCGCCAAAAATACTCGCTGTCTGGGACCCGGTACAACCCTTTGAGATAATCCACCCATCTTCGGGGGGCTATGTCTCTGAACGTCCCAGATTTGCCCAGTTCCCCCAGAGCAAAGCCCCTGGTCAGCGGCAGGAATGCAAAGCGCACTCCGTATTTGTTGACGAGTGAAAGCCTCTCTAACTCGACCAGCCCTTCATCCCGATCCAGTTCTGGCAGGTCGGCTACGTAACCCAGTGCCTGACGATTGGCATCGGGGACGAAGAGAGACAGCGCCATCATCAACTGGTGGGCAGGTTTGCCACGGATGCGTTCCACCGTTCCCTCAAAGCAGAACCGCGCGATGTCACTGGTGGGTTGGCCCAGCCGACGTAATACTGCCTTCACACTGTAGCCATACCCCATCTGTGCCACGCTCCACACAATGGCCAACGGCACGCCGCCGGTGCGCTCGTATAATCTCGCCGCATCGGCTTCCTTCAGCACCACGCCTTTCTTGTCACACTCGTGCGCGATGAGCGCCAGCCCATCCTCCCTGGGCATCCCGGTCAGGCGCACGGGATAGGCCACGTCAATGCGATGTCGCGTAGTGACGATGGCCTTGGTGGGGGCAGGCAACTCGCGCAGAAAACCGTTCACTCGCTCGTCGTCCACCGTCTCCAGGTTGTCCACGATGAGCAATGTGCGCTGGCGGGTCAAGGCCCGCACCACCAGTTCGTCCTGTTCCTCGGGCCGCGCCCGCGTGATGTCTTCCCGCTCCAGCGTCATCGCGATGGTGGTATAGAGGTCGTCCAGGGTGCGGGTGATCTGCTGGCGCGGCTTGATCCCGTCCGCCGTCAGCACCGACGTTTTGGCACAGGTCCAGATGATGGCGTCGAAGCGCTCCTGCGGGTCCAGCCGGTCGTACTCACGCAGGTAGTGGTGGGCCACCTCCAGCGCCAGCGTGCTCTTGCCGATGCCGCCGATGCCGTCAATTGTCACCAGCGCGTGCTGCGAGTGCGGGTAGGGCCTCAGGATGCGGTGCACCTGGGCCAGTTCCTCCTCGCGGCCAATGAAGGTGCCGTAATCGGGCTGAGGCAGGTTGTGGTGGACTTGGGGAGGCGCAGGGAGTGCCGGTGGCTGATTGCCGGCAAGCAGCCTCTGCTGGGCCAGAGCGCCGGTGAGTTGTATCAGCGCCTCCCGAAAGTCGGCGCTCAAGCCGGCGGTCGCTTGCAGTTGGGCCTTCTGCAGTGCAACCTGCTGGCGGATAGCCTCGGCCGTCATGCGCTGGAACTGGAGGGCATAGACGCCCTGCAATTCGGGCAGCGCCCACACCTCTTCGGCCAGGTACGTGAGGAAGGCCGTCACAGCCCGGTCCACTCGCTGGCGGTTCCTGCGCTCCGGCAGCACGCTCTCGAAGGACTCAAGTACCGTCTCCCGCTCGTCCGCCAGGTAGGCCCCCGGTTTTCTGATGATCGCCAGCAGCGCCTGCTGCACCTGCCGGTTCTTGAAAAAACCCTCGTCGGCTGCAATCGCTCTCACCAGGTCCTCGTCTTCCTCCTGGTATTCCTGGACGAAACGGTCGGCGGCGCGTCGCAGACCCGCTTGAAACGCCTGCACGAAGCCGGCGTCGGATCTCAGTTTCTTGATCTTGTCGGCAAACTGATCACCGAGGACCTTTTCGGCCTGCTTTGACAGGACGTCCACGAGACCGTCTACGATCTCTTGCTGCAGGCTCTTGGGTATCAGGTTGAGGATGTCAAGGACAGACATATGGCTCACCCATCCTCGCCTTCACCGCCAGCCCCGCCGTCACCCCGCTGAACACGTCCGACAGCACCACCTTCTCCGGCCCAAACATCCGTCCCAGCAGCTCGATGAAGCACGGAATCTGCGCCGAGCCGCCCGTGCGTACTACCGTGTCAATCTCGTCCACCCCCAGGCCGGAACGCGCCAGCGTGTCCAGCAGGCAGCCTTCGACCCGCCGCGTCGCCTCGGCGATGAGTGCCTCGAACTGGGAGCGCGTCAGCGGCTGCCACACGTCCACGTCCTGGCCGGCCAGCCGCACCAGCGCAAAGCAGGCCGTCGAAAGCGCCACCTTGGCCCGCTCCACCTCGTCAATCAGCCGGATGGCCTGGTTGTTGACCAGCAGCGACTCCAATGCCCGCACGCGCGCCGGGTGGCTACCCGTGATCTGCGCCAATTGCAGAAAGTGCAGCGTCTCCGGGCGGTTCAGTTCCGGGATCGTCTGCCAGTGCACCAGCGCGTCGGTGTACTGGGTGGGGAAGGGGGCGCCGTCCTCGCCCCAGGTGGACCCGCGCCCAAAGTGGTCCAATATCAGCCCCTCGATGATGCGCTGGTCGAACACGTCGCCCGCAATGCCCACGCCTCCGGTCGCGAAGACCCGCCGGTGGCCCGGCTCGCCGATGCGCATGACCGTGATGTCCAGCGTGCCGCCGCCGAAGTCGAAGACGACGATGTTCTGCGGTATGCGGGCCATCAATTCATAGTGGAGCGCGGCCGCCACTGGCTCCAACTCGAAGGCGACCTCGCGAAAGCCGGCCCTCTCGGCGGCCCGCCGTAGCCGTTCCCTGGCCCGCTCGTTGCCCGCCTTGTCGCCGCTCCCTACATAGTTCACCGGGCGGCCCAGCACCACCCCATCCACGGCCTGGCCTGCCTGGGCCTCTACTCGCTGGCGCACCTCCCGCAGGTAGATGGCGATCAACTCCTCCAGTTCATAGTAGCGGCCAAAGATCGTCGTCCCCTCGTAATCGCCGGCCAGGGCGCTCTTGAGGGAATGGAGCAGCCGCCCCGGCGTCAGTTCGTCCACCAGCACGTAGACGTCCCGCACGAAGGTCGGCAACTCGGCGAACGTCAGCTCGATCTCCCCGACGTACTGGCGCATCATCTTGCTCGGCCGGATGTACCCATCCGCGCCGACATTCTGGCGGTAGTACGTATCTATCGCCTCCCGCCCGATGAAGACCTGCTGGTCGCGGGTCACGTACAGCGTCGAGCGCATCACCGTCGGCGTGTGGCTGGCCGGATCGAGGGGAAACAGGTGCACCTGCTCCCCGTCGAACACCGCCGCCCCACTATTCGTCGTCCCGAAATCAACCCCGATCCGCATTCCCCCTCACTCCTCTCCTGCCTTCTCCCCTTCTCCCCTGCTCCCCCTCTCCCCTGCTCCCCTGCTCCCCCTCTCCTACTCCCTGCTCCCTAGTCCCTAGTCCCTGCTGCTCTCACCGCCAACCCCGCCGTCACGCTACTGAACGCATCCGACAGCACCACTTTCTGCGGGCCGAAGATGCGCTCCAGCAGCTCGACGAAGCATGGAATTTGGGCCGAGCCACCCGTGCGCACCACCGTGTCAATCTCGTCCAGTGCCAGGCCCGAGCGCTCCAGTGTGTCTAGCAGGCAGGCCTCGACGCGGCGCGCGATGTCGGCTATCAGCGCCTCGAACTGGGAGCGGGTCAGCGGCTGCCACACGTTGACGTCGTCGCCGGCCAGGGCGATCAGGGCAAAGTGGGCCGCCGAAAGCGCGATCTTGGCCCGCTCCACCTCGTCAATCAGCCGGATGGCATAGTTATTGACCAGCAGCGACTCCAGCGCCCGCACCCGGCTGGGGTGGCTCCCGGCGATCTGCGCCAGTCGCAGGAAGCGCAGCGTCTCCGGGCGGTTCAGTTCGGGGATCGTCTGCCAGTGGACCAGGGGGTCGGTGTACTGGGCGGGGAAGGGGGCGCTATCCTCGCCCCAGGTGGACCCGCGCCCAAAGTGGTCCAGCATCAGCCGCTCGATGATGCGCTGGTCGAAGGTGTCGCCGGCGATGCCTACGCCGCCGGTGGCAAACACCTGCCTGCGCCCTGGCTCGCCGATGCGCATCACGGTGATGTCCAGCGTCCCGCCGCCAAAGTCGAAGACCACCACGTTCTGGGGCCTGTGTGCCGTCAACTCATAGTACAACGCTGCCGCTACCGGCTCCAACTCGAAGGCGACCTCCCGAAAGCCGGCCTTTTCGGCGGCGCGCCGCAGCCTTCCCTCGGCGCGCTCGTTGTCCGCCTCCTCCTCACTGCCGACAAAGTTCACCGGCCGCCCCAGCACCACACCGTCCACGGCCTGGCCTGTGTGGGCCTCCACCCGCTGGCGCACCTCCCGCAGGTAGATGGCGATCAAATCCTCCAGTTCATAGTAGCGGTCGAACATCGTCGTCCCCCGGTAACCGGTCGCCAGCCCACTCTTGAGCGAGCGCAAGAGCCGGCCCGGCGTCAGTTCGTCCACCAGCACGTAGACGTCCCGCACGAAGGTGGCCGGCCCGCCCGGATACCCCTTCACGGACTCGACCACGCCAAACGTCAACTCGATCTCGCCCACGTACTGGCGCATCATCTTACTAGGCCGCCCGATGTTCTGCTGGTAGTAAGTGCCGATTGCCTCCTGCCCGATAAAGACCTGTTGGTCGCGGGTGACGTACAGCGTCGAACGCATCACCGTCGGTGTGTGGCTGGCCGGATCGAGCGGAAACAGGTGCACCCGTTCCCCATCGAACATCGCCGCCCCGCTATTCGTCGTCCCAAAATCAACCCCAATCCGCATCCTTCTTTTCTCCCCTTCTCCCCTTCTCCCCTTCTCCCCTTCTCCCCTTCTCCCCCTCTCCCCTTCTCCCCTTCTCCCCTTCTCCCCCTCTCCCCTTCTCCCCCTCTCCCCCTCTCCCCCTCTCCTATCTCTCCCCCGCCACGCACACCACCGCCACCGCCGGATCACGCCCCAGGTCGCGCACCAGGGTGCCTTTGCCGGTCCGTTCGTAGACCGGGATATTGTCCGTCGAGACGAGGACCAACTTGCCGGAGTAGGTCAGGTACAAGAGCCGCGCCTGGGGCTCACAGGGAAACGCTCCCAGCACGTCGTAGGCCTGGATGAGCGGTTTGCCCGTGCCGCCAGGGCGCACCCGCCCCTCGAAGCGGGCTGTATCGAGTCGCCCCACGTGGCCTGACGCCGTGACGATCAGCACCACGGCGTCGGACGCGAGCGGCAATGCTGTCACGACCTCGTCGTCCGCATCCAGTTCCAGCGCTACCGATCCTGGCCCGGCGATGGCCCGCTGCGGAAAGCGTGCCCCCTTGCCCCAGCGGGTGACCAGCAACAGGTCCCCCTTGTCGCCGCTCACGGCCGCCACCGGTACGTCGTTATGGATGGGGCTTTCGACCAGCCGCTCCCCTCTCTCGATCCCCCGGTCGAAGCCGATGCGCAGGAACTGCCGGACGAAGCCCCGCCGGGTGACGACGGTCCAGAAGCGGGGGGGCTCGGCCACGGCTACGGCGGCCGTCACCCGTTCCTCGGCCGCCAGTGCCTGGGCCAGGGCCAGGCCTCCGGCACTGGGCCAGTCCCCTCCCTCGGCCAGTACGGGGAGGTCAGAGGGCTGCACCTTGAAGCCGTGCCCCTGGTTGGTGAGCAGCAAGAGTTCATCGTGGGGGCGAGCCAGCAGCAATGAGCGCAGCCCCAGCAGCGCACGAGTCGCCAGCACCGGGCGGCCCTCCTGGGCCAGCCGCTGGGCCTGGGGGAGCGGCATGCGCGCTGCCTGCAGCCGGTCGGAGATGAGCACCAAGGCGGGTTCGGTGGATGTCTCCCCCTCGAGGAGGTTCTGGAGCGTGGCCACCTTACGTTCCAGGGCGCTCACCTGGGTGCTATCGGTGGCCGCCGGGGTGCGCCGCTCCAGGTGGATGATCTCGTCGCGCAGCCGTTCGTTGTCGGCGTCCAGTTCGGCCAGCCGCCTGGCCAGTTCCTCAATGATCGTCGGGGCCGATTCTGGATGCTTTTTCGCCTCGAGCACCCACCATTGGACGTCGCTCTTGCGGATCATGGTTCCCTCCCCCACGTGGAGTGTGTCCCCTCGCGCAGCCGCCCATCCGGGCCATCTCGCCCCGGCCGGGGACAATATCTGGACATCATAGTTGGCGCGTGGCTCATACTGCGAGGTATCCGCCGTCCACGGCCAGGGCCGTCCCCACCACCAGGGAAGCCTTGTCCGAGCACAGCCAGACCACGGCCTGGGCAACCTCTTCCGCCTCCCCGAACCGTCCGATAGGCTGATGGAGGAGCATGCGGGCTTCTGCGTCAGGATCGTGCTCGAGCATACTCTGGACAGGCGGCGTCCTGATCCAGCCGGGACACACAGCATTGATACGGATACCTTTCTGCGCGTATTGCATCGCCGCCGACTTGGTTAGCCCCAGCACGCCGTGCTTGGCGGCTGAATACGCCGGATCCCAGGGAAAGCCGCGCTGGCCATCCACCGAGGAGTTGTTGACGATTGCCCCGCCGCCCAGTTTGAGCATCTCCGGTATCTCGTACTTCATACACAGCCACACGCTCTTGAGGTAGCCGTCAATCGTTTGGTCCCAGTCCTCCTCCTGTATCTCGGCGACCCAGCCGCCCCTTCCGCCGCTGCCGGCGTTGTTGAACGCATAGTCCAGGCGTCCACAAGTGGCGACGATTGCCCGAATTAGTGCTTCGACCTGGGCTGCCTGGGAAACGTCGGTCCCGATCCAGATTGCCTCGCTGCCGCTGGCCTTGATCTCCTGCACAACCTTCTCACCGCTTGCCTGGGTCCGGCTGGCGATCACGACTTGCGCTCCTTCGCGGGCGAAAGCCAGTGCGGTGGCCTTGCCGATTCCAGAGCTGCCGCCCGTGGCCAGAGCCACCTTGCCTGCCATTTGTCCACTCATCGCTACCTCCCCATCCTCGTACTTCCATCGTCCTACTGCACTGCAAGCAACTCCGATACAGTCACGAAAGTATAGCCCTTCCTGTGCAGACTCTGTATGATCGCGGGAACCGCTCTCACGCTCTCACTGCGGCTCGCGTTCATCACGTGCAGCAGGATGATGGAGCCAGGCCGCGCCTGCTCCAACACGTGCTGCACAATCTTCCCGGCGTCGGCGGCGATCTCCGGGTAGGACTCGGGCTCCACGTCGCACAGAATGATCGTACAGTTCGCTTGAGCAGTGTCGGGGGTTGAACTCATTTCTATTATACCACAATCTGCTCTGCTATGGGTCCCTTGCCCAATCTTGTGGTTGGGGCGGTTCCATGCAGGTTGAGTGGCGCTGCTGGGTTTGACTTTTGCGCCAGGTGGCAATATACTATGTGCGTCCGGCCGACAAGCGTGACCCGCAACTTCTGGAGCGGGCGGCAGCATAAGTCTCTCGATGATGGCAATCCTGGGACATTGGCCGAGGTGGCAAGAGCACTGAGGAGGTTACGTTCATGCGAGCACTTCTCATCTCCATTGGCGCTTGCCTTTTGATGCTTCTGAGTTCCTGTGCTCGAACGCAGGAGAATCGGGGCGGTACCATGTCAACCACAGACGAAACTGAAGCAATCCTCAACGTCATAACGAAACTGGAAGAGGCAGCCAACACGCTCACTACTCCACGATGCCGTCAAGGTAATTGACGGCACTGCAAGTGAGGAGGTAAGGATTGAGGCAGCAAGAGCCCGCATTACAGGAAAGGAGGCGGAGACGAGTAACAGTGCCAGGAGTATGTTCGTGTTTGGAATCTACAAGATTCCCTCTATTTGTCGGGCACCTCGTACGGCTCGCATCGGATGTCAACGTAGGAAAACCCGGTCTTCCTCCGCTCCTCCTGCTCCTGAATCCACGCCTCGAGCCCGATCTCCTTCATCCGCTTGCCATCTGCGAGCATGGTGACATAACCCTTCGCGAGGCCCAGAATGCGGTCGCATGGGTAGTCGTCACAGAACGGGCAAACGTCTACTCCCTTCTGTGGGGCACACTTTCTAATCCCGCAGAACGGAGGGCCACACGCACCTCCGCGACAACTGCACCGCGATTCGGATTCGGCAAGGTCATTCAAGAAAGACCAGAATTCCCTGAACTTGGGAATCTCCTGGCCCCAGTGATCCCAGGCTTCCTTGTGCATCGCTTCGCGCAGCGCACCTGCGCGCTGCGGAATGCGATTCCGTTGGGCGCAAAGCCCGCAGTAAAGGCCACAATAAGTGACTTGCGCCAGATCAGGCATCTCAATTCTCCTTCACCTCAAATAGTATATTGCGGTTTTGGAGGAAAGTCAATACCCGAAAGGAGGGAAAAATGCGTCTATTGAGAGTGATGAATCCAGAAGATCGTTTGATCGTCGGCTCGCTGGTACTGACCTTGGGTGGTATCAGCATCGGCGCATTGCTGGCAGAGCCCCGACTCTACGGCATCACGGCGCTGGTCGTCGTTGGCATACTCATTGCGGGGACGTTTGTCACCCGTAGCCCTCGCCTGGCCTGGCTATTGGTGTTCGGCCTGATAGCCGGTGTCCTGGAGTTGTGGTCTGACTGGCTACACGTCGAGCAACTGGGTTCGCTGGTCTATACCGACTACTTTGGGTTCCGACTTCTGTCGTCGCCTTCCTATATGCCGATAGGGTGGTGGCTCACAAGCGTCCAATTCGGGTACCTGGCGCTGCGCTTGAGCGACCGCTGGCCGCAGTGGGCGGCGATCGGGCTGGTGACGGTGTTCGGCATGCTGTTGCCGCCGTGGTACGAGGAGTTTGCAGCGCCGGCGCGGGCGTGGTACTACACAACCAGCCGCCTGATGCTGTCGAATACGCCGGTATGGATCATACTGACGTATGGGGGGTGCATGTTTGGCATCGCGGTGATGGCGCTGATATGTTACCGCCCGCAGGGATGGGGAAGGGCTGTGGTGGGCGGCATCTTTGCAGCGGCAGGTTTCATGCTTTCGGCAGTATTCTGGTACACCTGGTTGGCCTAGAGCAATTAGAGCCGCACCGCCGACATGTCCCCCTCGCTATCTACCTGCGCGTCTTGGAGGCCCTGCGTCTCAAAGAGGACGAGCGCGCAGCAGTGGGGTGGCAGGAGAATCCAGACGCCGGAACGGTCACCATCCAGAACCCTACCCACGAGTTCGACGTTGCGCTGGAGGACGCCGACTTTGCCACGCTGCACCAACTGACCAGCCAGTGGGATGGCTGGCCGGCCGCGCCCGAGAGCCTGGCGCTGAAGGCCAAACTGGACGCGGCCAAGTAGACGGACTAACGCAGAGGGCCAAACGCAGCCGCCGCCCCGGTCATTCCAGCCGGGCGGTCTTGCTGTGTTTAAGTTGCAAAGAGGAGGCTATAAGTATTGACTTTTGCGCAAACTTGCACTATACTGTAAGCGCACAATAAAAGACGCCTCGCGGCTTTTGCCAGCCCGAGGCGGCGACCAAGGCGGTGGGCGTCCTGGTAAGCGTATGATAGCGCAAAACCCGCCCGCCGTCAAGGTGTGGCGGGTTTCTTGTTCGACAAGCACAGCGCCCGGAGGAGAGTGGAATGACGGTATCCTACGCCGAAGCCAGGATCGGAGTCGAGCGGCTGGTAGACCGATTCGCCAGCCTCCGTGCCCACAACCTCAAGCGGTACAATGAAGCCGCCACCCGGCAGGAGTTCATCCTGCCCCTGTTTGGCGCGCTGGGCTGGAACACGAGAGACACCCGCGAGGTAAGCCCCGAAGAGCAAGTATCGCGCGGATTCGTGGACTTTGCCTTTCGCATCCAGGGCATCCCCCGCTTCTTCCTGGAGACCAAGAAAATCATCACCGACCTGGACGATCCTCAATGGGCACGACAGGCCATCAACTACGCCTGGCTCAAGGGGGTCACCTGGGCCGTGCTGACCGACTTTGAGGGGCTGAAGGTGTTCAACGCCGAGTGGCAGGAGACCGTCCCCATCCGTGCCATCTTCAAAGATCTGCACTGGCAGCAGTATCTTGACCGGTTCGACGACCTGTGGCTGCTCTCCCGCCCGGCGATGGCGGAGGGTGCGCTCGACCGGGCGGCCGAGGCCGTGGGCAAGAAGGCCACGCGCACGCCGGTCAGCCGCCTGCTGTTCGCCGACCTGACCGCGTGGCGGCGCGAGTTGTTCCGCCACCTGTGCCCCTACAACCCCACGCACAGCGTCGAGCAGATTGACG
>Ga0315284_10010933_pt1 | contig 12931 bp, 9 predicted proteins | sample YL17G09_16_MG_FD_203696 | JGI IMG/M metagenome (GOLD analysis project Ga0315284, IMG submission 203696) | Sediment microbial communities from Yellowstone Lake, YNP, Wyoming, USA - YL17G09_16 | ecosystem: Environmental > Aquatic > Freshwater > Lake > Sediment | place: USA: Wyoming | collected... | reverse complement strand
CCAACGACCCTCGGCCGCCGGGATGCGTGAAGCTCGCGAGCGTGGCCGACACCTACAGAATCAGAGTCGGCGACTATCGGATCCTCTACGAAGTCCACGACCGCATGGTTCTAGTTGTCGTTGTGCGCGTCGGCCACCGCCGCGAGGTTTACAGATAGCCCGCCGCCCCGGTGTGGCGCTCGCGGGTCGAGACACTCCTTCCAAACCCTTGGGTGGCGCATGGCAAGCCCCTGCACTCTGTCATTCCGAGATCCGAAGGGCCGAGGAATCTGCCTGGGGGAAGCCCTGACCCAGAGGCCCCCGACCCAGATCGCTCGCTTCGCTTGGGATGACTCCAACGCTCTACGTCGGCTGTGAAACCGCCAGGCGGCGACCCATTCGCCACCTCTACGCCGGCTCCCCAGCGCGGTGCCGTTTCATACCGTACCCTCACGTTGGGAAGTCGAACGGCTCGTCAGTGAACATGAGGTGGAGTTGCAGGAGGCGTGGGATGGCTTCTTCGGTGCCTAACCCGGGTGAGCAGGTGACTGGGGTTCGCTTCACCAAAGACCTGCTGGTGGTTGACCTTCGCGATGGCCGGACCATCTCGGTGCCGCTGGCGTGGTACCCGAGGTTGTTGCACGCAACCCCAAGGCAGCGCGCCAACTGGAAACCGGCGGGCGGCGGCTTCGGCATCCACTGGCCCGACATCGACGAAGACCTCAGCACCGAGGGTCTTTTGAGGGGAGCGCCCGCGCCGCGCGCCTCCCCGCGCCTCTCGGCGTAGAAACGGCCTCTCCGCGACGGGCCACTTGAACGGACCAATCCCCCAGCGCGGCCTCGATTGGCTCAAGAAGGTGAGAAAATGATACCGGGTACCGATGTATGGAGGTGGACATGGCACCCACTGGGGATTTGCGCAGGCTGGGAATGGCGGCGGCGCTGGTGTTCCTGGCAGCCACGTCCCTCGGCGCGGGCGGGATCGTCCTGTGGGACTGGCAGACACCCAAACTACCCACGGAGAGTGCAGAGAAGCGAAAACAGAAGTGGCCGATATACTGTTACGACGCCAGCAACGTGCAACGAAAGCTAGACTGTTCATACTTGCTCGAGCTTATGTACGATCCTCCCGACCCCCTCGCAATTGCGTGGAACGGCGGCCACCTGCACAGTGAGGGGCGGGAGTCGTCGAAACTGGCAATGGGTGACCTCACATGCGACCGGTTCGTGTCGAAAACCGACACGTCGTGCGTTGGTTTCACCGAGGGCACGATTGTAAACGTTACGCATGAAATCCCGGAGGTCAGTGGGATCTTGACCACCCGGATCACCCAGACGTTCCCACCCGGATGGATTTGTGCGGATTTTTCGGAGTGCGACGACGAAACGCACAGAACCTGGTTTCTCACGCTCTACACAAGCATCGGGATCCCGGGCCTCGTGGAGCTCCCAGCTAGCGACCAGTACATCCGCTGTGGAAAAGCCGACCAATGCTTTAGCGACAACCAAGTGTTCGACGCGCACCCTTTCCCGTTTATGGCGAAGCCTAAGATGGCTAACGCTGCCCGTCTGCTCGCAGAGAGGTACCGTGCCGCACATCCAGGCGTCAAACTGAGGATCCTTGACCTAAGCCTGCCGAACGGAGGTCTCATGGAGGACAATCCTGACGGCCATCAATGGGCGCCGCCGCACTACTGGCATCGCGTGGGCGAGAGTGTGGATATCGGTCTCTGGGCGGTCAGCGACGACGGCCAAAGGGTTGATTTCGAACCAGGTGAACTTGTGGACGAGCTGGCCCAATTGGTAGAGGAGAATGACCTCCCCCTGAGGCGCGTGAAAGAGGCGGGAGGGAACATCCACTTTCAATTGAAGGGAGGTCTGAACCAATGAAGAGGCCCTTGCTTTTGGTGAAAAGCGATGCGTGGAAGTCGTTTTGGGTCCTCGCGCTCGCGCTGCTGGCGCCCGCGGCTCTGGCGGCTGAGCCGCCGGTCCCGGTATTTGGAAGCGCCTCCGTGTCCGCTGCTGTCTCCTATGACGCGGGCACGGGCCAGTTTCTCTTTGATCTTCAGGTCACGAACCCGGTTGAGAATACTCTTTCAGTGCAGTGGATGAAGCTAGACATCTCGTCGGAGGCGACCGCACCGCCGGTGAAGGTGTTCGGGCCCTCCGGATGGCATCTGACGGATGCCACAGCGGACCGTAATGCCATGTGGTGGTGCTCGATTCATGCTGTGCCGCTCTCGCCCGGCTCAAGGTTGCAGGGTCTCGGGTTTCGCACCGCCCGCCTCCCGGCGATCCGGGAATTCGTCGTGAATCCCGATGTGTTTCCTTATATCGAGGCGCTCTTTGCGGATCGGGAGGCGCAGGGAAAGCTGCTGGAGATCTCCGAACAGGCGGCGATCGAGGACCGGTACGTCCTCAGGACTAAGACCCTCGGTCCCCTCGGCCCGTCACCCCGCTCCTTCGCCCACTGGAACACGTGGCAGGCTGACATCGCGCAGGCGAAGCAGCTCGGGTGGATCTCTGATCCAACGCTCGCCGCGACCATCGAGGCCAATGTGGCCGTGGCACGGCAGGCGGTCCTTGCCGGAGACACCGCGACGGCTCGTGCGAAGCTGCAGGCCGTGATTGACGCCATCCAGGGGTCGCAGCCTTCCCAGCGCACGAGCGAGGGTTACGCCCTGGTGTTCTTCAACGCGCAGTACCTGCGGGATCACCTCCCCAGCCTGTGCGAGCCGAAGCTGAGCCTCGCTCCCGAGAGCGCCACGCAGCCGGTCGGGACGCGCTACACCGCCACCGCCACTCTGGTCAACATTGCCGATGGCAAGCCCTTTCCAGGCTTCTATGTGAACATCGGCGTGATCTCAGGACCTCATGCCGGGACAGCCGCCGGCGACCGCGTCGATGAGAACGGCACGCTCACGCTGACCTACACAGGCACAAAGCCGGGCGAGGATCAGATTCAGGCGCGGACCCCGCAGGGCCCCGGGATCGCCACCTCCGAAGGGGCCGCGGCCCCCATGTGCATTCCGTTCGCCCTCGCCTCCAACGTCGTCACGGTGAAATGGGAAGGAGGCCCAGACCTGGCGGTTGCCTCCTTCTTCCCACCGATGGTCAAAAGCACCGGCGGGCGAACATCCTATATTACAGAGGAGACGGAAAACCTGGGCAACACTCCCGCGCCGCCTTCGGTCACGCGCTACTATCTGAGCGCGATCAAGAGCATCGATCCAGCGACGGCGGGTATCGTGGGTGAGCGCCCGGTCGCGGAGCTGGCGCCCGAGGCATCGAGTAGCGTGGACGAGCTGGCGTTCACCGTCCCGAGTGATCTCCCTGAGGGCCTCTACTTCCTGGGTGCGTGTGCCGATGCCGACGGTACCGTCATCGAAACCAATGAGGATAACAACTGCTCGTTCTCGGAGATGGCTGTCCAGCGCGGGATCATCGTTGCCGTTGAGCGGACCAACCAACCGCCCACCTGCACCCGGGCCCACGCCGATCCCAACGCCCTCTGGCCTCCAAATCACAAGCTCGTTCCCATCCAGATCCTCGGTGTCACGGACCCTGAGGGCGACCCGGTCAGCATCACGGTCACCGGTATCACTCAGGATGAACCCACCAACGGTTTGGGCGACGGCGACACCAGCCCGGATGGGTTCGGCGTCGGAACCAGCCGGCCCCAGGTGCGGGCCGAGCGCGCCGGGAACGGGAACGGCCGCGTCTATGTGATCTCGTTCCGCGCCGAGGACGGTCAGGGTGGCAGTTGCACCGGCTCAGTGAAGGTCACGGTCTCTCACGACAAGAAGAGCGAGGCCGTGGACGACGGCCAGAGCTACGACTCAACGAAGTAAACCCCGCGACGAGACTGCATCCCCCGCAACACTTGGAACCCTCGACGCAGAAACACTAAGGTACAAACTGGCCGATCAGATCGTCGCGCGCAAGGAACCAGCGCGGCTCCAGAGCATAATCACGTGCAGTGACGAGAAGGGCGGGGCGTGCGATCCCCGCCCTTCGTCATCATCACCCCGCCGAAGCGCTGGTTATTTCTTGATCAACGCGATCCGGCCATTGACCGTGTTCAGCTGGACCTCCCCGCCGCCGCTGCCGATCGAGCCGGTCATGTCCGCACCCACGTACTTGTGTTTGGTCACCGGGATCCCGAAGTCGTTGCTCAGGTGCCCGTTGACCGTCTCGGCTTCGACGTCCGCCGCAACCCCGGCCGCCAGCCGCAGCGCGGCGAAGCATTGTGTTCCTCGCCTGCCGCACGGGTTCCTGTCCCGGCGGCCGCGGGGATGTCTCGAAGCAGGTTGTCGGCGTGTAGCGGAAGCGGGGCGCGTGCGTATCTTCCCGGTGCTCCGAGGGTTGACACGAGACACAGCCACATCATGCGGTACACTTCACATCGGGAGGTCGGATCGGGGCACTGCCGACAGTGCTACGGAACTGGCCATATCGGGTCTACTTCCACAGCCACGAACCGAACGAACCGCCACACGTGCACGTCGACCGGGATGATCTCTCGGCCAAGTTCTGGTTAGGACCCGTGGCGTTGGCGAGGAACCTGGGCTTCGACGCAGCCGAGCTGCGGAAGGTCGAACGGCTCGTCAGTGAACAAGAGGTGGAGTTGCAGGAGGCGTGGATGGCTTCTTCGGTGCCTAACCCGGGTGAGCAGGTGACTGGGGTGCGCTTTACCAAGGACCTGCTGGTTGTTGACCTTCGCGATGGCCGAACCATCTCGGTGCCGCTGGCGTGGTACCCGAGGTTGTTGCACGCAACCCAAAGGCAGCGCGCCAACTGGAAACCGGCGGGCGGCGGCTTCGGCATCCACTGGCCCGACATCGACGAAGACCTCAGCACCGAGGGTCTTTTGAGGGGAGCGCCCGCGCCTCGCGCCTCTGCGCGCCTCTCGGCGTAGAAACGGCCTCTCCGCGACGGGCCACTTGAACGGACCAATCCCCCAGCGCGGCCTCGATCGGATCAGAATAGTGAGAGGGTAATAACAGGTACCGAGGCACCAAGTTTCTCCTGGCGCTCACGTGGTACCTATCCGGTCCGCCCCCAGCGACTACGCTGGCGACGCGCGACGACGGTCGATATGCATTTATGCAAGCCTGACCCCGGTACTAATCCGCCAGTGGGGAGCGAAGGAGCTGCTTGAGTTCTTGCCATTCGACTGTCTCCGAGCCGTAGGTTTCGTACGGAAACATTTCAAGGAGTGTGGCGGACCAGTATCGTGACCCGCCGCCACCCTCGATGCTACGCACAAGCTCGGGTCCTCGACAACAACGCGGCAGACCAACAAGGGAATTCTTGAACTGTTCCCAGGGAGCTGGGTTCACAACCACCAGTTCTGTGGCTTTTGTCGCTACCGATTCTGCGATCACCTCATTCACATGCTCATCTCGGAAAGAGTAGCCAATCACGAAAAGACGGTGGCGACGACTTAACAAGGCGGACTTGAAAAGTCCCCAGTACCAACTCAGCAAGGGTTCGGCCTGAATCTGTCCCATCTTGCCGTGCCCCAATACCATTAGGTCGTTCCCCGCGGCATCCCTCCAATTCGACGACCCATGAAGTTTGACCCAGTAGAACTGCCCCCCATGTAGCCAACTCGGCGCCCCATGTTCTATTTGCTCCTGAGAAGGGCACCTCCGAACGTCCTTCTTGGTTAGAGGTGCCCCATCGCCCTGCTCGAGGTAGGTGCCATAGTGACCGGGCAACCCGCCAAACCCAAGAATCTGAGGATCCCCGAAGTGCAATTTGCCGACAGTTTTCCGTTCTGGCAGCAGGTCCTGATTAAGCGTGAAGAGAAAACCAACCTCCTTCGTGTCCTTGGTGGGGCCGCACAACTTCACCATCTCCCCAATTCGCGCGACGTCCAACTTTGACTGCGGGCCCATGGGGTCCTGAAGTTTCTGGTCAAGGGTGTCGTAGGCGGCCAGGGTCGCCTTGTGGACCGCCTTTGCCTCATCCGTGGTTGGATCGCGAACAACCACCTCATCGTAGACGGCTTCGAAGTCTGGAGCCAGGACACTAACCTTCGATGCGAGACCAGGTACCCCGCGGACACTGGTGTGGTTGAAGATTCGCGACCAGACCTCTACGGCTAGCAGCCCACCGAAGTTCTTCGTAAACCCGGCACCGGTCAGAAGGATGTTGGTAGGGGTTGCGATAGCCAGGCCGGTCATCGTTCTTCCTGCACTACACCTTGCAGAGAAGAATAGCGCTTCTCCGCGCCAGGGGATCATCCCGGCCATGCCTCCCATGCCCAGCACGCTCACCGTCGTTTAGGGCGCACGGACTGGCAAAAGAACAAGCGCATCGGGTCAGGGAGGTGGCGCGGCCACGCGTTGTCGGCCGCGTCGGGGCACACAACCACTTCGTCCTTGACCCACTCCGGCGAGTTAAGCCAGTTGGAGGGCAGCTCGTGAAGCTCGCGTTTGGCTTCGGGATCCACTGGCCCGGCATCGACAAGGACTTGAGCACGCGCGGCCTCTTGAGGGCCGCGCCCGGCCCAGCGCCTCCCCGCGCCTCTCTGCGAAGGAACAGCATCTCCGCGACAAACGACAAAAACCAACCGGGCTACCTGTGCGGCCTTCAGCCGGTCAAGTTGGTCCGAGCGCGATGCCCGGTGCCCGTCGGCCCTATACATTCAGTGAGCCTCCGGCACCCTCACAGCTCTGCAAGATCGCAAGGAGTTCCGATCCGGTGCGCACGCCTCGTTGAATCAAATCAAGCAGTGCCAATGTACCCGAGGTGGCGAGGGTTCCCAGGTCCCGAAGATCGTCAACGGATGTGATTCGCCGAACGCCTCGATGGACGATCTTGCTGCGAAGGGCGTAGAGCGCCACCAGGCGGCGCATGCGCAGCGGAGCTTCCTTGGGCGCGAAGTGCCACCTTCCCGCAACCAAAACGAGATGCGAAAGACGGCTCGCCAGCTTGTCCGATACGCTTTCATCGTCGCCGCTCTGCAGGTTCCCGACCATGGCCTCAACGGCAAACCACAGACGCAGAAAGCGACCATCAAGGTTGCGGTCCGCCATGGCCGAGCCAACCCATGTGCAGGCGACCAAGGCTCGTTCCTCGATCGCGCTTCGCGACCGACTTCGTGCGATCCTGCACAGCTCATCAAAGAAGAAGAGCTCGTAAAGCTGTCGAAGGGACTGCTCGTCAAACCCGTTCGCAATCAACTCCGTCGCAGGCATCGAGCGGCGGTGAGTGAGGGTTTGCTCCTCGCCAACGAGTTCGACGAGAGCCTCGCTGTCGACCAGGGGATCTTCGGAGAGGTGAAACGAAGGGTAGGCGTAGGGAATGGTCTCGGGGTTACCAGCGGCGAGGCCAAACCGCAAGAGATTGACCGCATCCTCGGCAGCCCTTGCTGCAACCTGATGCGACAGCAGACTATCGCCGAAAGCTTTGCACCGCGCGCAGCACCTACCGAGATAGGTCTTCTCGATGAACCCTTGTTGCTGAGTTCCGAACTGGCGCTTCCGAGGGTCCTGTGACGAAATGAGTGGGCCTGTGAGCTCCTCCAGGTTAGCTTGGGAGAAGAGGAATATCTGCGTGTCGCCGAGGTCTAGAACCCATGATTCTGGCCACCGGCCCACGCCGAGCGGGAAGTAGTACATATGTGCCTTGCACGAGGCCGCGATTGATGCTAGCAGGCGATCAATTGCCTCTTCACCGCCGGGCCGCTTTCCCCCCGAGAGCTGAGCGTCGAGTGCCCATTCGATTGTGTTGCCCAACTCGGCCTGGATTGTGGTCGGTGAGACCGTGTCCCGGCAGGCCGCTGCCGAGGCAAGACGCGAGACACACTGATGGAAGACTGGCTTGAGTCCCTCGGACATTCTGATCACCCGGTGCCCTGGGCGCACTCGAGGCCATTCGCGAGAAAACAGGGGAAGCTCAGCCTCGGACCGGGGTACCTCGTATCTGTTGAGGTTTGCGAGCTGATTCAACAGATATATCAGCGTTCGACGCAGCTTCGGGTCGATGGCGAGCCGGTGCATGGCGTCCCGTCCGATCAGTTCGTCTGAAGCGGGCATCTCAGGAACTCAAGCGCCGTGACCCCGACCTGTCGACGCCAAGCTCCTCTCACTCGTCCTCCGGTCACGAGGCCACCGGGCTCTCATGGTGACTGAACTGACAGAAAAACGCGAAGATCATTGGCAGGGCAATGGGACAGGTCTTGCCAGCCCAGAGCCAGAAGCAGCGCGCGGCCAACGACCGCCCGCAGGCGCTGGAACTCCCAAAAGACCATGAGTGAGTCAGGTGGCTCGGAGCCGTGGAGGAGCGCGCCGCGGGTCTTTTCGTATGTTGGCTTGCAATCCTCAGGATAGAGATCCGCTACCTCCACGTGCAGATCGTGGAGCATGGCATTGAGCTTTGCGCTGACTGAAGGCCGGCCGAGCTCGCCCAACTTTTGTTGGACCGCTTTGATCTTCGCCCTCGGCCACGCCTCGGCGTTGCAGTACTGTTCCACCCGACTCCGAAGTGAGCTCAACTCGGCGTCGCCAAGGACAGGCGAAGCGGTCGAGCCCTTCTTCTGATGGAGCTTTTGCCGCTCCTCCTCGCCACTAGGCGGTGGCGATGCCTTCAAGCCCTTCTTGCAGTGAAGCTCTTGCAGCTCCTCCAAGGCAAGCCAGGTGATGCCGAAGCGTTGGCCATCGAGCGCGGGCTCGTTGCCCCTGATAAAGACCGAGATGGGGGTCCTAAGGTCCACCTCCTGACTTCGCAATTCCCGAAGCTTCGGAAGGCTTTGCGCGACAAAGCCACGGATTAGGTGCCAGTCGACGATACATTCGTGTAAAGCCACTTTTGAAGTGAAGCTATGCCCTAGGGCCCGAGTGTAGGTTGTCGAGGAACGAGGCACCCGCAGGTCGTAGCTGAACCATGTGGTGGCACGGATGGTCGCCAAGGACATGAGGAGCGTGAGGTCGTCAGCTAGATCGCGTGCCGCGTGCTCGAACCCCACATCCGACGAAAACCAGCCAGGTTTTGACTCGGAGATGGCCAGGGTAATGAGCTTCGTGTACCGCGCGTTGTCGCCCGGTACGGAAGCGATGTCGTGGCGCAGGCTGGGTAGCACCTCCACCTCTAGCCCTTCGACCGGGATTGGCAGCCCGGCGTTGCCAGCGCCGACCTCCAATCCTGCCGGACTGGTCGTCCACTTCTCGTGAATCTGCCACGCGTTCTGGGGTCCGCACAGCGCAAACACAGCACGCCGGCTCGAAGTCCCTGCGAGGCCGGCTTGACCGAGTGAGACGTCCTGTAAGTCCAGCTCGGCGATGGGTCGCACCGACTTGGACATTGGGTCCTGCGGGTGGTACGACACATCGAATCCTGCGAAACGAGCCCTGTCCGATGAGATCGTGTTGCCGTCCTCAGCCGCCGTTGACTCAATTCGAAGCGGACCCAGGGCAATATCTCCCAGCGGCACAAGGCAATCGTAGGTTGAGTTGTCGCCGAGAACCTGCCCGCGAATCCTCCCCGGCTCTACCGCTGAGAACTGGAGGACCATCTGAAGATCACCGACCTCGCGATCACCGGCTGACAATTTGCCGATCAGCTTGTGCACCCTCGCAAAGGGCCCCGGCACAAGAGGCTCGATCATCCGCCCTGTCCCCGCGCGCCCCCTCGTTCGAGGTTGAGGGCGAGGAGGGATTCGAGGAGCTGGTCGTCGGACATGGCGGGGTCCCAGCCGTATGCGGCGAAGACGGCGGCGTCAAGCTTGTCATGGGCGAGGGCGAGCCAGGTGGGGCGCTCGTTGTACAGGTTCGTGAGCGTGCGGGCCTTGAGTTTCAGCGCGTACTCGGCGTCTTTAGGGACGAGGCGCGGGTAGCGCACGGTCCCGATCCCGCGGTCGTCGGGGTCGTGGACGTAGCGCGCCCACGGGCCATCGGTTGAGCCGGGGAACTCCAGCACCTCTTCGCGCACCCACTCGGGCGGGTTGAGCCAGTTGGAGCGCAGCTCATCCAGTTCCTTCGCGGCCGCGGCGATGGCCTGCACGCGCTCGTCGCCACCTGTGTCATTGCGAGGGCCGCGTTTGGCGGCCCGAAGCAATCCCGTCGTTTCGGCGGGATCGTCACGCTCCCCCGCGCCTCGCGCGGGGTCGCTCGCGATGACAGCCTCTTTCACTCCTGGCTCCTGCCCCGGCGGCCAGGGGAGCGGGAACGTCTCGAAGCAGGTGGTGGGGGTGTAGCGGAAGCCGGACTCGCGCTCGCGCAGTTGCGTGCCCTGCGCCCTCGCCCACACTTCATGGACGCGGGAGTGCAGTACGCCGAAGAAGTAGTCGTCGGCGCGAGCAATCGCCACCAGCTGGTGGTCTGGAAGGGTTGGTGCTTCCAGCCAGGCGAAGACGCGGTGCTTCGCGACCGTGGGGGTGACGATGAAGCGAGGTAGCGGGGCCAGTTTCCTCCGCATCGCCGTGCACGGCTCGGCATGAAGCCACCAGAGTTCTCGATAGCGCTTCCGCTTTACTTTCAAACGTTCGGGCAGGACCCGTGCTTTCACCAACTCGAAGGGTCGCTCGTAGAGTGCTGCTCGGTCCTCCGGCAAGTCAGAGCCGAAGTCAATGATCCAATACCCATGCCACCATTGGAGAATATCCTGGCCATTGACCCAGGGGAGCAAGACACCGCTGCTGGGCTGCCGATTGGGGTTGGTTTGGCCCAAGAGGACAAGAGCCTCGGCTTCCGGTAGGTCGAACCGACCCGCCTTCACGTCGGCGATGAAGCCGATAGCGGCGTTCTCGGGCAGGCGCTCAGACTGTGCGATGTCTGTCTTAGCAGTGAGGTTGGCGTAGATAGTCGCTACGCTGTCGCCATTGAGAACTCGCTGCTGCTCGCTCCCGTCATCGAGGCCCACCATTGAGACGTGGACATTTGCGCCGTCCAGGACCCATTCCCTATCGCTCTCGGCCCAAAAGATGTCACCGGTTTCCTTGATTCGCTTCAAGACCTCCCGGTTCAACCCGCCGCGGATGCCCTGCGTGGCGAGTAGCCCGGCGCGCTTGCACTTGCGCTCTGCGACCTGTTTGCGGGCCTTCTCGAACCAGTAGCAGCAAAGGTCGCTGAAATTCGGAATGCGATCAGCGTAGAGCGCGAACAGCTTCTCAACGTATTCGTCACCCAGACCCGAGCGGAGTTTCTTCGTTCCGAGGAACGGCGGGTTGCTGACGATGAAATCCACCGCGGGCCAGTCGGGTTCCTTGGGGTGCTCGGGGTCGGAGAGGTCGAGGATCGCGTCCCGGCACTGGATCGTGTCCATTGGCTTGAGAACGGGGTTGTCTGGTAGGTGAAACCCCTGCCGGTTCAGCGCCTGGAGGTACCCGATCCAGACGGTCATCTGTGCGAGCTCAAAGGCGTACGCGTTGATCTCGATACCGTAGAGCTGGAGCGGGTCGACGCGGGGAATGAAGCTTGGAACCCCATGCGCCGCGCCGAAGTTGAGCACCTCCCGTTCGAGGCCCATGAGCTTCTGCAAAGTGACGTAGAGGAAGTTGCCCGACCCACAGGCGGGGTCGAGTACCTTCACGCTGGCGAGGCGGTCGAGGAAGTTGCGAACGAGCGAGTCCGCTTCCGCATGGGCCTTGGCCAGAGCCACGCCGGACAGCTTGCGTGGCGCACGTGCGGTGCCCTCACCCCGGCCCTCTCCCGGTGGGCGAGGGGGCTGAGGTGGGCGCTTCTTGCCGGTGGCAAGGACATTGAGGACCATCGTGCGGAACTCGTCCCACTCGCGGCGCAGCGGTTGCATCACCACCGGTTCGACGAGCGTTTCGATGTCCTCCCGGCTGGTGAAGTGGGCGCCGATCTGCGAGCGCCTGTCGGGGTCGAGTCCGCGTTCGAACAACGTGCCGAAGATCGCGGGCTCGACGTCACTCCAGTCCGGTTTTGCGGCAGCATCGAGCAAACCAATCTCGTTCGGCAACAGATCGAGCACGCTGGCATCGTCGAAGAGGTTGCCGTTGAACCGCTTGATCTCGTCGGCGCCGAAGAATCCGCCCGCGGCCATCTTGCCGAAGAGGTCTCCGAGCATTGGGCGCAGGCGCTTCGGCTCCTGGCGAGCGCGGGCGAGAATCTCGCTGAACAGACCCTTGCGGAGCAGTCCAACGTCTTCGGCGAACATGCAGAACACGAGGCGGTCGAGAAAGCGTGCGGCAGTGTGCGGCTCAACGCCGCGCGAGCGGAGCGCCTGTGCCAGCTCGCCAACCTTCCTGGCGACCACCTTCGTGATCTCGACACGCTGGCGCGTTGGGCGAAGACTCTCCGGGTCAAAGAAGACGGCACGCAGGATGCGCATCCCCTCCGGCGTGTTGAGAGCGTCGAGGCTCAGGTCGTGCACCTGGGAATCGGTGTTGGTGAAGTTTGTGTGGACCTCGATGCGCTCCATGTCGCAGACGACGAGCAGGGGCGGATTCTCGAGCGCCTCGCGGTAGTCGTTGAGCTGCTTGTAGGCGGCCTTCAGGTCCTTGTGCTTGCCCTTGTACTCCCAGCCGAAGTAGCCCTTCTTCCAGACGTCGGCCCAGCCGTCCTCACCACCGAGTTTCTTGGCACCCCGCTCGAAACAGAAACGCTCACCGGTGGGGTCGTCCGCCGCGGGCTTGGGGTGACCGAGCAGCTCGCACAGATCAAGGAAGTGTTCATGGCAGGCCTGCCGCTCCCGCAGCTCGACCGGCCGCCACTTGGCGATGAACTCGGAGGCGTTCACTTCAAGCCCTGCCTTCGCGCGATGAGACAGACCATAAAGCAACTTTACACCGATCCATCAACGGCGTGGGGGGTGCAGCGGACAAATAAAAGCTCGCGCGGCGCGCGAGCCGCACACTTTCGACGACGAGCTGCTCGGATGAGGGCCGCGACCGCCAGGCGGGCAGCTCATCGCGAGCCGCCCGCGCAATTCGCAGGAATGAAGCAAACCGGCCAAATTCCACGGGATCGCGTCGTCCGCC
>Ga0315284_10010932_pt1 | contig 12931 bp, 10 predicted proteins | sample YL17G09_16_MG_FD_203696 | JGI IMG/M metagenome (GOLD analysis project Ga0315284, IMG submission 203696) | Sediment microbial communities from Yellowstone Lake, YNP, Wyoming, USA - YL17G09_16 | ecosystem: Environmental > Aquatic > Freshwater > Lake > Sediment | place: USA: Wyoming | collected... | reverse complement strand
ATACAGGAGCCGATTCAATAATTCCAGGTGATACAGGCACCCAAGGAGACACAGGGATTCAAGGAGATACTGGAGCTGATTCCATTGTTCCTGGTGATACTGGTTCTCAAGGAGACACCGGAATTCAAGGAGACACGGGAATAATTGGAGACACAGGCACAGATTCCATTGTTCCTGGAGACACTGGAATTCAAGGAGATACAGGAATACAAGGAGACACAGGTATTCAAGGGGACACAGGAATAACTGGTGACACAGGAATTCAAGGTGACACGGGAATTCAAGGAGACACAGGGATTCAAGGAGACACCGGAATTACTGGAGATACAGGAATCCAAGGAGATACAGGAGTTAAAGGAGATACTGGAATCCAAGGAGATACCGGAGCCGATTCTATAATTCCTGGAGATACAGGTATTATGGGAGATACAGGTTCACAAGGAGATACAGGAATTCAAGGAGATACCGGATCTGATTCCATTGTTCCTGGAGACACAGGTTCTCAGGGAGATACTGGTACCCAAGGGGATACAGGCATTCATGGAGACACCGGAATTAAAGGAGACACAGGTGTTCCTGGAAGCGCTGTTTTCAAAGGAGACACTGGTACTCATGGAGATACCGGAACTCATGGAGACACTGGAATCAAAGGGGATACCGGAATCAAAGGAGACACTGGAATAACTGGAGATACAGGAGTCCAAGGAGACACTGGAGTTAAAGGTGATACTGGTAGTACAGGCGCCTATACAAGAACTTTTATAAATTCTGATTTGATTCTTGGTATTCTAACTGTAACACATTCATTGAATAATAAATTATGTGAGATTCAAGTTTTTGATAATAATTATGAATTAATAATTCCTGACACGACTACTTTAATTGATATAAACACTTTATCAATTGATTTGAGTGGGTCCGGAATAATAACAGGAACTTGGAGTATAATTGTTCATTCTTCGGGAGCCACAATGGCCAAAGGAGATACCGGAGATCCAGGTGGGCCCAAAGGAGACACCGGAGTTGCAGGAACTGGTAGTCGATTATTTTCTTTAATGATAATGGGAGGTTGAAATGACTGAAATATACAAGGTACTTGGACAGTTAGATTCTGCCCTAACAACAATTGAAACAGTTTATACTGTTCCAGGGGCTACAAGTGCGATAGTATCAACAATAACTGCATGTAATACTAATGCCACTTCAATGACTTATAGATTATATGTTGTAAAAAGTGGTGGTTCGGCGACGGTAGCAAATGTAATTTATTATGATTTGACAATACCAGGTAATGATACTTTTGCTTCTACCGTGGGAATAACTTTAGCAACTGGAGATAAGATTCAATCATATTCAAGTTCTGCCCATGTTTGTACTCAAATTTTTGGTTCTGAGGTCGGCTAATGGTTAAAATTGGCAAATTAAATGTATTAGATACTTTAACAGTTGATTCTCTCAACGGTGTAGTTAAAAGTGACACGGGAGTATTCTCAACATTTTCTATTGATGCTCTTGTGCCTATAGGATCTATTATTCCATTTTATGATTTTAATGGGGCTCTGACTTTTAACAGTAGTTATTGGTGTTATGTTGACGGGACAACTCAAACAATCGGCGGAGTTTCAAGAGTTCTTCCTGATCTTTCAAATAGATATTTAGTTGGATTTGGTACTGAAGCTGGTGGAGACATTGGAACGGCTGCGTGGGCAACAGCGGCAGTAGGAAACGCTAATCATACAAATACTATTTCTTCTGCCGATTTACCAACTCACACTCACGATATTGCTCATGGACACGCTAATAGTTTTGCCGTAAGTTCAGTAACTGCTAATTATGCAGTAAGTACAGTGGCGTTGGGAGGGACTACTACATTTGCTTCTTCTGCGCACAAACATACAATGTCTTCGCATATTCACGGGGCAGGAACACTTCAAATGCCTTTAGGAAATGGTCATGACGGATTGAAAATAAATATAACAAATTTTGTTGGACTAACTAATTTTACATCTAACAGAACTATTGCCTATGGTAATTCTGATACTGATACACAAGCTGGTTTTGCTTTATATGGTAGTACTGGATTAAATAATCAGTTAACTGACGCTGCTGATGGAACTGCAGGCGTTTCTGTTTCTGGCGGAGTTTTATCGGGTGGTGTTTCTGGGGGAGTGCTGTCTGGCTCTGTGACAGCTTTAGGAACTACTGCGTCGGGTAATGGTGGTTTTGCCAATACGGCATTAAATATTCAAACGCGTAGTATTAGAATCAGATGGATCATGCGTCGAGCATAAAGAGATAGTAAAAGGAGGCAAAGTTAAATGAGTGTTCCAGTTTGGGTTCCCAAAGAAGATCAAGAATTACCTGATAATTATAAAATAACAGTTTATTATGTTAACGGAAAAAAAGAAGAATTAGAATTTGCTAGTCACACAATAATAGACAAAGTGATAATTCCCATTGATGAAAATATTAATAAATATGAACCTGCTTCATGTGCATATTTAGAATATGTAACAAAAGATGACCTGTGGGGTTGGATTCCTATGTCTTCTATTCAGAGGCTGGAATTCGACAAAAATTTTTCTAAGATAGTCGGAATCCGAGAGGCTCAGATAAAATCTCAAAAGAAAAAATTGAAATAATATAGTTGCTACTTCGTGCAGAAATCGTATCTTCCTTGTTTTTACTTCATGAACTAATTCAACCAAAAGAGGGGAATTCGTGAGCAAATTAAAAATTTATGATGAATTTGGTAATTGGGTATATGTATCTCAAGGTGCTCCGGGTGATACTGGAGTAGCTGGAGATACTGGTACTCGGGGGGACACCGGAACTCATGGAGATACCGGTGCCAATTCTATAATTCCAGGTGATACCGGAATAACTGGAGATACAGGCGCTCAAGGAGATACTGGAATTAAAGGAGACACTGGTACTCCAGGTAGTGCTGTTTTTAAAGGAGACACTGGAACTCATGGTGATACTGGAACTCATGGGGACACAGGAACTAAGGGAGATACAGGAGTTAAAGGAGATACAGGAATAACTGGAGACACCGGGGTTAAAGGAGATACAGGAATCCAAGGAGATACAGGAATTCAAGGAGACACAGGAATCCAAGGGGATACAGGAGATAAGGGAGACACAGGAATCCAGGGAGACACCGGAGTTCAAGGAGATACAGGAGCCAATTCCATTGTCCCTGGTGATACAGGAATTCAAGGAGACACTGGTACTCATGGAGACACTGGAATTCAAGGAGACACTGGGGTTCAAGGGGATACCGGAATAACTGGAGATACAGGAATTCAAGGAGACACAGGAATCCAAGGAGACACAGGTTCTCAAGGAGACACTGGTATTCAGGGTGATACAGGCATCCAAGGAGACACGGGTTCTCAAGGAGATACTGGAATTCAAGGAGATACAGGAGTTCAAGGAGATACAGGAGCCAATTCCATTATTCCTGGAGACACAGGATCTCAAGGAGATACTGGCATTCAAGGAGACACTGGAATCCAGGGAGATACAGGAGCCGATTCCATTGTCCCAGGAGACACGGGTTCTCAAGGAGATACTGGTTTTCAAGGGGATACAGGAGTCCAAGGAGATACAGGAGTAACCGGAGATACAGGAATTCAAGGAGATACCGGTTCTCAAGGTGATACAGGAGTCAAGGGTGATACTGGAACTCATGGAGATACTGGAGTACCCGGCACCTATGCCGGTAAAGGAGATACAGGAGATCAGGGTTTAAGTCTCAACAATTTTGTACCATTACATCAAGCAATAATTGCCTGGACAGATATTGCTGCGGCTCCAAGCGGAAATGTTTATGCATGTGTAGAAAATGGAGATATTTATAAACAGACTAACGGAATCGGTAATTTTGTTGCTCTTGGAGAAACATCCAGACCTTGGCAAGGTATAACTGCGGCCCCTAATGGAGATATTTATGCTTGTGTCGCAAATGGAGATATCTACAAACAAACAAGTGGAGCTGGTCCTTTTAATCCATTAAGTCAATCTTACTTATTTTGGACTGGAATTGCTGCAGCTTCCGATGGAGATATTTATGCAACCGTTTTAGGTAATGATATTTATAAACAAACAACTGGTTCTGGTAATTTTAATCCACTAAGTCAGGTTTATAGAAATTGGGACAGTATTGCTGCGGCCCCCAATGGAGATATTTATGCTTGTGTTGCAGGAGAAGATATTTATAAACAGACTAATGGAGCCGGTAGCTTTAATCCCATAGGAGAAACTTATAGGAATTGGGATGGTATAACTATTGCTCCCAATGGTAATATTTATGCCTGTGTTTATGGTGAAGATATTTACGAACAAATTTCTGGTATTGGTAGTTTTATAGCATTAAATCAAATTCATAAAGATTGGACTGGAATATGTGCTGATTCTAATAGTAATATTTACGCTTGTGAATATGATGGTGATATATACGAACTTTTTAATTTACAAGGTGATACCGGTATTCAGGGAGATACAGGAATCCAAGGAGATACAGGTATTCAAGGTGATACAGGAATAACTGGAGATACTGGAATCCAAGGTGATACTGGAATTCAGGGTGACACAGGAATTCAGGGTGACACTGGTATAACTGGTGACACTGGCATACAAGGTGACACTGGTATTACTGGAGACACAGGAGTTCAAGGAGATACTGGAGTACAAGGGGATACAGGTATTCAGGGAGACACTGGAATAACTGGAGATACAGGAATTCAGGGAGATACAGGAATCCAAGGAGACACAGGTATTCAGGGAGACACAGGAATAACTGGAGACACCGGAATCCAGGGAGACACAGGAATCCAGGGAGACACGGGAATCCAGGGTGACACAGGAATCCAGGGAGACACAGGAATAACTGGAGACACAGGAATCCAAGGAGACACAGGTTTTCAGGGTGACACAGGAATCCAGGGAGACACAGGTATCCAGGGAGACACTGGAATCCAGGGAGACACAGGTATCCAGGGTGACACAGGAATCCAAGGAGACACTGGAATCCAGGGAGACACAGGTATCCAGGGAGACACTGGAATCCAGGGAGACACAGGTATCCAGGGTGATACAGGAATCCAAGGAGATACTGGTGCTATATTTAATCCTATGACTCAAGTCGGTGATATTATTAAAGGAGGAGTGGCGGGAACTCCTGAAAGATTAGGTATAGGAGGAACAAATACTCTTTTACATGGAGGAGTAACTCCAGGATATTCGGCAGTAGTAGAAGCAGATATTAGTTTGTCTGCTAATACAACTAATAATGCTACAGCGGCTAGACACGGATTTTTACCACTACTTTCTAATGATGGCACACAATATTTAACTGGTCAAGGTGCTTGGCAGATACCTGCAGGAATAACAAATGCATACACCTCGAGAGCTTTCAGTAATGCTACTAATGTGTACATAACTCATAACTTTGGAGCTTATCCTGTTGTGATGGCTCTTGATAGTGCAAAAAATGTTTTAATACCACAAGCAATAGTTCATAATTCTGTAAATGATGTTACGATTACTTTCGATGTTTTAACAACAGGAACAATTGTATTATCTGTAGGTTCACCACAACCTCAACAAGTGATAATTGTTAGTGCAAATTATCCTATTGTAAATACAGACAGGATAGTTAAGTGTACTGCGTTAGGAAAGATACTGACCTTACCCACAGCAGTTGGAAATACAGGAAGAGAGTTTGTTGTTGACAATGCGTCTACAGGAAATATTACAGTAGATACAACTGGAGCAGAAACTATTGAAGGAGCAGATTCACAAACAATACCACCAGATAGTGCTATGAATATTTATGCCGATGGCAGTAATTGGAGATGGTATTAGAATGTATAGGAGGGAAATTTAGATGTCTTATTTTGCAAATCTTAAACAGGATGTTCAAGTAGATCTTAATAATAGTTCTAATGCTGTTTTACTTGCGGCAGGTTCTTTTGTAGGAACAGCAACTTCTACATTAGGGGTGGTGGGATTACAAGTTTCATTAAAAACAGATCAGAATTGTACTGTTTATGTAGAACAATCTCCAGGATTAGGAACTGGAACAGGGACTGTTACTACAAATGGCACAGATACATTAGCAGGATCAGGAACTAATTTCCTTTCAAGAAAAATAGGAGACCAGATATATGTTAGTGGTGAAACAGTAAGAATTATTAAGAACATTGTTAGTGATATTTCATTAACAGCAACCTCTGCTTTTAGTACTACAGCAGGAAGTTTATCTTATCAAATGTATGATTGGGATATTTCTGATGCGTATGATTATAGAAATCAAAATTATCCCAATTTTGGTATAACTGTTCAAGCAGTAAATTCTTATGTGAGAATAAGGGTAACAAATGTCAATGCTACATCTCCAACTTCTTATTTTAGATTACAACTTTGTTTATGTCCTATTGTAGAAGCGTTACCAAGGTCTCTAAATGGAAAAGGTTTATTGAAGATAAGTATTCAAGAAATATCTGATACAGATGGGAATATTGTAAAAATAAGTCCTAACGGAGCATTGTCAGCAACTAAAGTAGTTCGTCTTATTGGAGCTTCTTTCTCAGGTACTACTATTGACGCTAGTTTCTGGGGGTTAACAACATCAGCTAATGGTTATGGTGCTCAGACTGGAGGACAGTATGAATTAAGAACTATTACTCCCCCTTCTACTTCTTCTCCTAATGGAGCTGCAGCTTTACAATCAACAAGAACTGCTAGATACATAAATGGTGTTCCTAATTATATTAGGGCTCAAGTTGATTCTGGGGGAGCACCACCAGCAAATAATACAAAAAGATTTGGAGCATTTACAGGAACTGCTGGTTCTCCTACAGATGGTTGTATGATTGAAGTTATAAATCAAATTGGTAGTATTGCCACATATAAAGGTGGGGTTCCTAATAGAATAACTAATGGTTCTTTTAATGGAGATTATGGGCTTACTTTAAATGATCCTCCAGTAGGAGTTCAAACATATGAAATAGCTTTTAATAATAGATATGTGTATTTCTATTATAATAATATACTCCTTCATAAAATAGACGCAAGTACAGATACTTGGACAAACGCTTTGTCTTTACCTTTAAGAGCAGAGAATTATAACACAGGAAATAGTCAAACTGACACGAGTTTGAAGATAAGAAGTTTTGTTGTGATGAGATATGGTGAGCCTAACTCAAGACCTCAATGGAAAAATACTCACGGTGTTTTATCTGCTGCTAATGGTATTTTAAAGAGAGGTCCAGGAACTCTTCATAGTGTGGTTAATAATGATAATTTAGGAACATTAGCAGTTTATGATGCTTTATCAGCAGCAAATCCAATAGCAACGCTAGATCTAACTAAGATATTTGGTCAATTAAGATACGATATAGATTTTTATACAGGACTAACTATAGTTCAAACAGACGCTGGAGCAGATACTACAGTGGTATTTGAGTAGGAGAAAATAAATGAGAGTAGACGCACCTTCAATAGATAAAATATCAAACTTAACGGATAATGGTATTGTTACCACTATAAATGGTGATGGTACTCTTTTTGTAGACACTTCAGATTTGACTGGAGATACAGGGGTTCAAGGTGATACAGGAATTCAGGGAGATACAGGGGCAGCATCTACTGTTGCAGGTGATACTGGTATTCAGGGAGACACTGGTATCCAGGGTGATACAGGTATTCAAGGTGATACTGGTGCTCAAGGAGATACAGGAATAACTGGTGACACTGGTATCCAGGGAGATACTGGTACTCATGGAGACACAGGGATCCAGGGAGATACAGGAATTCAGGGTGATACCGGAATTGCTGGTGATACTGGAATCCAAGGAGATACAGGAATTACTGGAGACACAGGCATCCAAGGAGACACAGGCATCCAAGGAGACACAGGCACTCAAGGTGATACAGGAATCCAAGGAGATACTGGTACTCATGGTGATACAGGAATCCAAGGAGACACCGGAATCCAGGGAGATACTGGTACTCATGGAGATACTGGTATTCGGGGAGACACAGGAATTCAGGGGGATACTGGAATAACAGGTGACACAGGAATCCAAGGAGATACAGGAATTACTGGAGACACTGGAATCCAAGGAGACACTGGAATAACTGGAGATACAGGAGTAACTGGAGACACTGGAATTACTGGAGATACAGGTATCCAAGGAGACACAGGAATTCAAGGAGACACTGGAATCCAAGGAGACACTGGAATAACTGGTGACACAGGCATCCAAGGAGACACAGGCATCCAAGGAGACACAGGCACTCAAGGTGATACAGGAATCCAAGGAGATACTGGTACTCATGGTGATACAGGAATCCAAGGAGACACCGGAATCCAGGGAGACACGGGAATCAAGGGAGATACCGGAGTTAAAGGAGATACAGGAATTCAAGGAGACACTGGAGCCAAAGGAGACACGGGAATCAAGGGAGATACCGGAGTTAAAGGAGATACAGGAATTCAAGGAGACACTGGAGCCAAAGGAGACACGGGAATCAAGGGAGATACCGGCACTCATGGAGATACTGGAATTCAGGGGGACACTGGTTCCGGAACTGATTCATTTCCTGTCAGCTTATTATTGGGGGGGATGTAAATGGCCACAACATATAAAATTTTAGCACAATTAGATTCAACAGGGGCAGCAGATACTTTATATACTGTAGGAGGATCTACGAGTGCAATAGTTTCAACATTATCTTTCTGTAATACTACAGGAAGTGCGGCAACAATTAGAGTATGGACAGTAAAAAGTGCTGGATCATCTTCTACTTTAAATGCTCTTTATTATGATCTAACTATCGCGGCTGCAGATACTTTTGCTTCAACCTGTGGAATAACTTTGGCGACTGGGGACAAGATAAATGTAACAACAAGTGTTGCCCATATATCTTGTCAAGCATTTGGATCGGAAATAACGTAGGAGTTAACTCTGAAGAGTTATATATTTCTTAAGTTGTTTTTAGACCATGAGAATTCCCCAATAAAAATAAAATAAATTATAGGAGATGATATTTTTTGGCACAAGACTTTGCTCATGTAAGCAATTTCACTGGACCAGTTACTTCTACAGATAATGCCATAGCGAGATACGATGGCACGACGGGAATGTTCGTGCAGAATTCAGAACTTCTCGTAGCAGATACGACTGGAGAAATCACGAGGGCAACTGTTGGAGCAGACTTAATACTTGATGGCAATACAATCTTTAATCCTGACTTACAGCTTGTCGCCGCCGACTTCCCTAACGCCACTACGCTCTACGGACAGAATATGGATAGTGCGAGTGCTGACGCAGTAGCAGGGAATTATACTGGGGGAACTTTTGGAACGGCTAAAACTTTTGTTGTCCGTGGTGCAGAGCTTACGGCGGCGGCTGATGTTCTTGGCGATACTTCACATTATTGCGTGTTTGGCGGTTCAGCGTATCTTGAGTGCACGGACGCAACTATTATTGCCGCAACGGGGACTTTCTCGGTTCCTATCTGGGTGTATCAGGCAAATTGGGCGACTACTGCCGCTGACGGCATAGTAAGTTGCACCTCTGCTAATATGCAGAACGGTTGGGAAATGAAACTGACGACCACCGAAGATTTAACAGTTTGCACCTATAAAGCAAACGCCACGGCAGTTATGACCTTAACAGCAAGCACGGCGGGGCTATCTGCTGGCTGGCATCACATTTGTTGGGTGCATACAAATGTTGCCTCGGATAAGTTGTATATTGACGGCAACCTGGTCGCAAGTGCGGCAGATACCACAAATGATTATGTCGCTGGTGGATTAGAACTTTGTCTTGGGGCGAGCAATAACCATACAGCGTTATTGACGGGGCGGCTTGACGAGTTTGCGTTGCACTCCGCAACAGCTTTAACCGCCGACCAAGTAAAAGCCATCTACGCCCGTTCAGCCAAGAAGTTTGCGGTGAAAGACGCTAACACGAATGTGTTTATCCCCGAACTTAATGTGGCGAGTGGGGTTTATACGCCGATGCTGACAGCACAAGCGAATTGCGATGGGACACCAACTATGTATCCTGCAATATGGGCAAGAAACGGCGATAAAATTACGGTATTTTTTAGGGTCAACATAAACCCAACGACGGCAACCGGGACAGATACATACATAACTTTTACCTTACCTATTGCGTGTGCTACCACACCTACTCTATATGGGTCAGCGTCAGGCAATTCACCAGCAGGAGTAGCATATCAAGCCGCTATAATTTATCCGGCATCTGCAACGGAATTATATTTGAATTTTAATGCTATGGATGTTGCCTCATCTGATTTCAGGGGGTCATTTTCCTATGTCCTCAATTAAACTCTTAACAGCGTTGGGCGTAGTCCCCTTAATAATGGGGTCGATGGTGAGCGTGGAGAGGTTGTAAAAGTAATCAAAGGTTCAAATTTACACGGAGTTAAACAAGAAAGATACAACTCTTATACGAGGTAGTATTTAGAATTGCGTTAGTTCATAACAAAAAGTTTTTAACAAAAAATAATTATAATATTCTCTTGGGATTTCCCATAAGAAAAAAAGGAAGTGATATTTCTTGACACAAGGAATGGCGAGAAACACAAATTTAATCGGCCCTTCATCTTCTACAGATAATGCTGTAGCAAGATATGACTCTACAACCGGAACGGTCTTACAGGACTCCGGAAACATAGTAGAAGATAACAGCAATTTCACCATGATGAATAATAGTTCTCAACTCGTTGCCGCCGATTTCCCTAACGCCGCTACACTCTCTATCTATAATTGCGATAATGTCGCAAGTGGGGATTTGCTTGATGTAGGCGGAGGAAGTTTGACCCTTACATTGACAGCCGGAACGGTTGCGCCGGGAAATGACTGTCTTGGCATTTCAAGGAAGAACCAAAGTGATGGGTCTGTTTACTGGAAAAGCACAAGTGCAGTATTTGATTTGAGCGGGAGTTTCAGTTTAGGGGGAAAATTTTTACTTCCCTCTTGGACACCAGCGTCAGCAGTTACCTTAATTTCTAACGCTTCTTCTGCAACCGCCGGATTTAGAGTTGATGTATCTACTGCCGGAAACTTGATTGTTTATGAGAACGCCACAACGCCTTTTGGTGCGGCTGGGGTATCGGTTGCTGGGCTAGACGCAACTAAATTCCACGAGATTTCTATATTGAGAACTGTTGCTGGTAGTATAGTAGTGAAGATTGACGGGAATATCGTTGCTACTGCGGCGACAGGAACGATTACAGCAAAGCAACTGTTTCAAGTTTTTGGTTATAACGGGGCGACAACGCTTCCTTTAACCGGAACACGGGTAGATGAAGTATGGGTTCATATTGGAACGGTAGAAACAGACGACCAAGAAAAAATCATCTACGCCCGTTCAGCCAAGAAGTTTGCGGTGAAAGACGCTAATACTAATGTCTATATCCCCGAACTTAATGTGGCGAGTGGGGTTTATACGCCGTGTTATGTCAGTAACTCAAATGTTGCCAGTTACACAATACGTCCGTCTATATGGACAAGAACAGGAAACGTAGTCACTTGCAGTATTGATATGGATATAACACCAACAAACGCTCCCTCAGCATTCGCTTTATACTTTACCCTTCCTATTGCTTGCACTTCTACTCCCACTCCTATAGGAGTTTTTGCAACGGGTTCGCTCCCTCAATGCGGTAGATTTAGGTCCAGTGATGCAACCTCAATTTATCTTACCGCAGCAGATGCGGTTACTACGGCTGCAACTTATGGAGGCACTTTCCAATATGTCCTTAACTAATATGTTCCCGTGCAAAGGAGAGAGGAAATGAAAAAGATTTTGCTGATACTGGTGGTGGGGTTGGCGATGAAACGGCGAAAACTTCTATTCTCTTCTGATAACAAATCCAGAAATAACAGTTGTACTTTTCCCAGAAACATATTATAATATAAATTGAATTGGCTAGGTGAGCTAAAGGTTAGGACTTGTCATCCTATTTAGAGAGATACTTATACTCTCACACCTAACTATCGAGGTAAAATGCGGGAGTAGACACAACTCCAGGAAAAGGTAACTCGGGTGGAATAATTACCCATCTTCCTTTTCTGATCATGATAGTACCTAGTTTATTTTAATTGAGATAAGTGATAAAGCGGAGTCGTAAAACGTCAGACGATAACTTATCTCTTTTAAAATAACAGTGTACTTTTGAAAAGGACTGTGTTATAATATATTATATTGGACGGAGTCAAGAGGTGGAGTCACGGATATAATACAAATTATGTCCACGATAAGCTAGATGTATTCCAGTCGAAACCAATTCAAACTCTGTCTAATATTAAAAGGAAAAAATGAAAAAATTTAGTTTAAAACGTATACATAATACAACACTCCCGAAAGCGGGAGTCGCTGGTAGTCTGTTGTCTGTGGGAATTCCATGCCAGTGGAATTCGACCCAAGAAGAAACAGATTATAGACTAAGAGGGCTGTCTTGATGATTTAATTATGAGTATATTTTTTTATTAAGCGACCTCTAAAAAGGGTCGCTTTTTTATTGGTTTTTGATGAAGAAAGCTGACATTGAAAACATAGATCTTTGATAATTAAATAGGTTTCAAATGGCCCGGTAGATTAATGGTAGATCGCATCCCCTTCACGGATATGACCAGGGTTCGATTCCCTGTCGGGCTAAATCATTCCGAGGTAGTTCAAGGGCAGAACTCGTGATTGTTAATCACGCTATGAGGGTTCGACTCCTTCCCTCGGAGTTTGTCTCCCTATAGGCTAACTGAGTGAACTAATGCTACCTAAAGGTATGCATCTTCTTTCTGTAAACGAATCCATGATGGATTCTGAGAAAGCTTCGATTCAGGCAGTTCCTGCCTTACTACTCCGAGTTTTCTTTCTTTGGTCCTTGA
>Ga0315284_10010930_pt1 | contig 12933 bp, 10 predicted proteins | sample YL17G09_16_MG_FD_203696 | JGI IMG/M metagenome (GOLD analysis project Ga0315284, IMG submission 203696) | Sediment microbial communities from Yellowstone Lake, YNP, Wyoming, USA - YL17G09_16 | ecosystem: Environmental > Aquatic > Freshwater > Lake > Sediment | place: USA: Wyoming | collected... | reverse complement strand
GTCACAGGATTATCACTGTTTCTAAAAAAAACAGGCTTGAATCTTGGACGACTCAAAACAGGTACTCCTGCTCGCTTGCTGCGATCAAGCCTTGATTTTTCCAAAATGGAATATCAAGAACCTGACCAACTTAACTACCTTTTTGAATTTTATCCTCACAAAGTAAACAGTTCACATGCATGCTACATTACGCATACCAATGAGAATACGCACCAAGTAATTCAAGATAATCTCCACCGCTCAGCAATGTACAATGGCAACATATCTGGCATTGGCCCACGTTACTGCCCATCCATTGAAGACAAAATTCATCGCTTTGCGGGTAAAAAGTCTCATCACGTATTTGTGGAACCAGAAGGCGCTGACTCTGATGAAATTTACCCTAACGGCATTTCTACATCACTGCCATTAGACGTGCAAGAACAATATATTAGAACTATTGCAGGCTTTGAAAATGCAATAATCACCCGACCTGGTTATGCGGTTGAATATGACTTTGTCTACCCTAATCAGCTACACCAAACACTGGAAGTTGTTACCGTACCTGGATTATTCCTTGCAGGACAAATTAATGGCACAACTGGTTATGAAGAAGCTGCAGGACAAGGCATAATTGCAGGTATTAACGCGCATCAAAAAGCTGCCAATAAAGAGCCATTTATTTTAGAGCGTACAGAAAGTTATATTGGTGTCATGATTGATGACTTGGTAAGCATGAGTGTTGATGAACCGTATCGCATGTTCACCTCTCGCGCTGAACGCCGACTACTGTTGCGCCAAGACAATGCATTTATGCGCCTGACTGAAAAAGCATATGCTTTAGGCATGGTTAACCAGCAACTGTATGATGATTTTATGACAGAAAAAAAATCGGTAGAAGAGGCATTAACACAATTACGCAAAGATAAAACTAGCACTGATTTGTTACGACTTTTTGGACAAGAAGAATCTGATAAAAACAAGCTAGCGGAATACATTACTACGCCTCTATCAGAGCGCGCATTGCAAATAGTGCACTCAGAAATACGATACGAACCGTATATTATGCGTGAAAAACAAGAAATTAAAAAAGCTGAAAATTTTAAAACAATGACTATTCCCGCCAAATTTGACTACACAGCAATGCCGGGATTATCAAAAGAATTACAGCAAAAATTAACAAAACATAAGCCGCAAACAATTGCTCATGCAGCACTCATTCCTGGCATGACACCTGCAGCAATTTCTCTCTTAATCTTTAGAATCAAACACTAACCCTACTACGCTCTTTGAGCTACGAAGGGCAAGCCAACCAAAAAAAGGACCTCAATAATGTTTGTCTATTTATTTTTACTTGCAGCAATTGCATCTTCTTCACCTGAATTATCAACTACGGATGTTGAAGCGCAAGAACTACAAGAACTTATTGCTATTTTTACTGCCGACGACACTATGGTAGAAACAGTACCGTCAGCAGAAATCATTGTTGCCAATACGTCAGTGGATATGCCGGAGGGCACAGCTATAACCATAACCAATGCTATTGAACCAAGCATGCTTGAATACAAACATTGGACTGGCACATATAGCCCTGAAACATTTACCATTGCAATCGATGGCACTGAAGTTGCACAAGGCTCACAACACACACTACCGGCTGAAACCAAAGCTGTTGATATACTATTTAATTACTCATTTATGAATGGTATGCGTAAAGGCACAAAAACAGTGACCTATGAACTCCATGAAAATAGTACACAAGCACAGATCACCTTTTCATGGAAAGATGATTGGCAAGTATTAGTTGATAATGGCACCGCAGTAAAAAAAGTAAGTACATAATTATGAAACTTAATTTTGCACCAGAACTTATTCACCTTTACGGGCCATTTGGCATTCAAAGCTACGGTCTTTTCATTATTCTTGGCATTATTGTCAGCGTAGCTGCTGCACGCTACAACAAACGTTTTACGCAGTTACATATTGAAAATTCATTCTTAGATATTATTATGATCAGTGTTCTTGCAGGATGCATTGGTGGGCGATTATTAGAAGTTATATCAGAGCCATTGGTATACCCACATTGGTATGATTGGTTTGCTCTCTGGCAAGGTGGATTTTCTATTCTTGGCAGCATTATTGGCACTATTACTATTGTCCCATTTTACTTAAAAAAAATTAACGTACCCATTATCCCGTTATTTGATCTTGTTGCAATCTATACACCATTGTGCCAATCCATTGCACGCTTAGGGTGCTTTACCGCAGGCTGTTGTTATGGCGTTGCAACACAAAGCATGTTTGCTGTTGTGTATACCAATCCAAACACACTCGCGACCTATGGTATTCCTGTTCACCCAACACAACTGTATAGTTCAGCAATGCTGTTTATGATTTTTCTTTTTATGTACTATGTTGGTCAACGCATTTTTAAAAAACCAGGCAAACTTTTTGCTACGTATCTTACTCTTGCTGCTCTTGAACGTTTTTTTGTTGATTTTTGGCGCGCTGACCGCATCATGGTCAATAGATACGTATCATTTCACCAAATAGTAGCACTGTGCATAATCATAGCAATCATAATCTTCAGCGTTTCCCTCAGAGCAATTAATACCAAAAACAAAAGCTAGCATTACAAATTTGTAATGCTATAAAACCATGCTATGTTATTACCATTTACCATAATACATAAAGGGAAATAGCATGAAATATCGCCTCCACTATTTTGTTACCTTTCATCTTCTCATTGCAATATTGTCGTGTCATGGAATGAATAGCTCTCTACGACATATAATTACGACAAAACACCTAACAAACCCTATCCATTCACATCATGCTCAAGAATTAACAGTCAACACAATATATCGCAGTTTTAAAGTAACTGAACCTGTTCTTATTGATCTTTTTAATAGTCCCGTAATGGAACGCATAAAATACGTCCGGCAATATGGCGCTGAAGATTATGTGATAAAACAAAAAAAAGAATATACGCGGTACGAACATTGCGTTGGCGTATGGGCATTACTCAGAATGTATGGCGCAGATCTTGAAGAACAGATAGCAGGCCTTTTGCATGATACATCGCACACCGTATTTTCTCATGTTGGCGATTTGCTATTTAAACATGAATCAGCACTCTGCTCATACCAAGACGACATTCATGAATGGTACCTGAAAGAACAAAAAATTGATCTATTACTTTCGCACCATGGCATATCGCTCACCAATATACTCCACAGCAACAATAAACACAGTATGTTGGAACAAGACCTGCCAAATATATGTGCCGACCGACTTGAATACAACCTGCAAGCAGGAATTTTAACTAACCTACTTACAACCGATGACATTATGGGCATCTTAGAAGATCTCCGCTACGATAATGGTCACTGGTTTTTTGTGAGCAAGGAAAGCGCAAAAAAGTTAGCGTTAGTTTCTTTATTTAACACCGAACACGTATGGGGAAGCCCTGCAGCGCATTTTATTACTCAATGGACGGCGCAAGCATTAGAAAGAGCATTAAACATTGGATTACTTACGCATAATGACATCCATTTTTCAACAGACCCGGTAGTCTGGGATAAACTCTGGATAAGCAATGATCCGTTTATCATTAAATGCCTTGAAAAAATAGTTAATTATAAAACAGTGATCATCATGAATGCACATAAAAAAGAGCCTATAAAGGTAAAATTCAGAGGATTAGATCCACTTATACAGGAAGACAATCAGCTCAAACAACTAACAAGCATTGATGACGAATATCACCAAGAATACAACCGCGTTAAAACGTACATAACCCACAAAAGTAAATTATAAATATAACAATCACACCGCATAACATTATAAAATCACCATGGAATACCAACTTAGTCTTTTTATCGCTTTTCATTTTTTTATTGCAACAACATTATCCAATGCAATGGAAAATAAGTTACCTATCTCGCACGCAAAAATTTTCGCTATGCTCCCCTCAAAACGTCCTCATTCTGTTATCTGCTTTCCCAATAATACCGTCGCAATAGCCGGAGACGAAGGCTGTAGCCTCTATGATTTATCTACCAACAAAGAATGTATGAAAATAGACAAGAATACGGATTACGATATATACATTGCTGCACACCCAAACAAAAACATATTAGCAATACGCAGCAACAACACAAATTTAGCAATTTATGACACAGTAACCAACAATAAAATTTGGGAAAAAAGTTCAGAACATTGGTGCGATGGACCCGTCTTCGGCTCAATAGATGATACTGTTTTCATAGGCAATAATTCGTTTAACATAGAGTCTTTTAATTATAAAAACAACTTCTGCAAATCATATCTTCTGCAATCAGAGCACTGTGTTATGAGCAAATCATTCCATCCAACAGAACAAGAGTTTTCCTCCTTTTATAACAACAAAATAACCACTCTAACGCTTGATAAAAAAGCTTTTATAGAACAAAGCTTTTCAATAAAATCACCCTTCGTCGCTTGTAAATATAGCCCTGACGGATCATTCATCGTAGGCTATGCTGCATTCAAGGAATGTTTTATTTTAAATCCAGAATCTGGCTCACGCAAACAGCTAACTACTGACGATACATCCTCCCACGCAATTGCTTTAAATCCAATCAGTTTTATTGTAGCAACTCTTTTTTGTGAGGATAATTGTATACACTACTGGAATGCCAAAAATCGCACTCTTATTACCGTACAACCAGCACTATCGCCTCATGATAGATATACATATTGTTCTGGCTCTCAAGACCCCTTCCAAAAGATGTCTTTTTCTTGTGATGGAACAAAAATTATTGTTGCTCTTACTGATAAATGCATTGTGTTAGAAGTGCCATTTGAAGCTTTATATAAAGATATTACAAAAGAAAAAGCTACTCTTATTTACTGGTTACTAAAACAATATCAACACAATCAAAATAATGAATTACCCGATGATGTTATACAATTATTCATACATAATATTCTTGCAACATCAAAATATTCACTTACTAACTATTAAAATGTTTGTTGCGTATACTGGCCGAGACGCTACACTGATATTTATAGTGTAACCCATTAAAAACCCAGTAAACAACATTAATTTCTCATTGCGCTCGTCAGATTCTTTTAAGGGGTCCCCGATTGAAACGCAGTGTAAATTGGGGCAGAATGAATTTATTTAGTTTTATTAAAGAACGTGTTTCAATTCTTGATGTTATTAATGAATACGTCACGCTGAAAAAGGCTGGTGGGTACCATAAAGGCACCTGCCCGTTTCATCATGAAAAAACAGCCTCTTTTACCGTAAGCCCTGATAAAGAAATATTTTACTGCTTTGGTTGCCATCTTTCTGGCGACGTCATCTCTTTTATTGCAAAAATTGAAAACTGCTCACAAAAAGATGCCGCAAAACTGTTAGCCGAAAAATATAATATTGATCTGCCACAGAATATATCCTTTGAATTGTCTGAAAAAAACACTGAAGAAAAAAACCATTATTTTTCCATCTGCAAGGCAGTTGCACTCTGGTGCAATGAACAACTATTAAAAAACCCATCCGCGCAATCTTATTTTCAACGCCGTGGCTTTGGGGCAGAAAGTTTTGACTATTTTACGCTGGGCTATTTCCCCAGTGGCAACGCGAGCATTAGCGATTTGCTCTATTCAATGAAGCGACAATCAATATTGCCACGCGATCTTATTGATGCACATATTTTGGCTGAAGGTCGCACAACACTCTATTCACCGTTTGAAGAACGACTGATCTTTCCTATCAAAGACACATTAGGCAGACACTGTGGCTTTGGTGGTCGTATCTTTAAAGAGCACGATACCAGACCAAAATATTATAATTCTCGTGAAAATGAATATTTTATCAAAGGCTCATTACTCTTTAATCTTGATAAAGCAAAAAAAAGCATCCAAGAAACAGGAAAGATCTTCCTTGTGGAAGGCTATACCGATTGCATGGCAATGACACAATACGGGTTCCCCAATACCGTTGCCACCCTGGGCACTGCCTGCACCATTGAACATCTTAAACAGCTCGCCCGATACGCAGAGCATATTGTTGTTGTTTACGACAATGACTCGGCAGGCAAACATGCTGTATTACGTCTCACTGAGCTCTGCTGGCAGGTTAATCTTGAGCTCAAAGTCATTCTTTTGCCTCAAGGAGAAGATCCGGCTTCATTCCTGGCTAATAAAGGAGATATGCTTGGCATGATTAATGGCGCACAAGATATATTCCTTTTTTTTATTGAAGCTATGGGACAAAATTTTGTTAATAAACCGTTGAGCCAAAAAATTCAAACAACACGCTCATTCATGGGAATTATTGCTGCTATTACCGATCCACTCAAAAAAGATATTTTACTCCAAAAAGCGGCAAAAACCTTTGATATTCCCTTTGCTTCTCTCAAAGAAGAACTTGGACGCACTCACAACCAAACCCCTATTGCTGCACCACAAAATACCAAGGCTACCGAGGGCAGTCAAAATTCTGACCTAGCAACAACTCAGGAAACACTCCCCCTGCTAGAAAAACGAATCTTTTGTGCTATAATGAACAATATGCTGTTATTTAGTGGGGAAAGCAGGCTACGTCTTATAAAATATCTACCATCCCCGCTGCGAGACATTTTGGCAAAATTAAAGGCAACTAAAGAAAAACAGCAAAACCTTACCTTTAGTCTTTTTTTTGATACACTCAATGAACATGAAAAACAGTATGTTAGTAAGTTACTTCTTGAAGAGGATGAAATCGTAGAAAGCACTGCGTTTGATAAACTTCTTGAACAACTACAAAAAAAACAGTGGAAAATCATCGTACGCGATATAAAAGCGCAGCTGACACGAGCAAAACAAGAGGGTGATGCGGATAAAATATCCCTTATATTGCGTGATTTAGTGGAATTGCAAAATAAGCTCATTGCAACACCACACTCAGAATAGCCTTTAAGAAAAATTATAATAAAAAATATGGCGGGGAAAATAACAATGACCAAGGCTAAACCTACTGCTAAAAAAACTATCAAAAAAGTAACTCCCAACGTTGATTTGCACAAAGAGGTTATTGAAGAGTTTATTGAAAAATGCAAAATTAATGGCTTACTGAGCTATGAAGAACTTATTGCATTTGGTGATAAAAACAACGTAACTGATGCAGAAATCACTGATATCTTACGTCTTCTTGAAAAAGAAAATGTTGAGCTTGTTACCCAAGAAGAGCTGGAAAGTGATGATCTTAAAAAAGATGAACTTGAAGAAATCGAACCTTCTCGTCTAAAGCTCAAAACAAAGCTAGAAACATACAGCCTTGAATCCGGAGAGTTTGGCGAAGAGGAAGAGGAAGAAGAAGAGGAAGAAGAAGACGACGGTGAAATTAAACGTGAAGCTGAATCAAGCGTTGCTGATAGCGTTAAATCGTATCTCCGCGACATTGGAAAAATACCTCTTTTAAATAAAAAAACTGAAACCACTATAGCGGATCAGATCTCTCAAAGCAAAAACAACAGCATTGAAGCAATTTCCCGGTTTCCATTTCTTCATAAAGAATTTGTTCTTATGGGCGATAAGCTGGAAAAGAACATTCTTAATTTAAAAGACTTTATTCAATTTTCTGAATTTGATGAAGAAAACATTCCAAAGGTTGAAGAAGAAAAACGAGGCTTGTTAAAAACAATAGCTGACGTAAATGGCCTTATTGAAAACGAAGAAAAAATTTATCATACCTACCGATCCCAACTTGCTGATCCAAAGAAAAAAAAGGAAATGCTTGATGCGGTTAAGGAAAATAAAGAAAAAATTGGCGAAACAATCCGCACCATCAGATTTTCCAATAAACTTATCAGAAAATTTTGCAAAAGAATTGAAAAATACATTTCCAAATTTAATGAAAAAGAGATTGTTGCCCAAGAATCTGCTGCTCAATTAAAAACATTTACCGATCTTGCATCTCTTACCGCAAGCCAAAAAAGTGAGCTAGAAGAGCTTGAATCTTCTATGCGAGCTGCAACCAAAACACTCAAAAAACTTGAAATCGAAATTGGTTTACCAAAACATCTTATTGTAAGCTACTACAATCAACTTGTTATGGGCCAAAAACAGGATAAAATAGCAAAAGACAATCTTGCTAAAGCAAACTTACGTCTTGTTGTTAACATTGCTAAAAAATACGTCAATCGGGGATTGCACTTTTTGGATCTTATCCAAGAGGGTAACATTGGCTTAATGAAGGCTGTTGAAAAGTTTGAATTTGAACGTGGCTATAAATTTTCTACGTATGCTACATGGTGGATCCGTCAAGCAATTACGCGAGCAATTGCAGATCAATCCAGAACAATTCGTGTTCCTGTGCATATGGTTGAAACACTGAACAAAATTAATAAAATTAAGCGAACCTTTATTCAAGAAAATGGCCGCGAACCGACCTATTCTGAACTTGCCAAAGAGCTTAATCTTGATGAGAAAAAAATTAAAAATATCATCAAAATTTCCAAAGAACCAATATCACTTGAAACTCCTGTTGGTGATAGTGAAGATGCTTACATTAAAGATTTTATTGAAAATGATAAAGAGTCTTCACCAGCCGACACTGTTGCAAACTCAGATCTAAAAGATCGTGTGCGTGAAGTGTTAAAAACACTTACCCCGCGTGAAGAAAAAGTACTCAAAATGCGTTTTGGTATTGATGTTGCTTCAGAACACACTCTTGAAGAAGTGGGTAAAGATTTTTCTGTAACACGTGAACGCATCAGACAAATTGAGGTAAAAGCCTTAAGAAAACTACGTCATCCTTCACGAAGCAAGAGACTCCTTGCGTTTTTCGAAAAAGAAATAGATGATAAAGAAAACTTTGATGATGCGAGCGGCGATGACGCACAAAATGACGATATAGAAGATGATAAAGAAGAAAATGAAGACGAATAACAACAAAGAAAGAGTTGTCACATGGAACCATATCAACTCAATCAACTAATTACGCCATCTATTCTATTATGCATAGCACTGTCTTTTCGCGCAGTGCTATCATTCCTGGAAACAAGTATTACTGCATTGCGCCTTTTTAGGCTCAAGGAACTTGCTCATACAACAACGCAATATCTTCCTCTGCTACAAACATTGGAAAGAACCCCACAACGAGTGTTAATCACCATTCTAGTGGCAAATAGTTTTATTGATGTTACCGCAGCCTCACTGGCAACCTTTATCATGAGTACCATTTTTACTCATATTGGTTTTTCAGGCGGTATTGGTTTTACCTTTGGTATCACGTTTGCTTCAATCGGCATTGTTGTTTTTGGTGAAATTTTACCAAAAAGCTTTGCCAAAATTCGCAGTGAGCAAGCATTCAAATCAGTGTTATGGCTTATTAATTGTATCTATTATACGCTGTATCCTGTTGTTATTGTTTTGGTAAAATTTTCTGATTATGTAATGTATAAAGTTGGCGGACAAGATGCACTTGAAGGATCGTCACAATGGGTCTCATCTGAGCGAGAAATCCAATTTTTGATTAACTATATTCACGAAAAAGGCCTTCTTGAACTTGAGAAAAGAGAAATGCTACAAAATGTCTTTTTACTCGGTAGCACTCCTATTAAAGAAGTCATGATGCCTACTGAAAAGATAATTTCCCTTGAAGTTAATACTCCCATGGAAGAAATTTTTGGTTTCTTTAGAGACCATTCATATACGCGCATTCCTGTTTATGAAAAAAATCCCGATAATATTATTGGTATGGTTCATCAAAAAGATCTCTTTATTCTTCTTTCAAAAGGTGAAAAAAAACTATTACGGGACATTGTTCGCTCTATTATGTTTGTTCCTGAAAATATGAAGGTCATTGATCTTTTGGGAAAATTTAGAGAAAAACAGATACACATTGCCATGGTAAACAATGAACAAGGATTACTCACCGGGCTTGTTACTCTTGAAGATCTCATTGAAGAAATTGTTGGAGAAATTAGTGACGAGCATGAATCAACTATTGGCAAAATAATGCCCATGGGAGAAGATGAATGGCTTGTTGATGCAACAATTACCCTAGAGGACCTTGGTAAGTTTTTAGACATTGCCTTTGTCACCGAAAACTCTGTATCTCTTGCTGGTTTTTTGGCTGAACGCTTACAACATATTCCACAAAAAGATGAAGAAATTATCTATAAAAACTTCCTTTTTCAGGTCCAAAAAGCAACCGCACTCCACGTACAGTTTGTTCATATATTTAGAAAATAATCCAATATACACAAAATTCATTGAACTTCGCCCCTGATACCTTTTATAGTGACACCAGAAAAAGGATCAACCCAAACGGAGAAGTTCAATGAATTTTTTATCATTTAATACCTTACTCATTATCACAACACTTGCTACTACAAACGCTTTTGGTAAAAGACCACCGCGCGACAAACCACCCAAACCGCCAAAACAAGCACTTTCTCAAGAACAAAAACAAGTAATTCTAGCCAACGTTGCACAAGTAATGGGCGGCATTTGTACCATAGCACAAGATCCACATAATGCTCATGCTATAGGCAGTTCTGTTGGAGCAATGATTCAAGCCCTTATTAATATCATTGTTGAAAGACTTGCCAAAAGAACAATCAATATCAATGATACACAAGTAATAGAAGAATGCCTTGATACATTATGCAAAGACATTAGCAAAGAGATAACTGAAATAATTATCGCTCAAACCCTCTTAGAAAAAATATAAATTATATAAAAAATTAATGTACTTATTTAAGTCGCCATGATAAATTTAATCATTATATTCTTTATTTTTGGGAAAAAGTCGCCATGAAACAATTTTTTAATGCTATGACTAGAAAATTTACCATAATTTTTTTGATATCTTCTTTATCAGCTATACAGCTGGTTCATGCTATGAATCAAAATCAAAACAATTGCATAACGGTCGTTAATAAAAATGATGATAGCAATCTTCTTCTGCAGTTATGTTTCATGAAAACGGAATATTGCTCTGCCTCAAAAAAATATATTCCTGTCGGCATGAATATGCATATTTCCAAGCCCGATGAAATAAAATGCTTGATTATGAAAGAAGATTATTTCAGTACATATTCTTTGTTAACAATAGCTGATCCTCATTCCAGACAAAAAGAAGTCGCATTATTGCTCCGCAATGGAGATTCCATTACGGTACATGCCAAAGAAAATAAAAAAATCATTGTAACAAAAGACTTAGAAACAATAGGTGGCCTCACCTACGAGCAATGATCTATTTTATTAAAAAGCAATAGAAATGAATTAGCCCAGGATCAAAAAATCCTGGGCTAATTCATTGTAACAACAAAGCCTTCTGTCTATTGTTTTTTATCACTTTTGTTGTTAAAAATAAATAAAATAGTATAATTATAGTATAAATGTATTATTTTAATAAAAAAAAAGGCGGATTAAGTTTATGTTATTTTCACCACCACAAGAAGCACCCAAAGCACCTATTATAACCGTATGGGTTCATGGAACAAAACTTGACGACACACTGCCTCCGTTCCTTGCACAATTAACCAAAAATGTATCTCAGCTTCTATGCGACGATACAAAAGGCCTACACAGACCTCAATGGGAATCACACCATTATCCCTTTTTGCGTTCAAAAGCACTTTCATCAGCAGACCCTATACAATTTGCTTCAGAGCATTTTTATACCTTTGGCTGGTCAGGAACACCTACCCTTGAAGCGCGCAAACAAGCCGCATGTGATCTTTTTTCTGGACTGAAAACCTTACACAATGACTATCAAGAAGAATATGGCTCTTGCCCCCAATTTATTCTCATCTCTCATAGTCATGGCGGCAATGTAATCTTGCACTTAGCAGAAATTACTGATCCCGATGGCTTTGAGCTCCATATAGCAAAGGCAGTCTTACTTGCCTGCCCGGTCCAAAAACATACTGCCCATTTAGTCAGTGACCCTCTCTTTGAACGAATATATTCACTCCACTCACATACTGATATAATTCAAATAATTGATCCACAAGGGTTACATGACAGAAAAAAAATAACCAAGCCATTACTATCTTTGCGTCACTTTGATACTCATCCAAATCTTGTACAAGTATGTATTCGTTGGAAACAATATCCCCTATGGACCGCTGAGGATTATAATACCAATAAATTTGCCCTGAAAGGGCTGATTAAAAGCATTAATGCGCTTAACTTTATCAAAAAAAGCCGGGGTCTTTTTCATGTTGAATTTGGCTTACTTCCCTTTGTGCGGGAAATTCCGACCATTATTAATCAACTGGATGAGCTTTTTGATAGCGGCAGCAACTGTCCTTCTCACAAAGATCACGATATTGTTATAGAATTATAATTGACATCATTACTGTCTTTTGCATATAAATAATACGTATGGAAAAAAGAAAAAGGTAAGTAATGAAAAAAAGCATTGCTCCTGCTTGGTGTCAATTTTTTCTTTCTATGTTACTTATACCTCTACCAGGATGTGTCCACCGGAGACACGTTGACAAGCAAAAACTGCACATTACCGTGCCAACGGCAAAAAACACTATCCGTCATGATAGTGAAACGCCTGCCGTTACTATTTGGGTTCATGGCACACTCATGTTCTATACGCCAATCTATCACCATATATTTGGCAATAAATCATCACTCATGCCCATTACTACACTACCTGAAAAGCACCATTTTCGGGTACTTGCTGAGACCATTGCCGAACATGATCCTGAACATTTTCCTATCAAAGAATTTTATGTTTTTGGATGGTCAGGAAAACTACAACATCAAGAACGCACCATTGCTGCCGAAAAATTGTACCAAGAAATAATAACCCTACGTGAACAGTATCAAAAAAAATACGGTATTGTCCCAACTATTCGTATTATCGCCCACAGCCATGGAGGCAATGTAGTCCTTAATATGGCAAAAATAAAAACTACTCACAATCCGCCACTCATAAAATCACTCATACTGCTT
>Ga0315284_10010929_pt1 | contig 12934 bp, 13 predicted proteins | sample YL17G09_16_MG_FD_203696 | JGI IMG/M metagenome (GOLD analysis project Ga0315284, IMG submission 203696) | Sediment microbial communities from Yellowstone Lake, YNP, Wyoming, USA - YL17G09_16 | ecosystem: Environmental > Aquatic > Freshwater > Lake > Sediment | place: USA: Wyoming | collected... | reverse complement strand
ACCACTGCCTTACGAAGAGCGCAAGGTCGCCATCGCTCGAGGTGGCGGCGACGTGTATGCGCTGGCTATCGACCCAGAGGACGCGCTCTACGAGTACCTCGATCTCTACTACCATCTCGGGCGCGCCGGCAAAGCGCTCCGCAAGGTTGGCATCGTCGAGTTTGCTACCACCGTGGCGCCAGGAGTCCGGGACGTTCTTCTGACCGGCAAGGCGTTCGAGGCAACCCGCCGCCGCCAGGGGCAGCAGTACACATACGACGCCGTAGTGGTGGACGCGCCACCGACCGGCCGGATCGGACGCTTCCTCAACGTCAATGCCGAGGTGGCCGGCCTTGCGAAGGTCGGCCCGATCAGACGACAGGCTGACTCGATCATGGGTCTGCTCCGTTCCACGCGCACCTCAGTGCACATCGTGACGCTGCTCGAGGAGATGCCGGTCCAGGAGACAACAGACGCCGTCGCAGAGCTTCGTGCCCTCGACCTGCACGTCGGGGCAGTCATCGTCAACCAGACTCGGCGACCGGCATTGCGTAGAGCCCAGCTTCAGGCCGCGCGCAAGGGGACGCTCGACGAGAGTGAGATCGCTGCTGGGTTGAAAGCGGCCGGTCTCACGAGCCATGACGGACTGCTCGACGCACTCACGCGCGAGGCATCCAGTCATGCTGAACGGGTTGATCTCGAGCGGGTCGAGCGCAAACAGGTAGCCGGCCTCGGTCATCCCGTGGTCGAGCTGCCATGGCTCGCCGACGGTGTCGACCTCGCCGGACTGTACGAGCTGAGCGATCTGTTGGGACACACGCAAAGCGAGGTGCCGTGGTGAGTGCTCAGCCTCTTGACGTCGACGCGCTGCTGCACGACCCGAAGACAACCATCATCGTGTGCTGCGGGGCCGGCGGCGTCGGAAAGACCACCACTGCGGCAAGTCTTGGTGTCCGGGCGGCACAACGCGGACGCCGGGTCTGCGTCCTGACGATTGACCCAGCGCGAAGGCTTGCGCAGTCACTCGGACTGAAAGAACTCGACAACACCCCGAGGGCCATCGTCAACGTCGGCCAAGATGGCGGCGCGCTCTTCGCGATGATGCTGGACATGAAGCGCACGTTCGATGAGATCGTGCAGCAGCATGCCGATCCCGTTCGCGCCGAACAAATCCTGCAGAACCCCCTGTACCAATCGCTGTCCAGCTCCTTTGCGGGAACGCAGGAGTACATGGCGATGGAGAAGCTGGGACAGCTGCATCGCGAAGCCATCGAGAACGGCGAGTGGGACTTGGTGATCGTTGACACTCCTCCGAGTCGATCTGCGCTCGATTTCCTTGACGCTCCCGCGCGACTCGGCGTCTTTCTCGATGGTCGGTTCATCCGCATTCTGTTGGCCCCAGCCAGAGCTGGCGGCAAGGCCTACATGAAGGTGTTCGGGGGAGCATTTTCTTTGGTGACTTCTTCACTGAACAAGATCCTCGGTGCTCAGCTGCTCAACGACTTGCAGACCCTGGTGGCCGGACTTGACTCGGTCTTCGGTGGCTTTCGTGAACGCGCCGAACACACCTACGCCCTGCTACAGGATCCGGGGACCGCGTTCGTGGTCGTGGCTGCACCCGAGACCGATGCACTCCGCGAGGCGTCATTCTTCGTCGAACGCCTGCAACAGGACTCGATGCCGCTCGCCGGTCTTGTGCTGAACCGGGTCCATACGACCGAGGCGCCGGACGTCTCTGCAGCTCGTGCAGAGGGTGCGGCCGAGGACCTCGACGAGACCCACGACCATGAACTCACCGCGGCACTACTGCGGCTGCACGCAGCAACGATGCGCGTGAGAGACCGCGAGCGTCATCTGCTGGGCCGCTTCACCGGCGCGCACCCCGACGTCGCAGTCGTCGCGGCCCCGGCGCTGCCAGGGGACGTACACGACCTACACGGGCTGGAGCAAGTGGGAGCGGCGCTGGCCGGTTCGGTGTCGGTGCTGGACTAGCCAGCGACGCGAACCCCTCGATCATCACGCTCTTCGTAGGTGTCGCGGGCGGTCTGCAGGAGACGTCGCCACGACGTGACATTCGGACGTCGACGCAGCAGCGCACGCCGCTCGCGCTCGGTCATTCCACCCCAGACCCCGAACTCGACCTCGTTGTCGAGCGCATCGGCCAGGCACTCGGTGCGCACGACGCACCCCGAGCACAGAGCCTTAGCCCGGTTCTGGGCTGCGCCTTGGACGAAAAGCGCATCTGGATCCGTTGTACGGCAAGCCGCACGAGCCGACCAATCCTCAATCCACGCCATGGGTCCCCTCCCCCTTGATGACCCGTCCCCGGGCCACCACGTTCTGTAACCGAAATCGTCATCCCCTGCGGAGCCGTTATCAGATTTCGCTACGCGTTGTGATCGCTCACGGTAGAGATAGTAAGCCCTTCCCCAAAAGCCCCCGGATGGGGGAACTGCCCTGGCCCATTGGAACTATGGACAAGCCGAACGGCGGTAAACTTCTCACTTTAGGTAGTTTGATGGTCGCAGAGGGTGCCTGTAGCTGAGCGGCAGTCCCGCGCCCCGTGGCCCGCCGATGTCCGAGATCGCAGTTCCCTGACCTAACCTGTAGAGGTGGCTTCCCCGTCTGACGGCGCCGGCTCCCGGACGCTGCTCTTCATCGTGCTCAGCGCTGTTGCTGGCGTCCTGGTCGCCGGGATCGCACTCCCTGCGATCGGCTTGGTCGGGTTGACCGCGAAGAGGGGCGCCCAGAACTTCGAGGCGCTTCCCGCCGAGTTGAGTGTGCCACCCCTGAAACAACGGTCCCGACTCCTTGCAGCAGACGGAACGGTCCTGGCTACCTTCTACAGCCAGAACCGGATCTACGTACCGATGGAGAAGATCTCCAAACGGATGCAGGACGCCATCGTCGCAATCGAGGATGCCCGCTTCTACGAACACAACGGCATCGATGTGCGCGGCACGCTCCGTGCTCTCATCGCCAACACTCGGGCCGGGGCGGTCACCCAAGGTGGTTCAACGATCACCCAGCAGTACGTCAAGAATGTTCTAGCGGCTACCGCAGACACCCGCGAGGAACGGAAGGCGGCGAGCGAGGACTCCGTCACCCGAAAGCTGCGTGAGCTTCGCTACGCGCTTGGGCTGGAGGAGGAGTGGAGCAAGAAGAAAATTCTCGAGGGCTATCTCAATATCGCCTACTTCGGCTCGCAGGCGTACGGCATTGAGGTTGCCGCCAAGCGGTACTTCTCCATTCCGGCTAAGCAGCTCGACGCCGGCCAAGCCGCGACCCTGGCCGGAATCGTCAAGTTCCCCTCTCTCTACGACCCGCTCGTCAACCCGAAGGAGAGCGAAGAGCGCCGCAACTTCGTGCTGCAGCGAATGGCCGATGAGAACATGATCAGCCAGGCGACGGCAGACAAGTTCGCCAAGAAGCCGCTGAAGAAGACACTGAAGCCAAGCGACCTCACCCGTGGGTGCCTCGTCTCCCCCACTCCGTTCTTCTGTGACTACGTCGAGCAAAGATTCTTGAGCGATCCGGCGTACGGTGCCACGCGTGGCGACCGTCACCGGCTCCTCTACGGCGGGGGGCTGACGATCCGCACCACCCTCGAGATGAAGGACCAGAAGTCTGCACAACAGGGGATTGAGGCCTACCTGCCGACCGGAGACCCAAGTGGCCGGGTTGCAGCGATCGCCATGATGGAACCAGGCACCGGCAACGTCACGGCCATGACCCAGAACCTCAAGTACGGGCCGGGCAAGGACGCCAGCTACATCAACAACTCAGTCGACAGTCAGTACTCAGGAACGAACGGGAACCAGCCCGGGTCAACGTTCAAGATCTTCACCATCGCCGCGGCGATCGAGCAGGGTCTGGCCATGGACGACGTCATCGTCTCGCCGTCATCGCGTGTGATGCCCTACGGCAGCTACCAGGACTGCGAGGGCAACACTCAAGACACCTGGCCGGTCACGAACTACAGCACCGCACCGGCCGGTAGCTACACCATGTACGAAGGCACTGCGCTGTCGATCAACACGTACTTCGCCGAATTGGCGAAGCGAACAGGGCTTTGCAACATCTGGGATATCGCGTCGCGTGCTGGAGTTACCGCAGCCGGAGACGGCGACGGCTACGCAGCTGGCGACGCACCCGTTGACAGCACGGACATGCAGGTCACCCCCGGCGTCATCGGCGGGTCCTTCGGCATGTCACCGCTGACACTCGCAGAGTCCTATGCCACCTTCGCCGCACGCGGGCTGCACTGCGAGCCGCGGGTGATCACCAACATTCGGACGCTGGACAAGGAACAGCTCGACGTTCCCAAGCCCGACTGCGAGCAGGTGATCAAACCTGAGGTCGCCGACGCCGTCAACGACGTCTTGGTGGGAGTCGTCGAGAACGGCACGGCGGCAAACATGTACCTCGACCGCCCCACTGCGGGCAAGACGGGAACGACCAACGACTTCCAAGCCCTTTGGTTTGCGGGCTACACGCCGAACATGGCGGCTGCGGTCTGGACAGGGAGCCCCGTTGCACCGAGTGACAACCCCATGGCGAACGTGACAATCAATGGTGTTTACGAGTCGGCTTGGGCTGGCAGCACGCTGCCGGGACCGATCTGGGAGATCGCCATGCGTGGCGCCATCGCCGACCTTCCGATCGAGTTCTTCGATCCCATCGACCCCGAGCTGATCGATGGCGCGCAGCTGTCGCTGCCATCGCTCGCGGGGCTCACGCCGGAGGAGGCGGTCAAGCAGCTCGACGCGCTGAATCTGAAGTCCGTCGTGTCCGAGACTGAGGTCGCTTCTTACCAGCCTGCGGGGACCGTCGCCTACACCAGTCCGAGCGCGGGGTACACCGTGCAGCCAGGGGCCACGGTGACGCTCTACCTGAGCACCGGCGTCCCCCCACCGCCCGAACCCTCGCCATCGCCCTCGAAAACGAAGCAGGCTGGGGCCGGTCAGAGCAACGGCGGAACTGACACCGGGGGTAGCGGCGGCGCGGCGGCTCCGGGTAACTCCGACGGTAACCCGGGGAACGGAAACACCGGAAGCAACAACGGCAACGGCAACGGCTAACCCCTGTGGGATCAACTGCTCAGCTGGCGCTTGACCTCGGCAGCAACTCGTCCACCATCTGCGCGCCCAGCCACCTTTGGCTGAACTGACTTCATCACCTGCCCCATTGCCTGAGGGCCGGATGCTCCGCTTTCGGTGATCGCCGAGGTGACCAACGCAGCGAGCTCTTCGTCGGCAAGCTGGGCTGGCAGATACGCCTCGATGATGGCGGCCTCAGCGAGCTCGGAGTCCGCACGGTCGGGGTGTCCGGCGTCGGTGTATGCGGTGGCAGCTTCCTTACGCTTCTTCAGCTCGCGGGCCAGCACTTTGAGCACCTCGTCGTCGGAGAGCTCACGAGCCTGCTTGCCGGCCACCTCCTCGTTGGTGACCGAGGTGAGGACCATGCGCAGGGTCGAACGCCGAACGTCGTCCTTGGCGCGCATCGCGTCGGTGAGATCTGCGTGCAGCTGCTCCTTGAGGTTCATGCCTCCATCTTCGCGCAGACGGCCTAGGTGTCACACTATTTCTGTGTCCCGAGCCCGGAGACTTCTCGCAGCCGCTGTCGTAGCCAAGACGGCCGGCATCGCCTATGCCGCGTGGGAGGCCCACCAATACCGTCTACGCCGAGTCACAGTTCCGGCGCTGGACGAAGGAGCCGAGCCACTACGAGTTCTGCACCTGTCCGATCTGCACCTGACCCCCCGTCAGAAGGGAAAGGCGGCGTGGGTGCGTCAACTTGCGGCGCTCGAGCCCGACCTCATCGTCAACACCGGCGACAACCTGGCACATCCTGACGCCGTCCCGGTTGTGCTCAAGACCCTTGATCCCCTGCTCGACATCCCCGGGGTCTTCGTCATGGGGTCGAACGACTACTACGGGCCGGTGTGGAAGAACCCCGCGCGATACCTATTGCCAGATTCGGGCGGCCGGATCCTCGGAGAGCCGTTGCCATGGAAGGTCCTTCGCGATGGGTTTGTTTCGCGGGGATGGATTGATCTCAACAACCACGATGCCGACTTCAAGGTGCGGCAGCAGAGGATCGCTGCCGCAGGTACCGACGATCCTCACCTTGGCCTGGACCGCTACGCGGATGTCCCCTACCGCGCACCCGAGCACGGCGTCCTACGCATTGGCGTCACCCACGCGCCCTATTTGCGCGTCGTAGATGCCATGGCTGGCGACGGCTTCGACCTGATCTTCGCCGGTCACACTCACGGTGGCCAACTTTGCCTCCCTGGCTTCGGGGCGCTGGTCACCAACTGCGACCTGCCCACTTCTCAAGCCAGTGGGCTGCACGTGCGAGGTGACGCCTGGCTTCACGTCTCTGCCGGTCTCGGCACATCACCAACAGCACCGATCCGGTTCGCCTGCCCACCCGAGGCAACACTGCTCACCCTCGTACCAGCCGATTGAGGCGATTTCCAGCGGTTGCCCACGGTTCGGTAGGCTGACCAGGCTTTGGCGGGGTGTGGCGCAGCTTGGTAGCGCGCTTCGTTCGGGACGAAGAGGTCGTGGGTTCGAATCCCGCCACCCCGACGCCGTGTGATGAGGGTGGGGCCGGATCGGGCTCCACCCTCAACCCGGCCGAGTGCACCCAGAGCTCATCCGAGGTGGAAGGTTCGGCCCGATTCGGCCATCTCACGCGTCTCGTCTGCTAGGTCAGGCGACTCTAGAATTCTTGGCAACAAGGATGGCTCAGTCGTCAGTGCTCGAAAGACCAGAGCCACCGTGACGTCGTGAGCGGGCACGTGCGTGATCTCAACCAGGTCACCGCTTTGCACCACCCCGGGCGTCAACACCCGAAGATAGGCACCGGGCCGAGCGGCGGCGGTGAAGGTCTTGAGCCATCCCGGCCGATTCATCCATCCGCGAAACGTGCCACAGGGGATGCGCGGCTCCGAGACCTGCAGCTCGACGTCATCTCCCAGTTTCCAGCGTTCGCCGATGCGAGCGTCATTGACAGCAAGAGCCTCCGTCGTGAGGTTCTCACCGAACTGTCCAGCCCCGAGCGTCGTACCGAGCTGGTCAGCCCACCACCGCAGATCCTCCACCGCGTATGCGTAGACCGCCTGGTCGTCGCCACCATGGTTGCGACGGTCGCCGATGAAGTCACCGACGAGCCCGCTGCCAAGGCCATCAGCCTTGCTCCCTGGCGCCCTGACTGTCACGGGCCTGTCCGTCGGCTGCTTGTCGATGCCGGTTCGGGCCGCCTCTTTGAAAGGGTTGTCGCGAACCACGGCGAGATTCACGCTGAGCAAACAGGGAGCTGAGATCACCGCGTCACCGTAGACGGGCTTCATCGTGATGCGCGAGTGATTTTGCTCGAGACAGCGCCACACTCGGCAGCTAGATCCGGCAGCCAGGAGGACAGTCGGCGGGATCTAGGGGGTGCTGAGCTCGCGCGCGACGACCTCGGCGATCTGCGCAGTGTTGAGGGCTGCTCCTTTACGCAAGTTGTCGCCGCAGACGAAGAGATCGAGCGCATGCGGATCGTCGATCGATCGCCGGACACGCCCGACCCAGGTCGGGTCAGTGCCGACCACGTCATTCGGTGTCGGAAACTCGCCTGCTGCCGGGTCGTCGAGCAGCACGACGCCTTCAGCCTCGCGCAAGATGTCCTGCGCCCGTACCTGGTCAACCTCTTGGTCAAAGCGCGCATGAACCGCGAGTGAGTGCGTGGTGACGACCGGCACGCGCACGCAGGTGGCCGAGACCCGGAGGTCTTTGATCCCGAGGATCTTGCGCGACTCGTTTCGCACCTTGAGCTCTTCGCTGCTCCAGCCGTCGTCCTTCAGCGAGCCGGCCCACGGGACGACGTTCATGGCAAGCGGTGCCGGGAACGGTCCGGAGTCACCGACGATGCCCCGCAGGTCGCCGGCCCGATTTCCGGCATCTGGTGAGGCAGCAACCTTGGCGTACTGCTCACGAAGGGTGTCGATACCTTCCTGACCAGCGCCGGACGCCGCTTGGTAGGACGCGACGACCAGTTCAACCAGGCCGTACTCGCGGTGCAGCGCTCCCATCGCCACGATCATCGACAGCGTGGTGCAGTTCGGGTTGCTGATGATTCCCTTCGGACGCACCAACGCCGCAGCCGCGTTCACCTCAGGTACCACCAGTGGAACATCTGGGTCCATCCGGAAGGCACCGGAGTTGTCGACGGCCACTGCTCCGCGAGCTGCTGCGATGGGCGCCCACTCCCCTGACACCTCGTCGGGGACGTCGAACATCGCCACGTCCACGCCGTCGAAGACCTCGGCTGAGAGGGCCCGGACGACAACGTCCTCGCCACGCACCTGCAACACCCTGCCCGCGGAGCGCGCCGAGGCAACCAACCGAATCTCGCCCCAGACGTCCTCGCGGGAGCTGAGGATGTCGAGCATGACCGTCCCGACGGCGCCGGTCGCGCCGACAACAGCAAGAGTTGGCTTGCTCATCGGCCGGTTCCCCCGTAGACAACAGCTTCGCCGTCAGCATCATCGAGCCCGAATGCGCTGTGGATCGCTAGCACCGCGGCATCGAGGTCGTCAGCCCGAGTGACGACCGAGATCCGAATCTCTGACGTCGAGATCATCTCGACGTTGACGCCAGCATCTGAAAGCGCTCGGAAGAAAGTTGCTGACACCCCCGCGTTCGTTCGCATTGCAGCGCCGATCAGGGAGACCTTGCCGATCTGGTCGTCGACGAGCAACTTAGTGAACCCCGCAGGTTCCTTGACCTTGTCCAACGCGATGACCGCGCGCCCCGTGTCGGTGTGCGGCATGGTGAAGGAGATGTCGGTAAGACCGGTGGCCGCCGCAGAGACGTTCTGCACGATCATGTCGATGTTGACCTCGGCGTCTGCGAGGGCCTCAAAGATGAGGGCAGCCTCTCCCGGTTTGTCGGGGACGCCAACGACAGTTACCTTCGCCTCGCTTCGGTCATGTGCGACGCCCGCGATGATCGGCTGCTCCACTGTCTCTCCCTGGTCGATGGGGGTGGCCGCCGCGTTGGCAACCACCCAGGTTCCCTCACGCTTGCTGAATGACGAACGAACATGGATTGGAAGGTTGCGGCGGCGGGCGTACTCGACGCAGCGGAGGTGCAGCACCTTGGCGCCACACGCTGCCATCTCAAGCATCTCCTCGTAGGTGATGTAGGGCAGCTTGCGAGCAGCAGGGACGATGCGCGGGTCGGCGCTGTAGATGCCGTCGACGTCGGTGTAGATCTCGCACACCTCAGCCTCGAGCGCCGCCGCGAGCGCCACGGCAGTGGTGTCTGAGCCGCCGCGTCCGAGCGTGGTGATGTCCTTGGTGTCGAGGCTAACGCCCTGGAAGCCCGCAACGATCGCGACAGCGCCCTCATCGAGGGCGCCGCGGATGCGGCCGGGTGTGACGTCCATGATGCGTGCCTTGCCGTGCGACGAAGTCGTGATGACGCCGGCCTGGCTACCGGTGAACGACCTCGCCTCGACCCCGAGGTCATGGATCGCCATCGCCAGGAGCGCCATCGAGATACGCTCCCCGGCGGTTAGGAGCATGTCGAGCTCGCGGCCCGGCGGCATCGGAGACACCTGCTCGGCGAGATCGATCAGCTCATCGGTGGTGTCACCCATGGCAGACACGACCACGCAGACGTCGTTGCCGGCTTTGCGGGCTTCGACGATGCGGGTCGCGACTCGCTTGATGCTGGTGGCATCCGCGACGCTGGAGCCGCCGTACTTCTGGACGACGAGTCCCACGACACGATCCTTTCCCGTTCCCGACACTCGAGGCACCGGCCCCGAAAGTCTACCGATTGCCCAGGACCGAGCCCTCGGACGGCACGGCCAAGCCCGGCCACGCACCCTCGTACAGTGGGGTGATGCTGATCCGAGCGATGACCGCATTCGTGCTGGTCAGCGCGCTCGGGTTGACCGGATGCACCGGATCCGAGCCGGAGCAGGCTGCCCCCACCACCTCACCGAGCCGCACGGCAGATCCGATCCCCTCCCCCAAGCCGCTGACAGCGGGCGAGCGGGCGCAGCAGCTCACTGCGCTTCGACCCGAGCAGTTTGACGCCATGTATCGCCTCATCAGCAAGGGCCCGCGTCCAGACGCGCGTATCCGCATGCGGGTCAAAGGCGACCGTTTCCGTCTGGACGTGACGCAGGGACGCAGCACCGCAACTCTGGTCTACGGAAGTCGCGGCGTTGTCTCTTGCCAGATTGTTCGGCCGAAGAAAGGGCGCGCCGAAAAGTCGTGCTTCCTCGTGGCGAGGTCTCCGAAGGGGTTGCCTGACCTGTTCGACCCCGAGGTACAGCGTCTCTTTTTCGGCGCCACCCGGACGATCTCGTCCGGGGGCCGGCAACTGACGGTCAAACGCGCCGGCACCTGGCGAGCGCCCCATGGTCTCGGCCCATCGGAGTGTTTCGTCGTCAAGGGCAAGGATGTCGACAGCGGAACATACTGCTACCTCTCGAGACCGGCTCCGACGATCGGCCTACTGGCACGCGCGGTTTTCCCCAGCGGGAACCTCGAACTGCGTAAGGTCAAGAATCTCCGCGGGAAGGCGCTGTTCCGCCCACCGGTGCGACCGACCCCATTGCCTGCTGGAGGCTAGGCTTCCGCGGAGGGTGCGAGGCGGGTGTGCGCAACCGCCGAATGCAAGGCGCGGAGCGCAGAACTGGCGGTGGATCCCCAGTTCGCCAGGTAGGAGTACTGCCACCACCACAGGGCTTCGTCTGCACGGCCCGCCTTGAAGTGCGCCAATCCGTGGTACAGATCGGCGGCCACATCGGCGATGTCATCGGAAAGTCGTGAGTGCACGATCTCGCCGTCACGGATGTAGGGGTCGAACACCTCGACGTACTCGTCGGCGGGCCCGAGCAACTCTGCGAGCCGCTCGCGAAGACCATCGGCGTCGGGGTCGACACCGGCGTCGGGTTCGTATCGCTCAGTCGGGACAACATCGACGACCGCTCCCAGCCGCCCACCCGCCAGGAGGAGCTGTGAGACCTCCAACAAAAGAATCGACAGGGTGCCCCCGGGGAAGTCACCACGGGCCACCGCGCCGAGGGCAATCAGGAAGCTCTCGATCTGATCGGCGACGTCGACAGTGAACTCATCGACTTCGTCCGAAAGGCGCTTTCCTGACGCTGCTGTCACCACTCACCTCGCTGCTCGTGGGCGCTCACTGCGATGCCCGACATCCTTGTCTACACCTCGAGGCTGCGTCGTCCCTCGAAGGCACGCCCAAGGGTGACCTCGTCGGCGTACTCGAGGTCTCCCCCTACGGGAAGTCCACTGGCCAGACGCGAGACAGTCAACCCCATCGGCTTGACCAGTCGGGCCAGGTAGGTGGCCGTGGCCTCACCTTCGAGGTTGGGGTCGGTGGCCAAGATCAGCTCGGTGACCGTTCCGTCAGCAAGGCGGACCATGAGTTCTTTGACGCGGAGGTCGTCGGGGCCAATGCCCTCGATCGGGCTGATCGCGCCACCAAGGACGTGATAGCGACCACGGAACTCGCGCGTCCTCTCGACGGCGACGACGTCTTTGGACTCCTCGACCACGCAGATGACGGACAGGTCGCGGCGCGGGTCTTGGCAGATGCGGCATTCCTCTGACTCGGCGACGTTGCCGCAGACTCGACAGAAGCGCACCTTGGCCTTCACCTCAAGGAGTACCTCGGCCAACCGACGAACGTCTTCTGGCTCAGCCGCGAGCAGGTGGAAGGCAATGCGCTGGGCAGACTTTGGACCGATGCCGGGGAGTCTGCCGAGCTCGTCGATCAGGTCTTGGACGATGCCTTCGTACATCAGCCACTGCCCGGCAGACCAAGGCCACCGAGCCCCTGAGCCAGCGGGCCCATGGCTTGCTGCTGCCTGGCGGCCACCTGGTTCGAGGCGTCGCGGTAAGCGGCCAGAACGAGATCGGCAAGTGTCTCGGTGTCGTCGGGATCGGCAACTTCGGAGGCGATCGAGAGGCCGACGAGTTCTCCAGCACCGGTCACTGTGGCCGCAACGAGGCCGCCGCCGGACTGCCCGGTGATGCGCTCCTGGGCGAGCTGCTCTTGCGTCGCAGCCAACTGAGCCTGCATCTGCTGAGCCTGTGCCAACAGCCCGGAGAGATCCGGCATACCCTCGGTCATGGTCGCTCCTGTCTTGTTTGCGTCCACTGTACGGGGAGCGACCGACCATGGCCGGCGCCAGCACGCGGCACCGGGTCAGGCGTGGTCGATCTCGCCGATCACGGTGCCACCAAGCTGCTGGGCGATCAGTTCTGGACCGGCCAGCCCATCGTCCTCGGCATCGGCGTCGTCGAGTGCGACCTCGGCGTCGTCGACGTCGGGGCCCCGTTCTTTGCCCACCACCGGACCGTCGACGGCTGCTGCGGCTGCGCGGGCTTGGGCCGCTGCCGCAGGTGGGGCGCTTGCCGGGGCTGGCATCGCAGCCGCCGGTCCAGGGGTGGGCGCCGATCCCGGGACGGAAGGATCAAGGACTGCAACCACCGTGAGGTCGAGCCCCACCACATCGATTAGCGCCTGTCGGACGATCTCGTCGTGGCCGCCCTGCGAGAACGCCCGATGCGCCCCGACGTCCTGCAAACCGATCTGCAGCTGCTTGTCGTCGACTCCGAGCACGTCCGACTTCTCGAAGAGCTGGGCCCACGTGACTCGGCGGTAGTCCTTGACCCGGTTGAGCACGTTCGGCCACATGCGGCGGAGCTCGTGGAGCTCTGAGCCTCCTGAAGCCGGTGTCGTCGCGTGCCCTCCGGCTTGTTGGGCAGTCCGGTCGGCGGCCGGCGCTCTGACCTCCGCTTGTGCCTCCGAAGCAAGGGCGTGTGGCGTCGGCTGCGGGGTGACCGGCTGCGGGGCGTGAGGCGGCAGGGTCGATGTGTTGCCCGCTGATGTGCGAGGGGCACCGGATGTCGATGGTG
>Ga0315284_10010928_pt1 | contig 12934 bp, 7 predicted proteins | sample YL17G09_16_MG_FD_203696 | JGI IMG/M metagenome (GOLD analysis project Ga0315284, IMG submission 203696) | Sediment microbial communities from Yellowstone Lake, YNP, Wyoming, USA - YL17G09_16 | ecosystem: Environmental > Aquatic > Freshwater > Lake > Sediment | place: USA: Wyoming | collected... | reverse complement strand
CAGATCCAGAGTCTTCTGACGTGCGGGGAAGGCGCTATAGCCCTTGGCCAGTTCGTACTGCGAGGCGGCGCTGGTGAGGTAGTTGGCCAGAGCCATGGCCTGGCCGCGGCGGTAAGAGTCGTCCTGACGAAAGACAACAAAACCACCCGTTCCGCCGACGGTCACCGAGAGGCCGGTCGCGCCGGCCGGATACTCGGCCACCGCGAAGTTCTTGATGGCCTTGTCCTGGGTCTGGAGGTAGTCGATGGCCCAGGCCGACCAGGGTTCAATAGCCACTTCTTGCTTACCCTTCTCGGAGAAAAGCTCGAAAACACTGCGAACGGACGCGCTTCCGGTCATGGGGTGGGCGGCCTTGTCCACGTAGAGGAGGTCGGTCAGGCGCTTGAGAGCCGACACGCCCGCTTCGGAGTTGAAGGCGTAGGTCGCCAGGTCATCGGAGAGCGGGCGGGCCCCGTCGGCGTACAGGAAGGGCCAAACCTCGTAGTAGCCCGGCAAGACGTAGGTCGAGAAGCCCCAGACGTCGGTCTTGCCGTCGCCGTCACGGTCGAAGGTCAACTCGCGGCAGGCCGAGGCGAACTCGTCCCAGGTCCACTTCCCCTCCACCGGCGGCTGGACGCCGCGCTCGGCGAAGAGGTCGAGATTGAGGAGCAGAGCGTGCCCGGTCATCGTCGACGGGAAGCCCCAGAGCTGGCCGTCGTAAGTGTAGGCCGCCAGCGCCTCGGGCGACAGGTTCTTCGACGACGCGACGTAGTTGTCGACCGGCTCGATCAGCCCGGCCCTGACTTCCTCCAGGGTCACCCCACCGGAACTGAGATCGAGCGAGGCCACGTCGGGAGGCCGACCCGCCTCCTTAGCCACGTCGAGCATGGCCCGCAGATTGGTCCATTCGACCGGGACGAGGACAACCTCAACAAACGGGTGGGAGGCCTCAAACTCCGCGATCTTCTTCTGAACCCAGTGATAGCGATTGCCGGACTCGTCGGCCCAGCGAGGTCCGTCCCAGAGGACGAGGGTCACTCCCGGGCGGGTGAGGTGGATCAGGCACCCGGAGGAGGCCATCACCGAGAGAACCAGGACGACGGTGACGCAGATAGCGGCCCAGGCACGGCGAGTCGGCTTTGACATGGGCCGTTTGTTCGGCGTGTCTATAAGGAAGTCCTTTGGCGCAGGACTGAACAAAAGGTGGATACCGGCCTAGCCGCGGGCCAGACCCGATCGCGCCGGATCGAGGAGACTGGTGAGGGCCCGCTCAAACCCTTCGACCGCGGGCGCCCAGCGCAGCCTGTCGGCCTTTGCCTTCAAGCTCCTGGAGCGTCCCGGGTCGGCCGTGAGACTGAAGCGCAGGAGCATCTCACCCAAATCCTCCATGGAAGCGAAGAAGGCCAGATCCGACGAGTTTAAGTCTGCCGCGTGGATTGGGGGCCCAAGCGCCCCTTTGAGCCCAGCCGCGGCCAGGACCGGGCACCCGGCCGTCAAGGCCGCCAGGAGCCGGTCGGCGTGGTCGGAACGATCGGCATCCTGTGGCGCGGACAGGCCGCCGGCGCACCCCGCCGCCGCCGGGAGAAGAACGGCCACATCCGCGTGGCCAAGGCGGGATGCCAGACGACCATTGGTGGAGGAGGTGGCCGCCTTGACGTTTGAGGGCCAGCGAACGGCCGGCGCCAGGCCCGACGTGAGGGGGGACGCGGTCGGGGCCAGCAGAGTGAAGTCCAGGTCGGGGCGTGTGGTAGCCAGAGTGAGAATGGCCGCCAGGGTCGCGCTGTCGAAGGGACCTAGGACAGCCACGGCCAGGCAGCGAGATGCATGATGATGAGCCAGCCTGAGCGAAGCGGGCGCGGAGGGTTGGCCGTCCAACGTCTCCGCCGAGACCAGGCTGGGCCTCCGCTGCGCCCCGGGGGGATTCGTCAGAACCAAAGCCTCGGACGACAATTCCCGCCTTAGAGCTTCGGAGGCCGCGATGACCAGGTCGGAGCGAGAGGCCAGGCAAGCCAAGGCTTTGCGTCTCAGGGTCTGGCCCAGGTAGCCGGCGTGACCGAGGCAGGCCTCAAGATCGGCCAAGTAGCCCTCGTCACTGTAGTCAAAGACGAGAAACGGACGGTGAACGGCGAAGGCGCCGGGTTTCTGGGTCTTCCCAGACCTGCTTTGCGTGACAGCCGACCGCCGCCTCGACAGCCAGGCGTGTGAAGTGAGCGAGGAGAGCAGCCGGGGCGGGGACGAGGCCACCACGACGTCAGGGGCAAAGGTCTGGGCGACCTCGACGGCCCCTACCCAGGAGTCGAGCACCCGCACGGGTCTAATCGAGCGAGAGTCGCCATCTCCCTCCGGATCCGAACTGGGGGACGGTCGCGGCGCGAGGACGACAACGGAATGCCCGTGGGCGACAAGATGGCGAAAGAAATGATAGTAGCGGCCCCGATAGGCCGCGTTCCATACGACTGACGAGAGAAACAGAACTTTCATCTCGGGCGAGCCCGCCCATCACGGCACCCGTATCCGCGTCAAGGGTACCGAAGAATGATAGCAGGCCAATGAGGATTTGTCTACCAGTTTTGTATTTGCTTACTCGATCTGGTGGCAATTACTTCCCATTCGTCGCGGACAGCGTCATTTGCGGGCCCAACCACTGGATGGCCCGATCGATGACCTTGTCTCCGGTGACCCTGGGCGCCGGAGGGAGCGAAGACTGTCCGCCGCCGGGCTGACCCGAACCCGCCTGACCCGTCCCTGGCTTCCGCCCAGCCGGATGTTCGGCCAGGCGGGCCGAGTTGAGGGCGGTCACGGTCACGGCGTCGGTCACCCCGGTCTGGGGAAGTCCCACCGCGGCCTGGAAGCGCTTGAGGGCCTCTTCGGTCTGGGAGGCGAAGACCCCGTCGGCCGAACCCGCGGCGTAGCCCAGTTGGTTCAGCCGCATCTGGAGGTTGACCACGTCGCTACCCGAGGCCCCGCGACGAAAGACCCACGCGCTCGGCACGGGGATGAAACCCGGCTCGGGCGGCGACGGCGTCCCCGGGTCGTCGATGATCTCATCGGGCACGACACCCAGGCCGTCGATCTGACGACCGAGACCGGTCGTCCAGGTGGCGGTTGTGATCTTGACCCCTCCACCGCTCGAAAGCGAGTAGATGCTCTGCACGCAACTCTTACCGTAGGTCGTGGACCCGAAGAGCCTGGCCGCCCCCCATTCCTGCAAGGAGACGGCGAAGATCTCCGAAGCGCTGGCGGAGTAGCCGTTGACCAGAATGGCCACGGGGTAGGGGAACCGGCCGTCGGAGCGGTACTCGATGCCCTCGAGCGGGGTGTAGTCATCACCCATCCGAGACCTGACTATGTCGGTCCGCCAGGTCCAGCGGAGGCGGAGGTAGGGGTAGCGCTCGGGCAGGAACCGGTCGACCATCCGCTCGCAAACTTGCAGGATCCCGCCGGGGTTTCCCCGGAGGTCGATAATGACACCCCTGGCGCCACCCTGGACCAGACTCTGGAGAGCCTGGTCGAACTCCTTGTCGGTGTCCTGGTCGAAGCCGGAGACGGCGATGTAGCCCACCTGGCTGTCGAGCGGGCGCGACTCAACCGACGTGACGTTGATTGTCTCTCGAATCAGCTCGAAGGTGAGTGGGTCGGCCACGCCCGGGCGCTTCACGGTGATGGCAACCTTGGTCCCGGGCTCGCCCCGGATGCTGTCGGCCGCCGGAAGCCCTCGTCCTTTGATGTCGACCCCGTCGACGGCGATGATGACGTCCCCGGCCAGAATGCCGGCCTTCTCGGCCGGACAGCCCTTGATGACGTCGGCTATGAGCAGGTAGCCGTCCGGTTCCTCGCTGATGCGGACCCCAATACCCCCGAAGGCGCCCTTGACGGACGAGGTGAAAGCGGTCATGTCTTCCGGGGTGTAGTAGGCGGCCCAGTAGTCGCGGAGGCCCGTGATCATGCCCTGAATGGCGTTTTCGGCCAGCTTCATCGGCTCCGGTTCCTTGGCGCTGTTGTAGCGGAGAAGGCTGTAGACCTCAAGGATCAGCGGGGTCGAGTCGAGGCTCAGGTCTCCTGGGACGCCGGCGGCGCTGCCTTCCTGGGCCCTGGCCGTCAGCGGGCCGAAGGCCGGCAGGAGGCCTCCAAGGACGAGACCGCTCAGAACGATGATCAGAAGGACCGCCCGCGGGATTTTCTTTCCGCCAGAGGGTCGTGACAAGAGCTTCATCCCCTTGTGTCCCGCGGTCCTTCACACCCCGCTGGGGTCCGTCCGGCACATCTTCTGCGTCTACCAGGTCCATCCTGCCCGGCTGCGGCGGAGGCCCGCCGCGCTCGGCCTCCAAGAAAGGAGGGCGCCCGTAGGCGCCCTAGGGGAGTTACCCCGCGCATCGGTTACGATGAGTTGCGCTGGTGAGCACGGAGGCCCGGGGTGTTGTCGTCGGACTGGGCCATTCAGGGGAATGGACCTCCGTGCTCGAAGATGTTCATTCATGCCTCGCCATGCTTCTTCCTGCCTATGGTAAGATCTACCGGCGAGCCCAGGCGGCTGGGGTCGCCTCGAGCAGGAAGAGGGGGCGCCGCGAGGCGCCCCCTCTTCCTGCTTCCCGTACCCGTATCCTCATCCGTTTTCCGTACCCTCATCCTTTTCCGTGCCCGCATCCGTGTCGCGGGAGAGCCGCCCTTGCGGGTCGACCGTCTCGCGTCCGTCCAGCCGCGGAACCCTTATGGGTTGGTCAGGTCGTAGACCCAGAAGGTCCGGCTACCGTCCGCGTAGAGATGATCGCCCACGTCAAGATCGACGGTCCCGATGAAGATGTAGGCGTAGCTCGCGGGATCGGTGCCCGTCCGGCTATAGACATAGGCGGTGCTGTTATTGATGAACTGTGTGCCCCCGCCGGCGACCAGCTCCACCGTCGCGTTCGAGGAGCTCGCCGACATAACCTTGTACTCGGGGTCGACGATGGCCATGGGCGTGAAGGCCGTCACCTGCCCGGTCGACCCGCTGATGGTCAGAAGGCCGAACTGGCCGATCTGCTCGTGGAGGTCGACGGTCGAACCATAGGTCTGGAGGTTCTTGCGGTAGTCAACGGTGACCTTGAAGATCAGCCCCGAGATCTCCGTGCCCTTGATCAGGACGTAAGGAGTCTGCGCGACGAAGGCGATGGGGACGTAGAGGTTCTGGTCCACGTCCAGGCCGTACTTCACGTGGGCGCCCACGGCCGGCGGCAGCCCGACGTAAGGTCCGTCCATGCCGTAGGTCCCCTGGCCGCCGGTGGTCCGGTTGATCTTCACCCGATAGACCGGACCCGGGTAGGTGGTCGTGACATCGGCCACTGTGCCCTCAACCGTCCGACGGGTGGCGTCGACCCTGATCGGCGTCGTGCCCTCGGCCCCGAAGGTCATCATCCTGACCACGTCGTACACGGCCAAGGTGTCGCGGCCGGCGTTGGCGCCGTTGATCTGCACCTGGCAGGTGGTCGGGATGCTGTAGCTCGCCGCGTTAGCCAGGGTGACAAGCGTGTCCGTCGAGCCGTGGGAGGCGTCGACGTCGTTGATGTAGTCCTCCCCCACGTCCCAGCGGGAGGCGACGACGGATATGGCGTAGTCGTCGGATCCCTTAGTGACCTGGCACTGGTCGCCGGCCACGAGGTCGATCTGGGTCAGACCCGTCTTGTTGTTCAGGGTCGTCGGGACGTTTCCGCGGTAAGGGATCTTCGTGCCGCCCTGGAAAACGAGGTAGTAGGTCGAACCGCTCGTATCCCGGCTGGAGAAGGTCAGACCTCCGCTGGAACTGCTGGCCCCGGTCTTCCGGAGCAGGACCCACTTGCCGGTCGTGGCCTTGTCCAGAATGCCCCGAACCTCGACGTACTGGCACTGGGTCAGGTTCGTGGCCCCGAGCAGGTAGTAAGTGGCGGCCAAGGACTTGTCGGTCGTGCCGATCGAGGCCGTGGTTCCGGTGAAGGAGTTCAGGACCCCATCGATGATCCGGCCCTTGAGGAGGGACGTGTTGGCCTTCTCGACTCCCTCGGCCGTGACCTGGTTCACCTGCATCGTAGCGTAGATCATCTTGGCGATGTCGCCGCGGATGGCCGGCAGTTCCCCGAAGGGGGTGACATCACCGGTGAAGCCCCACATGACCGCATAGCCGATATAGTTCATCGGCCAGGGCATCATCGACTTCTTGACCTGCTGCTCATGCCCGAAGACGCAGCGAATGAGCATGGCCACGCCTTCGCTGTACTTCACGGGATTGTTGGGCTTGAAGGTTCCGTCGGGATAGCCTCCGATGAGGCCCAACTGCTGGGCGACGTTGACGAAACCCCAGGCCCAGGCCGGGATGTCCTTGCCATCCTTGAATGTGGGCTGAAGCCCAGCCATCATGTTGGCCATTCCGGCGTAGCCGAGGGCCCCGACGAGGATCTTGGCGTACTCGCAGCGGGTGACCGTGGCGCTAGGCCGGACCGGGCCGCCGGGGCCGATGTCTCCGGTCATGATCCCCAGGGCGCACATAACGCTGAGTTCGTACTCGGCCGGGTCCCCGGCGATGTCCGAAAAGGCTGGGCCGGCCACCACGCTGTCAGCAGCCAGGGCGGGGACGCTGACACCGAGGCTGAGGGCTACCGCGAGAACCATGATTACGATCTTCTTAAACATACTCCCCCTCCTTCGACTTGGGGCCCGCCGGGCTAGCCGAACTCCGGGCCCCAGGCGGGGAGTATTCTTGTCCGGGTCGGTCTTGTCCTGCGTGAGACGCTTTGGGCCACCCGTCCCCTAGCGCGGCCGACGGCCGAGCCAGGCCAGAGTGAGGGCCAGGCCTTCCGGCAGGTTCACTCTCGGCCGCCAGCCGAGGGTGGTCTGGGCGAGACGCGGCAGAAGAGAACTGCGGGAGATGTCGCCGGCCCGAGCGGGATGGGTGACTCGACCGAGACCGCGTCCCGAAACCCGCTCGATCAGGTCCCCGAGGTCGGCCACGCTGGTCTCCACGCCGGTGCCCACGTTGAAGGTCGCCTCGCGGCCGGGCGCGGGAAGGCCGGGCGCGGGAAGGCCGGGCGCGGGAGAGGTGTGCGCCAGGACCCGCCCGTGATCGGCGGTAGCGGCCGCCTCGCGCCGGGCATCAGCCGCGCCCTCGGACCAGACCCCGCCCGCCGTCGCCAGATGCCGCCAGGTGAGCCAGACGGCCTCGACCACATCGCCGACGTAGACGAAGTCCCGTGTCTGGCGGCCGTCTCCTTCGAGGTGGAGGGGGCTACCGGCAACGGCCGCCTCCATGAAGGCCGCGACCACGCTACCTTCCGTCCCCGCTTCCTGGCCCGGGCCGTAGACATTGGCCGGAATGAGGGTGGCCGCCGGCAGGAGTCCGGCCCGGCGGTAGTACTCGACATAGCTCATGGCCGCCAGTTTGGACACCCCGTAGGGGCTCAGGGGCCGGGTCGGGTGCGACTCCGGGGTCGGGAGTTCGAGGGGCTCGCCGTAAACCGCGGCCGAGGAGAAGAAGACAAGACCACTAGCCCCGGCCGCTCGGGCGGCTTCAAGCATCCGCAGGGTCCCGATGACGTTCGCCCCGGCCCCCCCGATGGGGTCGACCAGGCTCTGGCCCACTCGCACCTGGCCGGCCGCGTGGACAACCAGGTCCGGCCGGTAGTCGATCACGGCCCGCTGGGCCTCCTCGGTGGTGATGTCCAGAGCCTGGATCCTCCAACCGCGTTCCCGGCCGGATAGCCAGGCCGGCGGCTCGGCCCGGAGGTCCAGAACCAGAACCTCCAGACCCTCGTCCAGGAGCCGGGAGACGATGTGGGAACCGATGAACCCATGACCCCCGGTCACGACGGCGCGGGCCCCGGAAGCGATCTCCTCTAGCCGCTTGGGCGCCATTGGGCGTCCTCTCCTCTCAGGGCCACCTTGGCCGTCAGAAAGAGGATCTTTAGATCGAGCAGCAAGGAGTAGCGCTTGGCGTAGAGGAGGTCGTGGCGAAGCTTCTCCTCGGCCGGCGTGTCGTACCTCGCGGTGAGTTGAGCCAGGCCCGTGATCCCGGGTTTGATCAGGTGCCTGTACTCGTAGTAGGGCACGGTCCGGGCGAAGTCCCGCACGAACTCGGGCCGCTCGGGTCTCGGCCCAACCAGGGACATGGCCCCGAAGAGCACGTTCCACAGTTGAGGGAGTTCATCAAGACGGTAGCGACGCAGCACCTTTCCCACGCCCGTCACCCTGGGGTCGTCTCGCTCCGATAGGACCGGTCCGGTGGCGGCCTCGGCGTCCCGGCCCATGGTCCTGAACTTCCAGAGCCGGTAGAGCCGGCCTCCTTGCCCGACCCGAAGCTGGCTGTAGAACACCGGCCCCGGGGAGGAAAGCCTGACCGCCAGGGCGATGAACGGGTAGAGGGGCAGGCCGGCGATGAGTCCGGCGGCGGACAACCCCAGATCAAGAAGGCGCTTGGCCCAGACCGCCCCCGGGGGTATCCCGCCCGGTCCGGCTTCGAAGGCCAGGGTGTCGTCGAGTGGGGCCATCCGGGAGTCGAGGACCAGAAGGTCATGATGACTCGGAATGATCAGCACCCGCACTCCGGCCAGAGCGGCCTCGACCACCAGGCGGGCCTTCTCCTCCACCGGCAGCGACGGCGTGAGGACAAGCACGTCCGGCTGGTCGGTCTCACTGGCCAGAAGAGCGGGCAGAGAGTCCACGGCCGCGGTCGAGACCAGGCACCCCGACCCGGCGGCGACCCTGGCCGCGTGGATCGTGGCCTCCTCAGCCGACCCGGCCACCACGACCCGCTCCGTCCCCCACAGTCTTCGAGCCACTTTCCAGGCCACGTTGCGCCAGACAAGAAGGTAGAAGAGTTGGGAGATCCAGGCCAGGACGAAGACCGTCCGGGGCAGAGCGAAGGCCCGGACGCCGAAGCTCAGGGCCATGCCCAGGCCGGCCAGAAGAACCAGGGCGGCCACGAGGCCGGCGGCCGCCGTCCGCCACGATTGCGGCCGAAGATCGTAGAGGCCGTAGACCACGAACAGGAGCAGGGCCAGAAGACTCAAGCCCGGCGCGGCGTGAAGGTAGGCTCGAAAGTTGGTCTCGGGAATGGCGCCGCCGAAGCGCAGGGCGAAAGCCGTCAGGAACCCGGCGTGGACCAAGGCCAGATCCACGACGGCCACTCCAAGCCCCAGAAGGCCGAGTCTGGCCGTCCGCCGCTCCCCTCTAGTCCGCGCCACGACGTCGCCTCCGCCCCAGAGCCGTTTGATAGACCCCTTCCACCCCGTCGACCATGGTTCCTAGCGAGTGGGCCCCGACCTCTTCCCAGGCCGCCTCGCGGATGCGGGCCCGCAGGGCGGGGTCCTCCACGAGGGTCACGATGGCATCGGCCGCCGCACGGGCTTTGGCCCGACTGGGTTTGCCCCGGGCGTCGGCCCCCGGCACGAGCAACCCGGTCTTCCCCGAGGTAATGAGGTCGGGAATGCCGCCCACATCGGTGGCGATAACCGGGCAGCCGGCGGCCATGGCCTCGAGGATCACGTAGGGGCAGCCCTCCTCACGCGAGGTCACCAGGAGGATATCCAGCCCCGACAGGGTCCGGACGACCTCGGACGGCTGGACCCAACCGTGGAACCAGACCGCGAGCTGTCCGCCCTCCGCCGCCCGCCGGTACTGCGAAAGGAGCGGCCCGTCACCGTAGACGTGGAACGTGAGAGACACCCCCGCTAGGCGGCGCTGGGCCTCCTCACAGGCCGCCAGGGCCAGAGCGAAACCCTTCTCTTGGGTCAACCGCCCCAGAAAGCCGATCCTGGCCACACCCTCCCGCCCCCGCGGGATTGGTGGAAGGCTTCGACCTCTCTCGATGCCGTTTGACACCACCCTCGGATCGCGGCCCCAGCGTCCGAGCCGCGCGGCCGTATGACAACTGACGGCCAGGATGCCATCCTCAAGGCGGGCGCTGACGAGGTAGACAGCGGCGAACAGGCGTCTCAGGGCCAGGCGCTGGGGGATCCAGCCGTGAGCCGTCGAGACCACGGCCGGCGGGCCACCACGGCGGCGGCCCCGGGTGGTGGCCAGGATCAGGCGGCCCAGGAGGCTGGCTCTGGGACTGTGAAGGTGAACGATATCCGGCTCGAAGCTAGACACGGCTGAAAGCAGAGATCGGGCGACAAGCCACGGTGATCGGCCGGGGACCGGGAACCTGACCACCGCCGGACCCAGGTTCCCACCCACGTAGCCGGCCACGGTAAAGACACAGCCTACGCGATGGCCACGGCGGACCAGTTCACCGGCAAGATCGAGGACATGCCTCTCGGCCCCGCCGAAGTTGCGGTTGAGAACAACCAGAAGCACGGCCGGCTTTGGCGACATGGTCAGGGCCCTCCGAGAAGCGAGATTAGCTCCAGGCGGATCTCGTCGGCCCGCGGGAAACCGGGACGAGCCTCGTCGAGGTAGGCCCGGGCCGCCGCCTCGTGGCCGAGAGCCGACTCGACCACCGCTAACCAGAGGGCGGCCTGAACCTGTCGATCAGCCGCCGACGCCGGTGTCTCGCCGGCCGACGTTGTCAAGGCCGTCTCGCGGGCCGTCAGAAGGAAGACCGCAGCCTGGTCGTAGCGACCCAGGAGGGTCGAAGCCTCACCGGCGTAGAGGGCCAGGGATGGGACAAGAGGCGGTAGGCCCAGGGACGGATCGAGGCCGGGCGGCAACTTGGCCGCCTGCCTCCGAAGGAGGTCAAGAACGGCTACGGTCTCGTCGAGTTCACCGCGGGCCATGACCGCGTCTCCCCGCCGCAGGAGATCCAATCCATAGAGGAGCCGGGCCTGGGCGACTTCCGCGTAGCGTTGAGCTTTCCAGGGCTGCAGTTCCAGGGCCTTTTCAAACTCCGCCGCCGCCGGTTCCCAACGTCCGATTTCGAGTTCGAACCCGGCCAGGGCCGAATGGTGGTAAGGGTAGAAGGGGTCGAGAGCGACAGCCTTTTCGTAGGCCGCCAGGGCCGTGTCCAGGAACTCGGCCTGCCCCGTTAACTGGTAGATCGCGCCGTAGGCCCGACCGGCGTTGAGCCGCAAGGCCGGCGAGAGCGGGTCGAGGGCCGAGGCCCGGTCGAAGATGGAGAGCTGATCCGGTCGAACGGCGCTCCCGAAAAGACGCCCGGCCTGGCGACCCACGCTGGTCCCGGCGGCGAAACAGAGAGCCACCAGGGAGAGGATGAAAGCGGGGGTCAGGAGGGCCGCGACGACCCAGACGGGCTGGGCCGCGCCGACCCAGACGGGCTGGGCCGCGCCGACCCGGGCGGGCTGGGCCGCGCCGACCCGGGCGGGCTGGGCCGCGCCGACCCGGGCGGGCTGGGCCGCCCTCACCGCGAGCGAAGCCGGTCGCCGGGAGGCCGCCCCCAGACCGTCTATGATCCCAAACAGGCTCCAAAGGATGATCCCGACGTAACCCAGAGCCATGTCGAAGTCAAGAGCACTGTGCAAGACAAGTAGAACGGCCGCCCCGGCCAGGGAAGCGATGAACCCACCCCGACCAAGGCGGACCAGAGCCCAGGCGGTTGCCGCGAGAAGGGCCAGAAAAGCCAGAATACCGACCGTGCCCGTCTCGACCCAGATCTCCAGGAAGTCGTTGTGGACCTCGCCAGTAGCGTAATCGTAGCTCTGGTACTGGAAGTAGAGACTGGCCCAGCCGCCTCCACCCGCTCCCAGGACCGGCCGGTCCTTGACCATGGAGAAGGCGTCTTGGGTCCAGGCGACACGCTCCCAGGCCGAACGCTCGGAAAGGCTGATGGTCGTCAGCCGCTGGGCGAGGCCCGCGGGCAAGGCCTTGGCGACCAGGAGACCCCCCAGAGCCAGGACCGCGGCCAGGACGATCACCCCGGCCAGCGTGGCCTGAGCCCTGCAGGGTAGGACGGCGAACCGGGCGTAGACCCACGAGGTCCCAAGCCCGACGCCGGCGCCGGCCAGGAGCAGGGCCAGGCCCAGAGCGGGCTGCCCGAAGGCCGCCCCCAGAAAGGGCGCCACCAGGACCGCGCCCAGACAGGTGAGGGCCACATCACCGAGGACGGTCAGGCGCCGGCCCGGCGTCCAAAGAGCCAGGGTCACCACCAAAGCGACGGGGGCCACGAGCCAGGCCCCGCGGGACATCGTCAGAAGAAAGGTGGTCGCCAAGACCCATTGGCCGGCGGAGTGGAGGGCGAGGCGCCAAGGCCGTTCCCGAGCGGCCGGGGCCGGACGCAGGCCCAGACCGAGGAAGAGGGCCGCTCCGGCGAGAGAACCGGCCGAGTTGGGGTAACCGAGAAGGGTGAAGAGGCGCCCGTCCCGAGCGGCCTCGAAGGGCAAGAGGCCAACCGCCCCCAGCAGGCTGATTAGGCCCAGAACGACCACGGAACCCCAGACCACCCTGGCTAATCCGGCCGGACCGTCAACCCGCGTTTGCCCGGCGGCGACCCCGGCCCGCCCCTCCCGGACCTTCCCGGAGTGGACGATCTCCGACACGGAGAGCAGGACCATCAGGTAGAGCCCGTACTTCATCACTTCCTGGACGGCTTCGCGGGGCGCCACGGCCACGGTGAGGGACAAGACGTAGGCCACCCAGAAACCCACCGCCGCCAGGCGAACGGGAGTGACCGTAAAGGGTCGGCGTTCAAGGCGGCCCAGGGCACAGACGCCGGCCAGAGCGATGGTCGCATTCCAGAAGGCCCAGTACTGGACAGAGTGGGAGTAGAGACCTCGGGCGAACACCGGCCAGACTAAAAGCAGAGTGACAACCAGCGCTACCGCGAGGCGGAGACGGTCGGCTCGGATGATTGCGGCGCGCAGTGCGGACACCTCCGGAAGGGCCTCCTAGCAGGGGCAAGATGTCTGCCTAACCGTCCGACGACTTCGCCGCGAGGTGGGTGCTTCCTGTCGAGGCCGCCAGGGCCGGCCGTCGCGCCCGGTGGGGAGGCCGCCAGGGCTGGGCCGTCGCGTCCGGCGGGGAGGCCTGGGGTGGGCGTGGAAGGGGGCGACTTGCGACG
>Ga0315284_10010926_pt1 | contig 12935 bp, 14 predicted proteins | sample YL17G09_16_MG_FD_203696 | JGI IMG/M metagenome (GOLD analysis project Ga0315284, IMG submission 203696) | Sediment microbial communities from Yellowstone Lake, YNP, Wyoming, USA - YL17G09_16 | ecosystem: Environmental > Aquatic > Freshwater > Lake > Sediment | place: USA: Wyoming | collected... | reverse complement strand
CTCGAGGATGGTATTTGCCGGCTCTTCCGGGAATGAAGACTTCGTAAAGCGCGTCAATGCTGCCATCCTCGAGACATACAGGTCCTCTGGAGACCAGAGAATAACGGCAGACATGTATAAGGCTATTCTTAACCATGCTTCCGGCGGACAGACGATAGACGGCCTGTCAGCCGGAGATTGGTTCTTTTCGCAGCCGGTCGCCAATGTCAACGGAGCCATGGGCACCTATCTGATCGTCTATCCCCAATACAGCACAGGTCCCGGCGCCCGGCTGGCACCCAACGGGTTCGAACTGGCAGCTTTCATTCGCCAGCCCGGCCAGAATCCCGGCGACCTGCATGAAGTCGGGCTCGCTGACCAGGATATCACCATGACGGTAACGGATTCCGCGGGCAAGTTGGCAAAGCAGACAACTGTTCGGACCCAAGGAGATGGCACGGCCCGCGTTGAATTCATGACGGAAGGTCTTCCGCAAGGAGCATATCTCGTTCAGGCCAAGACCTCCTACAATGGCGAAGAAGTCGCCGGCGGCAATTTCTTCATCGTTCAATCCCGAGACCAGACTCCGGTCACCGCGTATGACAACCGGATGTTCATTGTGCCGTTAAATGCTGACGGCAGCGCTTTGAGGTCCGACCTGGTGGGCAAGTTGAAGATCGAGGGCGGGCAGGTTGAGTCCACTCTACCTGGAATGCTGGTAATCACTGCCGAACCGGGGAAGGAAGTCGTTATCACGGCCGGGTCCTACAAGAAGATTGTGTCAAAACCGCTTACGGCGAGAATCGTCCCTCTGCGCGTGCCGGATTAGGCATTGCTGGTTCGCGACGCGAAGCCATCATAGGACTCAAGACGGCCGGTTTCGACATGAATATCAATTCGCTCTATTGAATCCCCAGACCCAAGGGAAGAGCGGACATTCTGTGATTTGCCCGAGGGCGGCGTTTGCACACAAAAGCTTGTTATGTTCAACGAGGCTTCAATCTGGTGAGGACAGGATATGGCTCCCATCCTACGTCCCGAGGCTAAATTGAAATATCATTCGACCTAAAATGAAAACTAATACGATTTGGTTCTCCAGATTCTGTTTCATTACTCATTATTATTAAGGTAAGAAAAAGGTTCCAACACCGACTGAAGCCGTACAATCTTTTCCCTAGTACTACTGCGTTAAGTACCAAAAATCAGCTTTGAACTGCTCCCCCTCCTTAACTTTGATGACCGAGCCATCGAAGCAAAAATATTTGTTGGCATATGTCGTCAAATGCAACATAACGTAGTAGTACTAGTTGACAGCCCTATATCGGTTTTACGGAACCTAGCGAGGTTTTTCGGAGGACAATATCAGTTACTTTTTAAGCGGTTTATCTCGTTCAAATCGCAATAACTCTGATATGTCAACATCCAATGCTTTTGCAATGGCAGCAATATTATCCAGTGCGGGATTCCGCTCGCCTCTTTCAATGCCACCGAGATAATTTCGGTGAACACCTGCCCTAAATGCAAGTTCTTCCTGGGATAAACTCTTCGCTCGTCGCAGTTCTCTTATCTTTTCGCCGAATTTCTTCCGTATTGTCTTCATTCATTTTTGCCAAGTATGCTACTTGACTAAATGATATGGGCATTGGTACGATGGGCCTACACACTATAAGTGTGATTTACGAGTATTATTCGTATCAGGAGAGTAATGAAATGGATATTCCCAAATACCTCAAAGAGATAGACCATGCTCAAGCAACTGTTTATGAAAAAATAATGCGGAGGGGCAATATGAAGATTGTTATTATCTTTTTAACTTCTTTATTATTAGTAGTCTCCAGCTGTACAACAACTAATCCGACTACTCTACCAGTCCATCCCATTACTCAAACGACAACGGCTACAAATTCCTCTACTGGTTCGACTATACCTATACTTCTGGTCACAGACTCTTTTACTATGGTTCCATTTACCAATGAGAACGAAACAAAACTAGAATCGGAAAACGCAAACATCAGCGAGGTTAATCAACTAACCTTACCGTATAACAAATATGGTTGGTACTGTTCCAATTTATTCTTTGTCAATGCCGGGGAAACGGTAGAAATAACAATAAATTCGGATTACCCTATTAGTGTTGCTAATCACGAGATCCAAAATGTCCCAGGGCTGGTTTTCTTTCCTGATAAACCGCAATATACAGGGCTCGACAGTTCGGACCATTATGCTAACTGGCTTAAATCGTATGGCCTTGATAGAACAAATAACGGCTTCACAACATCATTAATATATTCTGTTGATGAAGCTGGGATATGTTATATCAGAATAATCAATCAATCAATCGGTAATTCAAAATGCCAGTATACGATAAATATTCTGAAATAGTTTCCTTCATAAGCAAAGGCGACGCCAATTTCCCTTTCTAGGAACACACAATTCGATGGCTTGTGCAGGGGCTTTCGAGAGCGCGAACCCACTATTTGTTCTTTTTTCTCTTGCCCCCGCTGAATATGGTTTTTATTCCCATAATTGACAAAACCACTGTTAGTATCACAATGGACAGGACCGCAACCACCCATGACACGGTCTGCCAAGGGGCTGGCAGATTCTTGCTCGCATCGCCAAACTGCGAAACTCCAATAAATGCCAAGGCCGCGACCAGGATGCCTATAACAGTAAACGTAATCGCCTGAAAGTTATCGATCCTTGAATGGAAATCATCCAGATGTTCCTTGCTCGTCCCAAGTTCAGAATTCATATCTTTACGCAAATTTTCAATGTCTGTTCGCATTTTGTTGAATTGCTCAAATGGCGCACTTGTCAAACGCAGGTAGTCTAAGTCACCAAGTTTGTAGGTTGGGCGTTTGGAATGCCACAATTCGCAACCATTGTTTTCATCAAAGCGAGTTGTTTTTACGAAGTCGATAGTAAATATGGGGTCTTTGTACACCAACTCTTGTTCTATGTTGGACAAATTGTAGAGAGGACAAAATAGAAACCCCTGGTAACCAGAATCGACTTGGAGACTGCCAACCCAAATCAACCCCTTATATACTACCTTGACCTTGAGATTCCACCTGCCGATGAGAAATCCGGGCATATTGACCCATTCAAAGGTTCTGACTATAGCTATTCCATGTTGTGGTATTTTCAAAATCCTGTTATTGTCTGATAGTTCATGGTCTACGCCATTGACCCGATATTTGTTGCCAAGTCGAAGGTGGTATGATGAAGGTTTTAAAAGTTCCGGTTTATCCTCGAACGGGGTTATCAGTCTGATAGGATCTTTGCAGTACCTTCTTATTTCATCTTTCAGTAAGACTGCGCCTTGCCACGTTCTCCAAACCTCGGAGTCCGGATCGCATTTTAGTTTTTCAGGATCTGCCTTTAGGTGTTCAAAATCCGCCGCAGTTTCGGGCGTTAACTCGAGTCCCATATTGTCATAATCTGATGTCATCTGTTCCTCCCAATGCGATTCCGTTCATTCGCCATCAACTACTGAGTGTCATTCAGTGAACCCCGACTCTGTTCTGTGACCCCTGTAATTTCCTCCCACGTCTCGGAGACCTCATTTCCTTTCTTACCAGACGCTCTACGGCTGGGCCGCGGCATGTGCAGAAAAGCCACATTCAGGAAAAAGGAGAATATCTAGCGGTGTTCTTCGATTCTAATCAGTGGATCCCAACGTCGCGAGATTACTCGGCTTCCTCTGGCGAATATTCCCTCGTGATGAGGTTGCGGAAGGAGAAGAAACGCCACATGTGAAGTACAATAGGAGACCACACATGGGATTCCATCCAGTGTCCTGAATCTGCGTACAAGACCACGAATGAACGACGTTCGTTCTCTGCGGGGAAAGTGTTGATAAAGCAAAATCGAGTGGCCCAGTCGGTAAGATGTCTCCAGTTCATCCCAATAAATGTATTTGGACGACTGTTTCTTGCCCCGCGGAATCGAATTGACTTCAAGCCCGTTGTCCGGGTCGAAAAAAACTAGGTCGGCTCCCTGTGCGCGTTTGAAGAATTTCTCAAAATACTGGGCGCGTGAATGTAAATCATCCGGAATGACCTGCGTATAGTAGCGACAGTTTGGGACCAGTTCTGGTTGACGGATTCTGCTCACGTCCCGAACGCCTCCTTCGATGACATGATGTCTCAAATGGTCATACACCTGGGAGTCGTACTTCCTCCATACGTCAGGTTGCCGCAAGTACTCGATTCGCTTGCCATCGCTTTTGCCATCAGCTTCAGTTAGCGCCCAACAAACAGCAATCCCAAGCTGGCCATTTCCTCCCAGATGCCGGAGGAGGCTATATTTCTTATAGTCATTGATATCACCAAAGTACTGGTTCTTCATTTCCTCACGAATACCTGCCTTATCTGTGCCAGATTTGTGCTAGCCGCTCGTACTCCACTTTCCTATAACCAGTCTCACGTGCTATCCATCTTTCTGCCGATATGGCTATCTCTGATATTTCGGGAATGCTTTTTTCCACTGCCACTTCGACAATTCCATCTGCAGCATATCCAGGATATTCTGCCACACTCACGAAACTGCGTCTCCCTCTAGACCTAGGCTTAGTGTAGGGTCGGCTATAGAGAGTACTTCCCGAATTGAAGTTGGTAAGAGTAACACGGTCAGCATGGCGTTCCAATAAATCGCGTGTATCGACTTCTACAACTATGTGCGGAGAATTCTTATATTCGTTTGCGCTCAGGAACCATTCGAGGCGCTGACGATTGGCCCAGAGAAAAACCTTCCCATTAATGAGCCGGTACCAATCTTGGGGCGTCATTCCCCCGGTCAGACATATCTCCAAGTCCTCCGGTGGCATGACTTTTTGGTCACGTATTACGGCGTCTTGTAGACCATTGCAAGAAATCGTGACCTTGCACGGGCGCCATTTTTCTTCAATGTCGTTACGTTTAGAACCGCTGATCCGATACAGAGTCAGAAGGGCAGATGTGCTAAGAAGACCCTCCTTCTCGATACTCAGCCAACTGCCATCTTCAGCCATGTGAAAGAGCCGGGGCCACTGCGCAACTAATTCCTTTTCTTTCAATTACGCCCTTACCAAGAACGTCGATCGATTATGCTCCTGCTGTTGAACCCGGTAGAGATTAGCGAAACTGGCGCTCCAGCGACGCGCTCGATTTCCTGAATGAAGTTAATCGTGTCCTGCGTCAACTGTTCAAACCTCTTCGCGTCCACATTTTTTTTGCTGATGTAATCTGTGAAAGTTAAGGCAACATCAGTTGCACCATTCAGTAATGCCGCACGATGAAGAAGCACCCACTCGAATTCGCCTATGCGACGTTGTCTTTTGGTGGTGGTGGTTTTTTCGGCTGCTCGCAAAGTGTCGGCGGCGTAGCCAGACCTCCGTGCGATTTCCTCCCAATTCAAATCACGTAGCGGACCCGAAGTCTCTTTTTCCGGACTCTCAACTCTGATAGGATATGTACGGCAGACCATCATGACTCGTCGCACTCGATCCGGAGGTATGCCCGCCTCGGCCAAACATCCCATAGCGGATGTATCCCTTGACGTCACATACGGATAAGTACCATGATAAAGACTCAATCCGGTGCCCTGAGTACCTTCCAGCAGAACCCGCTTATTGCCCAAGAATGCATCTTCCAATATGTCCAACGAGGAGCCTAGAAAGGGTTTAAGTTCAGGGATGTCCCTTGCCAGCAGGGTTTTTTTGTTGCGCTGCATGATACGTCTCGCGGTTGCGGCTCCGACACCCTGCCCTGTCGACCCTATGTTCTTCACGAGATCGGCTTCTGCCTTAATATCGTCGTCAGTAATTACCATTGCGTTGCCGTCAATACGCAGCCTCTGAGCGTCTACTTCGCATTCGGAAATTTCTTTGAGTAGCCTCCCCACTCGTAGCACGGCTCCAGGGCCGATTAGAAGCTGCGCTTCGCTTTTCCTGGTGCCGGACGGAAGCTGATGATGAGGATACGGCTTGGGCACCTCGAACACGGTGTGACCGGCGTTTGGTCCCCCTACTCGAACAAGCAGGTCATACTCCTTCGCAATGTAGGCGACAATTTGTCCCTTGCCTTCACTCCCGTACTGTCCACCCACCACCACATCCACATATCCGGTACCTCTGCCTTCGCGAGTCCTCAAGTGGGATATCGTTCTGACTAAGACGTCCTGCTCAGTGCACCTCTTGGTGTCTATTACAATATCAGCGTACTTGGCTAGGTTCTCGACCTGCTTTTCAGTTGGATTCTCACGCACTTCCGAATAATCGAGGGGCTTTTCCCTACCCTGTCTGCGTCTTAGATTATACCTTTGCTCCAGTTCATCGAACGGAGCCGTAAGGTGTATGTGCAACACTCTCTGTCCGTATGCTTCTCGAATCGCCTCAATTTGCGGATTAATTCTTACAGAATCCACAATGACGTCACGGCTCGAGTTTAGACAGTCTTCGTTTTCCCGCAAACCCTCCAACACCCATTTGCCCCGGGTATTCCTGTCGAGTCGTTCACCTTCGACCTGAAGTGCTTTCCTGTCCTGCCTTAGTCTTTCGCCTAACCGCGCAACGATGACTTCACTGGTCTTGAAGATAAACATGCCGCAACGTTTGGCGAGTCCGTTGGCCAAAGTTGATTTTCCGGAAGAAACCGGGCCGGACAGTAAGAGAATCCTGCCAAGTTTATCTGTCATTCAGGATTCCTCGCAACATTCAGATTATCGGCTAGTACGTTGTAAGATTCCTTGGGTTTCGGTAGGCTCGTACTCGGGAAGCGTGTAGACAGTCACCCCTATCCCCATGCGGATAAGCTCTTCGTCTGTCAATCCAGCGATGAATGGCCAGTTGCCGCCAGCGTATCCAGTTCCTATGCGTGGCATGTGGACCGTTGCCCCTTTACTCACGGCGAGCTCCCTTAGTTTGCGCAAACAACTAATCAAAGCGGCATATCGGATACGCGGTTTGGTTGATGCGCCATATCCATGCTGCGCGATCATGTTCGCCACAAACAGATCCTCGGCTATTTTTAAGGTGTGAATAGCACCGAGTCTAAACTCATTCGGGTTCGTCCCAGCCCAATCACGGAACTCTGCCTGTACTGCCGGGTACTTGTTTCTGAGCGCCCGCGCAAAGCCGGCTCCCCAATTCGGCGTCTTATCATTGACAATATGGGCGATGATTCGAACTCCGGTTTGTCTGGGTTCCAGGGCATTGCCGCGAAGTAGTGTCATGGTCAACGGCTTAACGGTTTTGCTTGCTCCATGCACGACGCCAACCACGCGGGGGTAGCTTCTGCCGGGATACGGCGGTATGCCAATACATTCTACATGGACATCCCTAAAACTGCCGAATCTTTTTTCGGTCCCTTTGGCGGTGAACCCGATTGCCGTGCATTGGGAGAGTGTGGCATTATCCACCCGGAACCCAAGCGGAAAACTGATTGCACTCGAACGCGATGGCACATTGTAGTCAATCCGATAGACCCCGCCATCTTCGCTTTCCTCATCTCGAGCCGCCGCAAAGACCGTGCACGGGTCCACAGTAACCTTGACCATTCGGATAGCGATTGCCTCCGTTGACATGTCAAACGTCCTCTGCAACCGCAATATGGCGTCGATGGTGATGGGAGATTGTGTGTCGATTTCCTGTCCAGTCGGCATAAGGAATTCAGCCGCGGCAATATTGCAGAGAAGTTCCAGTTGCCAATCATCGCCTCCTGTGACGCTCGTCTTTTCCCGGTTTCTGACGGCTTCACCGAAATCCTCGAAAAGCGTGTGCGCAATTTCGTGCGCAATGGAGAATTTGATGCGTCCAGGAGACCGATTCGGATTGAATTCAATGTGAGGTATGCGAGACGTCCCGGGTACAATTCGTGCATCCATTACGTCCTCGCGGGGGGTTGTAGTTATCGAAAGCAACTTCGCCAGTTTGAACGGGTCAAATGGCGGTCCTTGCCATCCGTTCTGAATGGCGGTCAAAACAACGCCCTTAGCTTTTTCGGTCATGAGTGCTACGGGGTCGTTGTTGCCAGCGAACCCGAGAACGCTGGTATTTGTCCAGTAGCCGGTCTGGTTTGCTGTCATGGTTTTCCTATACGCCGGCTATCTTCCGGTCTTGTTTTGTAATGATACTAGCACCAATCTCACATCGGGTCAACGGGAAAACAAATATCAGGACAAATCCTTGAAGCGCACCCCAACTGATGCTAGAATTGGCGCTAGCATACTCTTCTTCGATTGTAGGACTATGCCCACACTGAATTGGATCGGTGATTTATATTATAGGGCTAATTCGTAGGAAAAACCTGGGTAGAGTCAAGTTGGTAGCCTTAATTACAATTGTTTCAGTCCTGAGTATAGCAATCTTGAGTTTCGTTGTAGCGCTGATTTTCCCTGACTTTGGTGTCCATTAAATCTATCCTACCCCAGTATCACTTTCTTACCAGGCTCTATCAGGGCCTATTCTTAATGGAAGGGGGTTAATTTAATCAACCAAAACAAAATATCTTTGACTACTTAGTGTTTGGCTGGCCGTTCCTCGTTGTTGGTTTGCTCTTCCTTTTGTCCTCGTGGCTTTCAAGAAAGACTAGCTCTTCAGCACTACCCACCTCTCCAACGTCGTAACTATATTCTGCATAGACAGCCGTTACTTATCCTTATCTGTAATAACCACATTGCACTTTTTAGCGTTTGTGCAAACGGAGAGCATAGACTACTGACATTGAATTATCTATGTGCTAGAATTTGTAAAGAAAAGATGGACATCGCAGCCTGCCACTTCGCTGACTTCAGGATGTTAGAGAGTGAAACAAAATACGAAGAAATATGAAGCCATAATCTTTGACCTCTTTGGGACATTGATCAATAAACTCTCTTTGCGAGAACACACGGATGTACTAAGACAGATGGCTTCAGTTGTCTCAGTACCTCCAGATGATTTCGTACGACTGTGGTTTGGTACGTTCAATGAAAGAGGCTTAGGGGTTTTCCAGAGTCTTGATTCCAATATTATACACATCTGTCAAGAGTTCGGCGTGCACGTGGAAGATGCTAAAGTAAAAATTGCTACGCAGATCAATCTAGATTACACTGCACGTTCAATTAAAACATGTCCCTATGCCACAGAAGTATTATCTTACCTGAAATCACATGGCTATAAGACGGGACTTATCAGCAACTGCTCCGCTGAAATCCCAAGAATCCTAAGAAATAAGCCCTTTATTCAATCGATTGATGTCCTAGTGTTTTCTTCTCTAGTTGGTGTTCAGAAACCGGATCCGCGCATCTATCAGTTGGCAGCAGAGCGGCTAGTAATGAAACCAGAAGCCTGCCTCTACATTGGAGATGGGGACGAGTACGAGCTCACAGGTGCTGCTCAAATTGGCATGCATCCTGTTCTAATCCGTGTTCCTTCTGAGGATAGGGGAGATGTGTACCGGGTTGGCGCGGAGCGGGAAGAATGGGCAGGGCCTGTAATTTCATCGTTAAAAGAAGTCTTGACCTTATTGGAATAGCCGCACCAAAGAACTTATTACAGAGGCTGCGCTGTCTAATCAGTAACACACAATTGGGCGCATTGTGTAAGGTTTGTGTCAATACAGGGAAGTGATAAACTATGCACCGGTCGGCAGTCTACATGATAAGAAGCACTGACTGTGGGCGCTTGGTTAGGGTGTTCGAACAGTCGCAAGACTTCGCTACAAAATACGAACCCCAGTCAGCCCAGCGCCAGTTAATGTTTTTCGAGAAAGTTGCGACGGAGGGCCGAGTGGCAAATCTAATCGGGACTCTGCTCACATGGAATCTCTTGATTCATCCTCCTCGTAACGGGCGTCTCCGTCTTTTGGGAACGTGCTTCTTTGTTGTACCACCCAGGTTTGTAACCTCGCCACCCAAGTGCCTTCGTCGCATCTCCTGTTCTGCGACCGTCAACTCAGCATGTTGCACTCGAAGGCGTGCCTTCCTAGCTACGCCAGAGTCCATAGCTTCCTTTAGCCTGGATATCGCCCTTCTGATTGCTGGTCGACCACCCCGTTCGACCTCGGTCGCTATGCCAGTGCTGCTCATGGCATCAAGACGGCGTCGGCTCGGCAACACGTACTCCCGGATACCAGTTTTCCCGGCGTCTCTGTTTTTTACTTTCCTATGTGCTGATTTTTCTGGCATGTAATGGTGCCTCCTCGCCCCGCTGCTGGCTCAGGAACCGGCTAGAGGAACCGGCGGCCGGCATCAAAAGGCTGTCTTTACTTTGCATCGAACTTGCGGAGGACCTCCTCGCACATCATATACGCGACATCGCCAATGCCGCTGTCTATCCGATACACTGTGTTTATGTCTAATGCTATCTCCTGACCGAGTTGGTAGCTTATGCCGTATCTTGACGTGCCAACTTTTTTCAGGAATTTGTTATCAACTATGCCTGTACTATGTACAACGGCATGCCTGATTTCCATTATTTCTGATATCTCTTCGGCATGGGTTTTTGACAGGTCGATCTTGAAACGATCTGCGAATTCCTTCACTACGGCGTTCCAATCGCCACGTACCACGTCTGAAATAAGCGTTGAGGCCATGTGCATGATCAACGACTCATGGTTGCCTAGCGATACTACCGTTTCCCACGAGACGGTCCTGTTACTTGCCAAACACCGAGGTTCGTGAAGAAAGATTGCCTCCAACAGATCTTCTGTGAAGGCCTCAAAAAGTGCAACTTCGTAAGCTATAGCCAGTTGGTAAAGAAGCCTATTAACTTTACGAGGTTGGCTTCGTGCCCATCGCCAGTAACCCTCCCGACGTCCGTATTTTTCGACGTAGTGCCGAAGCTCTGGGAACATGTCGCTTGTATCATCTATCTCTTCGGCAGTTGCTCCCTGGAGAAACGTTTCCCTCCCCTTGTTTGTACCTACGACCACCGGCGTCATGAACGAAAGCATGAGGAGATGAAGTATTCTTGTTTGCCCATCTCTTAACAGGTCCAACGCTTTGTCAACGGCGTCCTTGAATTCGCTCATTGTATTGTCCAATAGCCAGGTCTACGTTTGTCAAACATTGTAACACACTCAGAGCCGCCTACGGAAACCGCAGGAGGCAAGTCAAAGGCAAAGAGTGCCGTTGAAAGGAGCCGGAATGCGGCGCGAAGCGCTAACTTTGACCTCGGACAGTGGCTACACTCGCTACGTACTTTTAACAGAATCAAAATAGCCGTTTTACTACACAATAGTCCAGATTGAGAGTGCCGAAAAAGTATTTTCCTTTCCCATTTTCTTCCTTTCTTAAAATGAAATTAAGAGAGATTTAAGCTCAAAAATCCCCCTGAATCATCCTTTTTCCAAGGGAAGCAGGACTTTTTCGGCAGTCTCAGATTGTGACATCTAATTGAATACATATAGGGTATTGAATATTTGTAAGCATTGTTGGACAACCATCCTGACTTTTTTCACTAGTAAGCTATACCTATCCTGCAAACTCCGATAACATCGCAAAACGAGACGTAAATTGGAGTTTGAATTACTTAGCCACATAGTTTAACACACACAGGATACAGTCCCGCTGCAAGTATTGAAGGTTTGACTTCAACTCTATGTCAAATATATTGCCAACCACAATATTGTGTGATAATCTAAGTGAACTGAAATCGAAGCATTATTGTTCAGTTATATGAATTGGCTCAATCTCCTGGGAGGGATTTATGGATAATCCCTGGTTTATTCCAGTTGTAACGGGCCTTGTGTGTGGCTTATTAGTCGAAATAGTTATTACTTTTTATAGAAAACACCACGCATGGACTATCATTGGAAGTGTAGTTTTAATACTAATTTTAATACCCGTTATGTTAAAATTGTCCTCAAATTCCAAACACGAGTCAAAGCAAGTCTCACAACCTAGCACTTCATCTTTGACAGAAACACCAGTAACACCGATTGTTACGATTACAAATTCTACTACAACTCAACAAACTCAAGCCATAAATAAAAATAACACCACTGTGGCAATTTCTGATCAAAACATTACCTACAGTGGCTCTCCTCAAAACATAAATCTAACTGCAACAATAACTTCAAACATTGGGAAAACAATAAATGAGGGAACTGTTACTTTCAAAATTGAGGACAGTCACGGAATTACTGTAGGCACATCTGTGTGGGGAACGGTAATAGAAGGCAGTGTTAGGCAAGTCTACAGTTTACCAGGTGGTACGGGTGCTGGCCTGTATAGCATCAGCGCTGATTATAGTGGTGGTGACCACTTCATGATTAGTAACGTAATAGCAAGTCTGACTGTGAATAAGACTGCGACCGCCATAGTGGTGCCTATCCCAAAAGATATCAGCGTAAGTAACTCCAGCGGACAGGTGACTCTGTCGGCACGTGTATCAGCACTCGGCTGCACAGTCAATCAGGGAATTGTTACCTTTACGGTAAGAGGCTCGGATCCTCGCGGTGATCCAGTCATCGGTGCTCCTGTAAATGGAATTGTCACTGATGGCATCGCGAGCGCAGTTTACGCCCTGCCACCAGGAGCCATTTCCTATCATCTTCTTGTTGAGTATAGTGGTGCAGACAACTTCCAACCAAGCAGCATATTTCTGGACCAGGTATCTATACACTATTAACTAGCCTTGTTTAGAATCGAAAAATACTTTTAAAATTTGAGGTGTGTTCTAGCGACAAGGTCACTATTGCTTGGAATGTGTGATCAGGCTCAATTCCAACGGACGAAACCATACCATGCCTCCAAATAAGTTCGGATTTTCCATCCACGTGGGGGACCTTAGTATGCTTGCGGATGTGGTTGCAAAGCGCAAAGGTAGCCTTTCGATCGCACTCCTCCCAGATGGGGCGGTAATAGCGCCCGGTCATGTTCTTAATGCTCAACAAAATATGTGCCATAGTGCCTCCTAGAAGAAGGACGGCTGGACCGGCTTGGTTTCCAGCTCTTTTTCCTTTGGCTCACCTCGTGGCGACTCGGTGGAG
>Ga0315284_10010925_pt1 | contig 12935 bp, 18 predicted proteins | sample YL17G09_16_MG_FD_203696 | JGI IMG/M metagenome (GOLD analysis project Ga0315284, IMG submission 203696) | Sediment microbial communities from Yellowstone Lake, YNP, Wyoming, USA - YL17G09_16 | ecosystem: Environmental > Aquatic > Freshwater > Lake > Sediment | place: USA: Wyoming | collected... | reverse complement strand
CAGAACTTCAACTACACCTTTATGCAGCAACGGGTCGCCACCACCAGTAAACACTACCCCCTTCGCGCCTAGCGCCGCTATCTGTTTCAAATAATCTTTGGCCTCATCTATCGTCAACTCGTCCTGAGTCTTCCCGCCGGACCAACCGATACATTTGGGACACTTATTGTTGCATCTGTTAGTCAAATCTAACTCTACAGTGATAAGCGTTCTATCGCCTCCACTTAACCATTCGGCAACCTTCTCCGGATGGTTTAACAATTTATTTTGTCCGAAAATGATTTGTTTATCCATATATTTAAATATTTTGATTGCATTCTTTGCAGGGGACCATAGAAAAGTCGAGTTTTCCATGACTCTCTCTGAGCCACCTGTAACTATTCCATATCTCTGGAAGAGTCTGCTTGTTAGCGTCTCCCAGGATGAGTCTACCGTCATAATCCAAACAACATGCGGCCACTCTACCGTCCCAAAGAATAGTTATAGTGTTCTGGATAGAAGGACATGGTTTACGCACTCCGGTCTTTTCTATCGCATCGTGCCTGGCCCCTCCCCAATTTTTAAATTCCCCGAAGACTGCTCTCTTCCCCCACTTATTTCTGAAATCATCCACCTCATTTTTGTTTCTGTCTACCTTAACCATTGATACGTACACGCGGAATGGAGCTTGCTCAATCAATCGTTTCACCTTAGATTCCACAACGTTATACTCTGGGCCACGCATAATATCAGCATAAGTTGCTTGAGTAGTAGCATTAATACTGCAACATACATAACGTATATTTTTATATCCGACCAGTCTTTCAACATCCATCAACGCAGCATTAGTGAAAAGATAAACTCTGCAATTATTATCACGCATATAATCTAGCCACTCCCAGATTCTAGGGAAAAGGAATGGTTCGCCATTAAGGAACGGTACAATCTCTGGTTTATTAAACCCCTTACTCTCCTGAATAATTTTATGGAATAATTCATCACTCATCTCTCCTCTTGGGCGAGTCATGTCGTACCGAGGACAAAATGTACACTGAGCGTTGCAAGAAGTTGTGGCCTCAAACTGAAGCTTGGCCATACTATAAATTTGTTAAAGTTTTATAATTGCTTAATACTGTAGTCCTGGGATATATTTTTGAATCCCATCTATAAGCGAATAGCGGGAAATACTCAGCATATTTATAGTACCAATCATTCTTGTCATCTGTATCGTGTACCACAACAAAATTGGCCGTTTTAGCTAGTCTTTTCATTTCTTCCCTTCGCCTTGGTCCTGGATTATGGTCGACTAAAGCGACACTCCAATGTTCCTCGGCAATATTAACCTTGTCCCAATCGCTGTTCTCTACGAACCTCATTTGATGATAACTGTAATCATTCCCTATTTCTCTGGCGTCGTCGAAAATCCAGAAATCAAAAAATTTCTTCTTGTTTTCGTATGAAACTAATTTCCTCCTTTTATCAAAACACGCCCAATGTAAGAAGGGCGTGGAAAACAAACCTGTGCCAAGTTCCAAGACTGGGCCGTCAGTTATGGCGAGAAGTTTTATTAGTATCGGTATATGAGAACCGCCACCAACGTGAACATGAGCATCTAAACTTTTCATTTTATTCATATAATATATGTTATGTGTTAATTAAACAACTTGGTCATAACCCTCGCAAAAACGACTAACTAATTGCTTGGCATTACCCCACGGCGGTAAATCAAACCTTTGCACTGGACCTAGTTTTTTCCTCGCTCGTTGCGACAATGGGTCAAGAGAACGTGGATGACTGACGCAAACTACAGGATACTCCGTAGTAAACTCTATAGTATTTGCCGTTCTATAGCCAAGTTCCCTGGCATTACGTCCAGATATTTCTCCAGAGCTAAATTCTAATTTTTTTTCCAATGAACTAATAACTAATCCCCTAGGGGCAATCATTAAACCAGTAGCGATTCTTGGTTTGCTGAAATAAGTTCCTCTTCCCCAAGTGAATAATCCCCACCGATTAACATTATATGCAAATTTATCCATCGGCGGCCTGAATTGAAAGTGTTCTTTCGGGTATAATGTATCATCTTCAGCGATAGCAATATACGGAGTAACGGCCAACTTAGCCCCTCTCAGTATCTGTGTATAAACATTACGGACGCTATATTCGGTCTGCAACAAATTAGTTCCCCAGTTTAATGGTTCTCTGGAGATAGTAATTACTGAGGTATCACCGATAGCTTCTATTAATTTCTCTTTATGATACTCTGCCCATTTTGGGGCGACTCTATTAAACGTCAAAAAAATAATCGTTAAATCTTTCATAAATTATCTCTTCTTAAAATAAGCGTAAGAACACTTTGGCTCCTTCACTACCACTCCATAATCGCTTATCCCTAACCAATTTTTACCCAACATAATATAGGTGATAAAATTGGGCATTCCTCTATACTGTCTATATCGGGAATAACCTGGTAAAAAATCTTCTATAATATATAGACCACCACTCTTTACTTCTTTCCACAATACATCGAAGGTATGCTTAGTCCCGATTGCGGCGTGACAACCATCATCTATAACAATGTCAAACGGACCACATTGTTCCACCATCTCAGAAAAAGACTCTGGCTTATTCTGGTCTAATTTCCAGATAGAATCTATCCGACTGTTATATTCCATTATATCTTCAGCATTCCCGACAAAGATGTCTCCACCCACTATCCTGGAATTAGGAAAGAAATCTACCATCCACTTTAATGAATCACCCCGATATACTCCTATCTCTAATATTTTTAAAGACTTATCTTTATGCTCGGAAAATAACTTTTCATATTCAGAGATTAATCCATTGGCTAATTTATCGGTTTGATAGTTCATATATTGAATCTAGGTCTGACGACCTTGTTATAATAATCGAGCCATGTATCTAGTGAATATTTCCAACTAGCTTCTCTATTAGAACGATTTTCCGGACTTCCCTCTTGATGGGTCCTAGGGAAAGAACGATGTTTATGCGCATACCAAGTATTCTTATTCAGCATCAATTTACCGCCTGCCTGCCAAGTCTTCATGGTAACTTCAGTAGAATCTTGATATGTTGGACCATAACCTTCAGTTTGCAACTCTCCTATAATATCATTCCACCACTTCAACGGCATTATCCACATGCTACCTTGCATCGCAGTAGTTTCATCTACCATAATTTCTTTGCGCGCTGCGTCTCTACTCCTCCAGCGTTGACCGGCGAACTTAACCGGGTTGCCTTTTTCATCTTTCATAATAACTAGTTTCTCGTAATCTAGATAAGGTATATCCATAATAGTCCAAGTCGTAGGGTCGAGGAAATATCTTCTAGCTGTCATGATTTGATTAGGTTCACATGCATCAGTCATAATTTTGTCGTATCCGTTACCGAAGCAGCAGTGCTCGTCCAGACGCATGACGAATTCTCCCTTAGCTACGGCCATACCAGCGTTAATAGCCCCGCGCATGCCCCTATTACTGCCTAAATGCACGATTTTAATCCGTTTATCGCTCTTAATCGGGGTTACCGGCCAATAAGCATCCAGAACAGGTATTATCTCTAGCTGGTCACCTAGGGCAGAATTTTCGATTAAAGAATCAATGGTTTTGTGCAACAAGGGGTCTTTATACGATGGAATAATTACTGATAATTTCATAAAAATATATTGAATAAATTATTTCTTCTCCGCTAAATGTCCGATTAAAGACTGTAGGATGGCCATTAGTTCTAAGTTGCCAGCCACTTGTGCGCTTTCTAACTTGATATTATTGCCATCAGTTGCAATAACGATTCTTCTCCAGACAGGTTTAGAGTCTGTCGTATTAGCGACTGCCTTTTCTCCCTGTTTTATTTCTTCTTTCATAAATTTTTTGTTTATATAATTTATTAAATAACTCCATCTTCTCTGGGGCCACCTCATCTTCACGGAATACTCTGGTGTACCAGTTCCCCAGAAGATAGGCTTCCTTCCTAGACACACTGATTATTTTGACCATAGATATATAAATTCATATTTTTATAGCAAAGTGGAGTGCCCCAAAAATAGGGAACCGTGAGGAACCTACTCTTGAAAAAGACACTCCACTCTGCTCACGGTTTTTTGGAATACTTATTTTCTTTTTAATAAACCAACTACTTGTTCTTTCTTAGTACCGATTAACGCACCAACTAAGGCAGTCAAAATCGGCAATAAAATTTCCGTATTCTGGCCGACCCACAATAATCCGATAACTCCAACCAAGGCAATCCCCGCTAATACCGCAAGGGATAAATCGATTTTGTCCATAGACATATTATTTATTTAATTAAATTTTCGTTTATATCTATAACGCCATTTTTAATGGCTTCTGGCTTAATTATTTTTAACCAAACATCCTTAACTTTTCCACTGAAGACCGCATCTGCTGACCACTTACCGTAAGCTAATCCCTTAATTTCTCTATTAGTCGGGAGTCTACCAATCTTCTTGTATATCCACGGACTGAAAGCGAACGACTTTTCCAGCATAAAATGGGCCCACGTTCTCTTCTCTCCATAATATAAATCGACTGGCATCTCGGCTGGGATATCTAAACTACACCATAAGTCCCACACTAAATCAGGGAACATGCTATATGGTATCTTAAAATCACCCTTATTACCCCAACCTTCTCCCCAACTATTTTTACAAATTAACTTTTCTTCATAATCGTCAAAACCTTTGATATCTATTTCGTGACCACCGACAGTAGTCCCCGAATAAGAAGGCAGAGTACCGTCTGGCAAAGGGCGATTGAACTCGCTGTACCATGGCATGCTCATGTTGACAGAATTCTTGTAGGTGATTAAACAATTCCTTATATCATCGACCGTAGTATTGACCCACCAAAAACTCTGAGATTTATGTTGAGCCGCATTATCAAAGGCCGCCTGTGGTATCTTAGATACATCGATATATTCTTCCCACGTCATCTCATTACCGGGTTCTGGGTATACTTCCTCCGAACAGATACCATTCTGATAAGCGACTTTAAAGGAATTCCTGGCATAACCGCCGTAATCGGTATCTCCTTCCAGTTGTTTGGACAGCGCCATCACGAATCTAGCTGATAGTTTTTTCTTTTCTTGCCTTTCTTTATGATGTGCCTGGGCCTGGCTCGTGCAAGAGCCTCTGCTGCCCTGATTTTTAGAATCAAAAACATCTTCAATCATAAACAACTGCTGAGGGATAGTGCCCGGAGCCATAATGCCGGCCAGTTTATAATCACGTTTATCTTTCTTATCACGCTTCGCGCCAGTGATAAAAAATTCCTGTTTATCATTCATAAATTTATTTTTTAAGTGCTAAAACTTCTAATCTAGCTATTGCCTCCATTATTTTTATTTGTCTTTCCTCTAATTGTAAGAGCTTAACATTAATTTCGTGTAAATCGTTACCCTTAATCTTCGCCAATTCAGCAGTGACAGTCAGGTTACTCTCCACCTGAGACTGTAACCTCACTATATCTAATTGCAATTGTTGTTGTGGGTTCATAACCCAGAACATAACGCTGGAGATTAAACCTATGCCGGCTATCAGAAATGATATTTCGTTAAATAATACCTTCCTGATTTTGCTCTCCCCGTTACCATTGGTTGTTTCTATCATATTTTTTGTTCATTTGCATAAACTATGTTTATGAGTTAGTAGCAGGGGGAACTATGTTCCCCCGCCACTTACCAATGAGTAATTAGAAGCTCGGAGAGACTGAAGGTGATATTGAAGAACTCGGGCTCGCCGAAGGAGATACCGAGGGACTAAGCGAAAGAGATAACGAGGGGCTGATAGAAGAGGAAGGACTGGTAGACGGAGAAATTGAAGGACTCTTAGAAACCGATAATGATGGGCTAAGAGACGCACTGAGAGAAGGAGACAAGCTCGGAGATAAGGAAGGACTGAGTGAAGTCGATGGGCTGACAGAAGGACTGACAGAGGGAGACAGTGACGGACTCTTAGACGGAGACAAACTGGGTGATAAAGAAGGACTGATAGACTGGGACGGGCTAGTCGAAGGTGAAATGGAAGGACTCTTCGATGGTGATAACGAAGGACTCAATGAAGGACTCAGCGACGGAGACAGTGAAGGGCTCTTCGACGGGGATAACGAAGGACTGATTGACGTAGAAGGACTGGCTGACGGTGAAATCGAAGGACTGATTGACGTAGAAGGACTGGCTGACGGTGAAATCGAAGGACTGATTGACGTAGAAGGACTGGCTGACGGTGAAAAAGATGGACTCTTTGATACCGAAGGACTAGTCGACGGAGAAAGAGAGGGAGAAATACTAGGCGAAGGACTTGAAGAACTAGAAACCCATAGATTAACCTTGCCATAGAATATTTTCCTGGCGTTCCTAATCTCTATAAAATTAATATCCATATTGTCGTTAGCTGCATTCGAGAAATACATCGGTACTAACGTTTGTTGTGGAACATTAGGTTGAAAATGGGTGGCTAATTTTCTGCCATCAATCCAAAACTCTACCCTATCTATTTTCCAGACTATTTTAAAGTCTGTTAAGACTGCTGTCCAATCCGATTCCCAGGCTATCGTTGTTGATTCTGAAGTCCCAGTAGTGTAACCGTACGACCTAGCATAAAAATTAGTGCCACTAATATAAAAATATGCAGCATTTCTGTTAGGCGTAGCCCTGGAATAAAACCCCCAGATTCTAGAATCTCCTCCTGTCGGCGCGGTAGGTATAGTCATACCATAATTCAATTCTCCGAACATAAACATCGTCGAAGAACTAGCCCTACCCAGGCTTGCCGTACCAGATTTAATTCTAATTTTCCCATCAACAACGGTAATGTCTCCAGTAATAGTCTTGAAGAAATTATCATCGTAACCGTATATATACGGGTCATAGAACAAGTGACTATAGTCACTTACTGTAGTACTCATAAAAAATATTTATTTAATTAAACTGTTGCAGTTGTTTTAGCCTTTGGCGGTCTACCCATTTTTCTAACAGGTTTAATGGCCTCTTGAACTTCTGGCTCGATTGCGGCAGTCTCGGCAACTGCTCCACCGTTTTCTTCACTTTTAGCAGTCGACAGTGTCTTTAACATTTCTCTCATTAAAGTTGGAGCCATTTCTTTGAACATTTCCCTGGCCATTTCTTCAGCCATAGGCCTCAAAGCTTTTTTCTGGTCGATAGTTAACTTAGGTTTATTCCCGACACTCTTACCGATATGGCCGTAGACAATTTCTGTCTGAACGTGTTCGGGCTCCTTCTCGCTCCTATAATCAGCATAAGGGTCCCTGCCACCTTCTTCAACGGCGATAAAGTCGGAATTAAGAGCTGGATGGTTCAACATTCTTTTGACCATCTCTTCGTCTTTAACGTCAGCCAAACCACTTTCGAATTTAACGTACATGCCCGGGACGGCATTTCTACCACTCATCGGTTCCGCCGGAATCCCGTGGCTTAAAACAACTCGCAAATTCATGTTTTTCGAAACAAATTTCATAGATTTATCTTCATAAATTAATTAATACTCTCACGACGAGAGGGAGGATTTTATTCCTCCCTCTCGACATAACTATTCTCTAGAATATTCTAACTCCAAATATAATCCGGAATCAGCCAAGGAGCCAGCATCTAAAATTCTAACAATTAAATCTTTACCATCGCCAGCCGTTAATGGGTCAGTAAAAGTAACAGTTGTAGCAGTAGTATCCACCGATTTAGCTCCCCAGACTTGTGTTTCGGTTTGTGTTTTTGGGTCGAACTTATAAATTCTGACAGAATTAGCCGACGCGTCAGTTCCGACATTCGCATAATAAGTAAATTTAGATAAATTTACCCGATGAGAACCGCCGACTTTTTCATTGTAAGCTTTCTTCGCTGACGTTAATTTATTCGTGAAGTCTCTGTTGTAGGCGCAACGATAAGTAATATTAAAGGTTGCACTAGAATCAACAGGGACATCGAATATAGTTTTACCATCTTCTGCGACAGAGGATGTGACAGAACCATCAACGAAAGTGTTGTCTGTTAAATCAGACCTTAGAGAATCCAGAATTTTGCAATCCCAGCTCGCTAAAGTATTGATATAATCGACAAGTTCTCCAATAGTGTCGTAGGCGGCAGCCGATAAAGTTATAGCTGTAGCCGCTCCAGCACTATCAGTCAGAGTCAGAATGGTTGACGTATCACTAAGCACAACCGTAGGAGTGCCAGTGCTACCGAGGATTTCTCTAATGCGTAAAGCTTTAGAACCGTCAGCCTCTACTCTAGCAACTGTGTCTATAGCATCGTAACTACGTGCTATTAAATAATCTTTTGAAGCCATATTATTATTATGTTAACCAGACAATCTCCCGTGTCTTTTTCGGGCTATAGGATAAACCTATAGGGAAGGGCGTCTTAAAGCCCCGCCCTTCCTTAAGGCTATATAAAACTATTCCTTCGTGAACTCTGCCTGCAAAAAGTTGACAGTAGCATTATCAGTGATAGCACCGCTATTGATAACAACAATCAAATCATTACCATCACCACCGGATAACCCGCTAGTGAAAGAATGAGAAGTATCGTTAGTAGTACTAGCAGCTCCGTCAACTGAAGTAGCTCCCCAAATCTGGGTTTCAGTGTTAGTAGCAGGATTATATTTATAGACCCTGATACCATTAGCTGCGGCCGCTGCAACGTCCCAATTGTAGGAAATCTTATTTAACTTAACTCTGTGGTTTCCTCTTGGTTTAGAATCAGCAACTGTTTCATCATAAGTTAAACGAAGATTAACTCTATCTAAAGCGTCTGTATCCTGAGTAATACTATAAACAGATTCTCCATTTACGATGGAAGCTACTATGGCGCCGTCAGTTAACACTTTACTAGTAATAGTATCTGCTCTTAAAGCGTCTATAACCTTGCATCTCCAGTCAGAAGAACCATTGATTACATCGGCGACTTGTCCAATGGTGGAATAAGTAGCGAAAGTAACAGTCGTGGTCCCAACAGAATCAATCAATACTAGGTTAGTTGCAGCTGTCAGCGTTACAGAAGTAACGGCCTTACCTGCAATATTGGTGATTCTTAAAACAACCGGAGTATCATCAGCGACTCTTTTAGACGTAGATTCAGCCGCAAAAGAGCGACTTACTAAAAAATCTTGACTCATATAATTCTTATTTTTAATTTATTAACCAGCCAATCGCCCGTGGCTTTGTCGGGATAGGCGACCGAAGTCACCTATGGGGGGTGTTTTTCCCCACCCCCCATAAGGATGTATATCAACTCGCTAAATCGACACTAGGCAGTGATGCCCTTGATTAAGGCGCATTTTGCGGCCTGAATCCTCTGTAGACCGGCTTCAGTCAAATACTGGTCAACCTGTCCATCAACATCCGGAGCCTGAATATTGGTATAGAGCTTGGTGTCTCTGTTCGCCATGTTGCGATATTTGAAACACTCCATGTCCAATAAGAAGCCATAACCGGCATAATCTTCTACGAATAAAGGATTATGAATTATGTTGATTTTGCCGAAAGCAGTGATGTATTCACTGATTTGCATGCCATACGATTTCTCGTTTGGTCTTGTCTGAATCTGACCCCTAGCGAATTCGTTGATAGCTTGTAAGACCAAGCCACCGCACATGAAATACTTGGTGTCATTTCCATAGGTGAAACCTTCTCTTAAGAAGGTGTTGAAATCAGGAGCAGTCAAAACTCCACCCTGATTCTGTACGTAAGAATTATTGGTTTCAATAAATTCTAATACGCCACCAGTCGCTCTGCGAGCATGATTTGTCTGAGTGCCTGCAGTATCGCTGGACTTTTCACCGAACCAGAAAGCTCTTTCAATATCTAAAGCGTGTTCAGTACCTTTCTTGGCTCTCAAATACGGTAAATCTGGGCCACCATACAATTTCGCTTCCTTTTCAGTGTTCGAAACTGCAATCGTGGTCTTAAAGATTTGCGTATAGTTACTAGACTTGGTGCTCCGAGTTGTATTGACACTTCTCGCTCCACCATTTTCTTCGTTCACATTGCCGATGATGTATAAACCATCGCCAACTAAACCGGCAGCAGCTGCCGTAGAACCGAAACCTCTAACAGTCAAAGTAACTGTAGTCGTGCTTGCGTATGTTACAACCATACATTCTCCAGTCCTAGCATTCTTAACCACATCTCCTGTGGTAAAAATAGCGCCTGAACTTGAGCCAGCACCAGTTACGCTCGGGGCTTGCCCTGCAGCGTTTGTAAACGTAGTGGAAGCTTTAGCGTAGCGTCCATTGTAGAAATCTTCGCTTTCTTGTTACTCCATCTATTTTATAGACGTGATTAGATATTTCTATCTAATTCTTGCACTCTCATGCAAGGTCGGACTATATCATCCCATCTTCGTGGGTTTGTCGTGTAGTCTCTGAGACTCCTTCTTTAATACCAGCTCTATTTAATAGTTGTAATTGTGCACATAAACTCTTTTCCTCGTCCGAATATCCTTGTGCTTGTACTCCCGCTATTTTTCCAGTGGTTGGGTTACGATTTGCGATTCTTTTATACTTCAATCTACTGTCCACAAATCTTAATAAAATATTCGCGTGTGCTTTTTTAGCTATTAAATATGGTAACATCAGTTCTGTACCTCTTTTCACAGAGGATAATTTATTCACGGTTAAATGATAACATCTTTTATGTTTATTGGTTCTAAGTTCTTCCAGCCATAAATGTGCACCAATGTCGTGTGCGTCTAGAATCTTACTGATTTCATCTATCATTTCTGGTGAAGAATTGGTGAGAGTTAACCTGCCAATAAAAAAATGTTTTCCATTCTGATATATTTGGAATGTTCCCTCTCCATCCCATATACCAGCTAACCATGCTAACTGATGTGAAGTTGTCTGCTGATTGCCCATTGTATTATCCATAATATTTTCACTTTAGTAGTAATTATGATTTTAGGGTGTTCCAGCATATAGACAAATTTTCCGTGGTCCGAAGTCTCGATTAGCTTTAATCGAGGTTAAACCATGCGAATTCAGGGTTAGTAGTCGCTGCTTTTAGCATCGAAGAACCTTTCCAAGCTTGTCCATCCCATACCTTACCGACATTAGTCAATAAAGAAACTAGAGGATGTTTATTAGGCTCCAAAAGGAACACTTTGTCAACTACATCAACTACTAATCTACCTTCCGCAGCTGATATAGTGGTATCACGGGCAGCATTTGAAGCTGCATTAGTGATTACACCAGTATCATGCGTAGGTTCTGTGTAATACGGAAAACTCATATGTGTATTTTTTATTTATTTATTAAAGAACACTCATTCAAAGCTCCAAAAGAACTAGGTTACTTAATATACGTTCGGATTAGATTTTCTGGAAATTAACGTATCAATAACATTCGGGTCTTGGACTATCCGAGCCCCTTGCGAACTCCCGCCAGCCGCATTAGCCGCTACATTTTTAGCTGCTTCTGCCGCGCTGACCTTGTCAGACTGCGCTTGTTTCTCGATTAACGCTCTCCCTTTAACCGCATCATAGGCTACACTGATATCGTAGATTTCCGGATGTTCTTCCAGATAACTAACTATTCTATCAGCGAATTCCGGAAAATCAGGAGTTTCTTTGACGAAGTCATTGACTCCGCCTTCGAACTTCCGTTTTTCTTCCAGATTTTTCATCCCGCTTTCCATAGAACTCTTTAAAGCGTTGATTTTGTTCTCAACAAGCTTTTCTATTTCGGCAGGACTAGCCTGGGCATACTCTTTCTTACCAAGTTCTTTCTTCACTTCTTCATGAGCCGACGCAACAGCTGTCGCGTCTCCAATCTTGACCTTACCCTCAGAAACCGCCTTAGCTAACGCTGAATCGAGTTTCCCCGCCATGATAGCTTCAACGACTTCCGGCTGAGTTTGCAATTTGTCTAAGAGAGGAGATATTTCGTTAAAAAATTTACGAAAATCACCGACTTCAACACCTTGCTCTCCCAACTTCTTCTCTAATTGTTCATATGTGTCACGAGGGACGTATTTGTCTAGGTCAACAGCTGCATTACCAGCCGCTGCCTTAGGCTCCCCTCCGACTCCCGGCGTGTTGGCCGAAGGACCTCTTTGAATTAAGTCAGGGCTGCCCGCAGCGAACGCGGACCCTGCATTTTTGATTTCAGACATAATTTTTCTTCATAATTAATTAAGTATCTTAAATTTTAAAACATCTAACTATTCATCATCCTCTTCATCCTTCTCTTTGTTTTCTTTGCCTTTCCCCGACTTTCCATCAGATTCCGCCATAGCCCTCTCCTTACGTTCTGCCAACTTTTCAGCTAATTTTCCCAAATCTATCTTACTTTTAGTCTTACTCTCGTTTTCTTTTAATTTTTTACTTATCACTTTAGAAATTTTCTTCGCACTGGACGCGTTTAGCTGTCCAACATCAACGATTTTCATAAGTTTTCTTCATATTTAATTATTAAAAATGCTTATTTGCTTACTATCGGTATACCAGCTGATGTTCTCTTGCTATTATTTGCTTTCCCTTGTCTATTATAAGCTAATTTTCTTTGATACATTTTTTTGATAGGTAATTTCTTGGTTGGCTTTTCTATGACCCTTTTAAACGGTTGCGCCGGTATAGCCGGAGTAGCGGTAACCCCCTTACCTCCAGGAATAGCCGGAGTAGCTGGTATAGCTGGCTGAGGCATGGTCACCGGCCGAGTGGACGGTGGAGGAAATTGACCGGGAGTAGGAGTCGGTGGCAAAGGTTGAGGCATAGGAACTGGCGTGGACGGAGGAGGAAATTGTCCGGGAAGTGGCGCCGGTTTAACAGGTTGTGGCATCGGAGTTGGTACGGTCTGGGGAGGAACTTGCCAACCTTGGCCAGGTTGTGGCATTACTGGTTGCAGAGGAATCTGCACTTTTGGGTCATTAAACGCCTTAGTATAATCGTTCTGAGCACCAGTTATCTTA
>Ga0315284_10010924_pt1 | contig 12936 bp, 12 predicted proteins | sample YL17G09_16_MG_FD_203696 | JGI IMG/M metagenome (GOLD analysis project Ga0315284, IMG submission 203696) | Sediment microbial communities from Yellowstone Lake, YNP, Wyoming, USA - YL17G09_16 | ecosystem: Environmental > Aquatic > Freshwater > Lake > Sediment | place: USA: Wyoming | collected... | reverse complement strand
CAAGCTTCTGAAATCTTACCACCTTCTTCAAAAAGTCCTATAATTTTTTTAGAATCATAACCAGTCCAAGATGCGATGTGATCATCATAAAATTTTATCATTACAGTTTTTACGTTTGTGAAAAAAACGTCCAGTTGATTGGTTTTAATTTTTACGAATTGATCATATTTTAATTCGTCGCCATCAAAAAACATATTAATAACACCTTTTTTTATCCACCCCCATATAGTATTTGTAAAATCTATTATATAATCTAAAATTACAGGCAATACGTATTTTATTGCCAAAACAAATCCACCAACTGCCAAAACAAATCCTATAGGAGATTCTAATAAAAAATTAATAGCATCTACTAAAAAAGAAGATACTTCTTTAATAGGCATTGTAATATATTCAAAAACTGACGATATAGTTTCCCATCCAACTTTTGCTAACGCTGCAAATTTATCATAAATAAATCCGATAAATTTTTTAGCAGTATTATAAGTCCATTCTACTATTTTTACAACAGATGTTAAGGTAGATTTAAAAAAATTATAAATCTTTTTACCTTTGTCGTAAATCCAATTAAATATAGATGATATTGTAGTCTTAAATCTTTTTAATAATGTTCCACTAAAAATACTATGTATGTAACCTTTTAATTGTGTCAAATATTTACTTTTAAATAATTTTTTTACATTATTATTTAACCCAATAAACAATTTATCAGATTTTTTATAAGCATCAAATACTTTTTTACATATTTGTTCGTTTAGAGTTATTTTATGTTTATTTAATTCGCGTATATCATTTTTTAAATCATTTTTTACAGTATCTTCTAAATTTTTTAATTCGTCGTTATTTCCAGTTTTTAAAGATGACATTATATCTGTAATTACATTTTCGACATTTTTAGTACTTATAGTTTGAGATATTGTATTTATTTTATCATTTATTTTATTTATTTCTAAATTTATATCCAATAATTGTGAAGATACAGACATAGTTTTTAAATTATTATTTAATAACTTTTTTTGAAATTCTGATGATGTTGTATCTAATGGCATAAAGTTGATTAAGTTATCCTATTATCTATATTTATATATTATAATATAATTAATGATACTAGAAATTATCTATTACGTCCTAAATTACTTAGAAGTTTAAATAATGAATCTATAGCTTTATTGGCATATTCCATTATAGCCTTTCTAAAATCTTGTTTAGATTTTTCTTCGCCTTCTTTTATTTGTTTAAAATTATATATAACATATTCAAATTCATTTGAAAGCATATTTTCAGTATCTGACCATGTTACGCCACCATTTGAATAATGTATTAATTCTATCTGTTTATTTATTATATTCATAAAATGGTCAGTGACCATTACATGATAAAAAAACTTAGTAACATTGCCTCTTCAAATTCATTTTCATACTCGTCAGATTTAAAATGAAATTTTATTTTTACTCCAAAATCTAACATTTTATAATATTCGTCCAATTGTTCTAATATTTTAGGAGTACACATTTCAGTAATAAATTCGACTTTATTATCAAATGTCAAGGATTCATTAACATATTCGCCTTTATCGTTTTTAACTACAATATTTTTTATTAATGCTGCATATCCACAATAACGGCGATCAATAACTGAAGATTTATCTTTTGATTTTTTTATCCACATTTCAACGTCTTTGTCATTTTTTCTTGTAACTGGTCCAACTGAAAGTTTTATACCTTCGGCAATTTCAAATGTTTTTTCTAATATTTCTCCTTGGAATTTTTTAACTTCCAAATTTGTATCTAAGTCTATTTCAATATTATTATAAACCTTTTCTGATACTGGACATATATGACTTATTTTAGCTTTAGGATTGATTAATTTTCTTATCATTATCAATAAAAAATTTCGATCTTGAATGCATAATGTTTCAACATTTATGGGAGAATCGTTAATAGATATTACACATCTTTCTAATATTTTATCAAATGCTTCATTTATCAAATATTCATCTTGCTTTTCTAAAGCTTTTAAAAAATCTTTTTGATCCTTAACTTTCATTGAAATTATTGAAGCTTTACCCAATCCTGACGGCAACTCCACTACAGTTTCTGCTATATCTTTATTCATTTCTAAAGCAAATCTCTTTTTAAAATCAGAAAAATTGGATGACATATGGTAATTCCTTTAAATGTTAAAACCTACCATATAATTATACACGGTAGGTTCTATTTTTAATATGAAATTAAATTATTGAGGTTTAAAGCTAGTCCAATTACCTGCTGGTGGAGGTGTCCCGCGACTAATACGTTGAGAAGTATTTTGTCTAACAAATGGAGCAGCGATAGTTTGTTCACCGAATTTATTATCATAAATATAATAATCATATTTAAACGTTACAGCAAATTGTTCTGGAGAACCTGATTGTTCTTGTGCAACTTCTATTGCAGCAACAGTTTGTGGATATGCGCCAACTAAATTAACCGTTGCAACTTTAACATTTTGTCTTGACAATTGAGCTATACCAATTTTATCCGATTTATATGAATTAGAATGTCCAGCAAACCCTGTACCAACATCATATATTAATGAATGCCATTTTAAAAATAATCTGCGCAATTCGTGAGCTTCATCACACAAAAATGTACATGTCCAAGGCTCAAAGGTTGGAGTGGTTCCAAGATTTATATTCATTCCTTGGAATGGTATAGCCATGTCCCCTACCGTTGCGGCAGGCAACGATGCGGATCTAGCCATTGCAGTTACTACAGTATCTGAACCTATTTCTGGTATATGAACTAAAAATAAGTATGGACGTGCAGGATCTCCAACAATTTGTCTATAATTATATAAGTTAAATGGTTCGTTTGGATTAATGCCCATTGTTTATTCTCCGATAATTGGTATTACGATCTTGTTTGTACTACTTCTGAAAATTCTACACCTGTCGCTACGGCTACGAATTTAAGATTAATGAATTCCGCTGCTCTGGTTGGTTTAATATATATATCGCCATTAAATTGATTTGTATCAATTATTTCTGGCGTATTATTAGACTCGTCACAAATTACTAAGTAATCATAAACGCCACGACGTGCTTTAATTTCAGATAAGAATGGATTTACAACAGCGCGGAATCTCGTTCTAGTAAAATCATCATTAAATTCGAATAAGAATGCGCGAGACATTTTAGAAATTGATTTCTCAAGATGCAAGAATAATCTACGGACATTTATACGATCAAATGCTGTGGCTTTGCTTTGTAAAGTCTTTTGACCCCAAATAACAACGCCTTCACCTTGGAATTTGACAATTGGATTAATTCTAGAGTAATAAAGAACATCTCTTTGACCTTTATTTGGATTTACTGCAACATCAATAACATTGCTAATAATGCCTCTATTAATACCAGCGGGAGCAAACCATTGAGCATCTGTAAAATCCGTATATGCTATAGTAGCGGCACAAATACCAGAAGCTGGTATCCAACGTTCTTTTTCAGAAAATCTATCAAATATTTTAAAATAATTAGCATAAATTGCAGAATAACTAGAATTTATATTTAATGTATTATCAACATAATTTTTCATTGCTGTGTATGGTGCTGAAATTTGACGTTTATTAGTCGGATTTAACATATATTCTAAAGGCATGCTTAATACTGCAAAGCAATCTCGTCTAATCTCTTTACATAATTGATCCAAAATTCGTTTAATAACATCAGGATAATCAGGATCTAATAATAAATCTATTTCTAATTCTTCAGGATTTGAAAAATGATTTGTCCAGGCAGTTGAAATTTCTCCAGTTAAATCGCTCATCGACGTTCCAGTTTTTTCTCCAGTTAATAATTCTGCTGCGCCGAGATATGTTTTTCTAGTTGTTACTATATCAATTCCAGATGCTCCAACTTCACTATTTCCTATAAAGAAATATATATTTTTATCCTTTCCATTGACTAATGTTGGTCCAAACATTTTATTACCGAGAGCGTCAGTTTTATCGAATATATTTGAAAATAAATATGTATTGTAAGGTTGATCAAATTCATCGAACACTACTAACACACCTTCATCATCACTGCTTGGTCCAATTTCTACAGCAGTTAAAGTTGATACTAAAGATTTATTTATTATCCAGTCTTCGCCACATGTTGGAGCAGTAAATACGTCATATTTAATTAACGAATTTGATAAATAATCGCCAGTGTCTAAAGTAGCGGTCGTTTCAGGAGTCCCAGTATAATATTTATAAGCAATACTATTTACAGCATCAGTAGTATAAGCTTCTGATAATTCGGTTTTTAAATTTATCAATTGATTAAAATCTGCATTATTTAAAACTATAACTGAAACATTTTCGTAATATGTTCCTGGACCAACTGCATAAAAATGATATGAATCTTGTTGGAATAAATCATTAGCAGATTCGTCTAACTCGCCACTATCATGACCAGGAGATAACGTATAATCTTTTTTAGCTTCATGCGATTTAATATCGTCGTAAGATAATGGAAATAATTCTGTTGCTTTACCCGTGGCTTCTGATAATATTAAAGTATCCAAACCATTTGCAGATAATCCTATAGTTAATCCACCAACAATTTTAGTCGAATCTTCAATGCGAACTGCATATAACTGATTTGACTGTTTTAAAAATGCTTCGGCAGTAAACCAATGCGTATAATTAACATCAGTGGCTCTACCAAAAATGTCTTCTAAATCTTTTGGATTTGTAAGCAAAACTTTAGTATTAACTGGACCCTTTTCTGCATGTATTACTATTGCACCAACAGCACTTGTGACTGATGGAACAACCTGTGTAAAATCAGATTCTGTTGTTGTGACGGCGGGAGACAAGTTTGCTGTCATTAGGAACTCCTTTTAAAATAATCTTTATAATTATTTATACTAATTATTAAATTTATTTTAAAATTTATTTTAAGAGTTATTATATCTATTCATTTCATCGTTTTCTAACCAATTATCACCATGCTCAATTTTATCAGCTTCTAAAAATACATTTAAAGCTTCTTCTGCTTCTGGGTTTTCTTTATAATCGTCATTTTCATTAATAACCTCAGATTCCATACCCCAAGTATCTCTTTCATCTAAAAAATATGGAGATTTTATAAAATATGCTGCCCAAAGACACGTCATAACACAATCATCATGGTTATTTCGCCCAACTTTAGCTTTATACACTCCAGTACTAACTTCTTCAAAATACCCAATTTCGTCTATAGTATCAGTATCTCGCAATAACATTCGACCATTTTCTAATTCATCTTTAAAAAATATTGCAGCTTTAGGTTTTGAAACTTTATCAGCATACATACCAAAACTTTGATCCTCGTAGTCGTAATATATATTTTCATATTCTAAATCATTAAATAATCTATTAATAACTTCAGCACTTAACCCGTTCAATTCACCTATTATATAAGCATTGTTCCAATATTGACAAGTTTCATAAACAAGCTCTGCAAATTGAGGTGGTGGTATAGTATTATTCTTATATATTGCAACTTGCTCCATTACACCATTTGGACAATCTGTTATATCAAATATATTCATGGTTGAACTATCAGATCCAACACCCCCAGCAGTATCTATTGAGACTAAATATTTATGGTCAGTTACTGGACGTTTCCATATTTTTGTAAATTCGTCAGGATGGTCTATCGGGGTTTCCCATTTTAATTTTTCAGTAATAAAATTAGCATCTATAAGAGTTATTGTAGAACCTAAAAATAAATTTCCAAATTCTTGGTTAAATCGTATAATAGAACCTAAATTTTTTATAGTCTCTTCTTTCCAAGTTTCATCTCTTCCAGGAACTTCCCACCAATCCACTCTATTTGGAACGAATGTATTTTTTTTATCAATAGCATCTTTCCATAATCTATAATATAAATTCGATGTACCATTTGGAGTCGATACGATTATACAACTACCCTTTGAAGCAGATAATGTTGGATAATTAGAATTAAAGAATTCTGTGGCTATAGAATCTGCAACGTGACTCATTTCATCAAGAAAAAGTAAATGTACAGTATTTCCACGCAATGCATTTGGACTTGTAGCTTTTGCAATCATTTCAGAATTATTATCAAATTTAATATTAAATGCATTATATTCTGTAATTCCAGGTTTTAAAAAATCTGGCATATTTTCATAAGCATATTTTATTTCGGATAAAATAGCTTTTGACATGTCTGCTTTATGTGCTAAAATAGCAATAGTTTTATCTTTATTAAAAAATGCAAACCATAACATAAAAATACCAGAAGTAGTTGTATTATGACTAACAAATCCATTCGAATAATATTCATGTTCTTCAGAATTAACTTCAATATCATACATATTTTCAGCAAGACAATCCAATTTTTGAATTTTAGTACATGGAAAATATCCCAAATCAGTTTCAATTAGTTGTCCTATTTTTATATCTTTTAAAAAAATTTGTTCATGATTTTCTGTATATAATATATGAGTATCGGCACCTTTTAAACTTTCATCATTAGATAACTCTATATACCAAACATCATATGGTATAGTCTTCATAATACGGCTTATGTCTTTCCAACCTTGCGGTGTAGAAATTTCATAATCTGCTATATCGTATACTTCTTCAAATTTTTTGTATGGTTGTTCCATTCTTTTTCCTAGTTAAAATATCTTCCACTAACATATTAACAGTTTGTTCTTTATTAGCTTTATAATCGCGCTCTTTAATATGAATTATGGTTATGTCTGGGGTTTTCTTTTTTATTTCAAATTCTCGCGCATTATCTCTGTCCAAATTTCCTTTTTTTTCACCATGCCAATAATCTCCATCAAATTCTATACAATATTTCAATTCTGGTATATAAAAATCTAATTTACAATATGAACTATCCGTCTCTATACAATATTCATGATTTTTACCAGATTCGTCTTTTGTATTAATAAAATTTTGTGCGAACCACATTTTAGGTCTTATATTATCTTCAATTTTATTATAAATTGCCCAAAAAACTTCTTGTGATATTATTGAATAATTTCTTTTTTTAAAATTTTTATTCCACGTTTCTTGGCGCAATTTCCAACGTTTCAGTCCTTCAACTTCTCCATATTTTTTTATACATATTTCTAAATTAAATGTTGTTTGACGTTCTTTAACTTTTTCAAATGATTGTTCTTTGGTAAATCCTTTATTTAACCAATATTCTATATGTACCGGATTTAATTGAAAAGTTGGATCTATTTTCTTTTTTTCTTTTAAAGTTTTCATAGCGGTTTCAACTCTATTTGTATTTTTTGCATACCAAGAAGTAGAACATGAAAAACAACAAAAATCATTAAATCCTTGATCAAATCTAAAATTTACTTTTTTACCACATTGTTTACAAGTTGGTTCTATTTCAGATTTTAAAATATATTTTAAATAATATTGTTCTTTTGTCGTTTCTTTGTGATTATTGTTAATATGTCTAACTAACCAATTAACTCTTGAAAATAATTCTCCACAAAGTTCGCATTTTATATTTCTATTTTCTTCTTGTTTTTTTAATCTTTTTTTATTTTGCGAAATTTCATTATGAATTTCTTCTTTATGTTTACATAAATTTTTCATAGTAGTAAAACTTTCAGCACATAATTCACATTTATATTTTTTTTCTTTTTTTAATATTATAAAATTAGTCTGTTCAGCATCAAATTTATGAACTAATTTTCCGTGCATAAAAGCACTAAGTTTTTTAAATGAAGAATTGCATATTGGGCATGTTATATTGTTTGTCATAATATTATTATACTTAATAATTAATATTTATAACAAATCAATTAGGAAAATGTTTATTTTTTACCATATCAAAAAATTCACCAATAGATATATGATATTCATTTCCAGTAATTTTGCTTTTTATTGATATGTTAACATCTGACAATAAACACTTGCCGGACTGACGAGAACTTAATAATATATTGAACCTGTTGTCTTGAAAGGCTTTAAGTATCTTTTTCTGATAATCGTACAGTTTTATTTTTTGGGCACCATCTCCTGTTACTATAGTATAAAATTTTTCAGCAAAATATATAGGATCTTTTGAACATTGAATAAGGTCTTGAACTTGTTCTGTGGTAAAGTTTATTTTTTTGTTTGGTCTTTTTAAACTCGTATCGTATTTAATTGGCATATAAAATTCCTTATTTATTTTTCAACTTGAACATCAATTGTTTTTAAATTTTCTTTTTTTATCAAATCTAATAATTCTACAGTTGAAAAATATATATTATTTTGTGTAATATTATCACCACCACTATCTTTTGAATTAGATATTTTTTTAATATTTAGTTTTTCATCTTCTATTTTCATTTTTCTTTCAAAGAAATCCATTTTGTTAATAGTATCAATAGTTTGATTAATAGAATTCATTAAACTTGAGACGCATTCAACATCTCTACCTGTTGGATTATCTATAATTTCTTTTTGGAGTGCTGCCAACATTAATAATCCACTATCAATTAAATCCCTTGTTACTTTTAATTTATATTCAGCATTTCCTAAATTTCCATATTCTACCAATTTCTGTTTATATTCTGTTAAAAACTGTTTTCTTTCTTCTAATTTTTTTAATTCTATTTGCGCTTCTGTATCATCAAATTTAACATCATTTTCTGAACCTTCTATATTTAAAAGTTCTTCAATGCTCTTAAATGATTTACTTTTATCTTCATTATCCATAAAACACCTCTATTATATTATAACATGAAAAATATAATATTAACTATCCTGTAGTATAATAATCTGGATCTGGTCCACAATGTCCAGAAATTGCAGGAATAATTGGAATAATTGGTTGAGATGTAGGAATAACTGACGATGTAGGAACTGAACTAATTGCAGCACTATAAATAGGTTCACAACTTATTGGATATCCTGAAGTATCTACTACAGTTGGTCCAAAAATAGTAGTACCCCGACTATCATATATTCTCTTATATGAAACTATTCTTATAATGTTTTCTGGATCTACAACTTCTTCTTGCCAATAATTTATAATATTTCCTGAGCTTATATCAACAGTAATACATGGCAATTGTTTATTTGATCCGCAGGTAGATAATTCTAATGTTGGATCCCATGTAGGTCTTACTATTGTTGTAGATCCACAGTCTTCTGTTATACAAACTTCATTATGTGGTGGCGACATTACAGTATTTGCATGTTTCCAATATTTAGCCATAGCGTCATATTCTTCTGATGCATCTAATTGATATAACTTTACGTTAGTTTGTTTTGTTAATATACTTTCAGTTTCATCTCGTATTGGTTCATATGCAACTATTTTAGATCCTTGAAATGGTATTTTTTTACATGGAACATTAGCTATTTTTATAGTTGAACATAATATTTCTGGAGCTATTTCCATAGGCTTAAACATTACAGATTCCATTGAAAAGCTTAGAGTCCAAGTTATAACTCTACGTTCATTTTCACTTAAATCATACACAAAGTTTGGACTAACGCTAGTTAAAATTACTTTAGATTTATGTTCTATTCCAAAGTTTCGTTCTTTAAATGATATATATTTTTCTGGTGCGAAATCTGGAACTAAAAATTCAATTAGTTGCATACCATCAGTCATATATTTAGTCCATACAGTAACATCAAATGATAAATTGTACGGAATTGGCTGGGTATCTATTTGCATAAACTTTTTGTTAGTATCTAAATTATATTCAATATTTAATAATCTTTTTTCATATTTACCGCGCATACGTTCGGGATCAAAAGTTACTCCGGTCATATTTATTGATATACGTGGTAAATAATTATCAATTTGTGGATCTACATCATTTATTGGCGTTGTAGATAAAATTGCAGCAATTTTTTCTTTTGGAGTTAATGATAAAGGAACAGGTTTTATTCCAACAATTGAATTATTTTTATCATAAACACGCACAGTCAAATCATTAAACAATTCAGAGAATGCTAATATTGACGTGTATGTTGATTGTGGATAAAAATAAGCTTTCAATTTTTAACCTTTAATTCTTTTCAAATGTTTCAGGATCTCTTTTTTGTGCGGTGGCTGTGGCGTAATAAATACCTTCACCATCTTTACCATATTGTTGTTTAAATTTAGATATAATTTTTTTATCTTCAGCAACTACAACTTCAGGCTCTTTAATGTCTGATGGTTGTTCGGGGTTTGTAATTTGAACTGTTTGTGATTCGGGTGTTAATATGTTTATTATCGCTTGGCGATCTTCTTTAGTCATATCGCCATCTTGATCTTTTAAATCTATAGTGAAAGTATCTTTATAAGACCCATCTTGATTATTTACATTATATTTTTTAGACGCATCATCATAACTAATTTTGTAAACAATACCAGTCGGTGCTGTATAATCTTTTTCTACAGGCTGTGTAGTAATAGTTTGAGGTTCTACCACTGGTGGGGTTACTACAGGTGTTGGGGGAACAGCATCTTCAACTACTGATTCTTGTTCACACGATTCGAAAATAGCGTGTAATTTATTTTTTAAATCGATTAATGACATAATGTTATTCCTTAATATATTATTACTATATTAACTATTTATATCTTTATATATTATTTTTAATCCCAATCTTTAAACAACTCTTTTCGTTTATGTTCTATTATGCGTCCAGTAGGTCCAAATGCTTGTCCTTCTTCACTTGCTGGAGTAACAATGTGATCAGTTATAGGATTAACTATGTTATTTTCTTGCGTAATAATTTCAACATTATCTTTATATAAACTATTATCCTTTAATCCTGGAACTACATATTTAGTTTTTACATTACCGTTAACGTCTATTAAATCGTCAGGTGGGAGTTTTGTTGGTCCTGAAGCAGTACCTTCAGTGGTATATTCTAAAGGTTCGCAAGATGGAGTGCCAGAAGTGCCAGTAGTTGAAATTGTATTAATAGTTCCAGTATGACTAAATAATTCGGATGACGATGGAGAATCTAATAAAAATTGAGGATTTCCTTTATATTTATCATCTAATTCTGGATCAGGTTGAGCACCATATTGTTCACCTTTTCCAAGTGTTGCATCGGAAACTTCACGAACTTTACATGTTAATTTATACCAAAATTTATGACCAAAATGTTGAGCTTCAGATGATAAAAAATGCAATCCACCTTCTAATACATCATAAATTAATCCATTATGTGGCGTAATTATTTGGTCACTTGCTATTGGTCCAAATGCTCCGCGTCTATTTGGAGTTTTTATCGGAGCTTTATTTGATCTTATGCCTATAATTTCATCGAACATTGTCCTATGCATATAAAATGATATTTCATCTATATTTTGTAATGGTATACCACCAAATTGTCTAACTTCTTGTGTAAAATCTTCTATAATACCAACTAATGTAAATTTTCTATCCCATTTAGGTTTAGAATTTTCGCCATAAATAATATCCATTCCGTCTTTATAATCATCAACGTTAATTGTATAATATTCTACTGGAATGCCTTTTATCATCGCATATTGACGCATTTCATCATCATAAAATTGAATTTCTTTTCTATTGTCAAACTCGCCATTGAATTGATTCCAGTACTGTTTTAATGCTAGAGGATCTGAGTATGTTGTCATAAAATTATGTACACCTTATTTTAAATAAACATAACCCTAATGTATATTTATATAGTATTTAATATGTTTAATTCTTTTATTATGTCTTCGTCTGACATATGATATGGGATTTCTAATAAAGTTATGTCATTTTGTGAACAATATTCACGTAATTCTTGATCACGCTTCTGTTGTTTTAATAATTGGGTTTCACCGCCAAAACGATTTATTGACTCGTAATGTTGTCGTCCATTGTATTCTATTATTATTTTTTTATTATTTAAATTTTCAATATAAAAATCTACACAATATCGTCTATTATTGAATTTAAAATTTTTATGTCGAATAAATTTATTAAATTTAATAATATTTACAATTTTTTCATTTATTTTGTTTTCGCTTTTATTTTTACATATTGGACATCCAGATTTTGCATATATTATACTGGCTGGAACTGCGATCCATTTATGACCTTCGGTTAAACACTCCCATTCTATTTTTATATCACTTTTTATATAATCCCCATTTCTTTTTATCCCTTTATTAGTTTTAATTAAAAGATTGTCTATTTTATCGTTATTCCATTTAGAATTTTTATTTGATGATCTTAATCGCCCACATTTTGGACAACCAGTTCCAGTTTTTTTAATTTTACTCATCATACAATCCGGTCTAGCACTCCATTTATATCCATCTATTAAACATTCCCACTTTATTTTTATTTTATTTGTTGTATAATTTCCAAGTCTTTTAAGTGGTATTTTATTAGTTATTAAATAATTGTCGAGTTTTTCATTTGAAGATTTTTCACTTCCTGAACATTTTAAACATCCATATTCACCAGAAACCAAATTTGAAAAATGTTTATACCATTTATATCCATCAATTAAACATTCTAATTCTATTTTATTATTTTTAATATTTCCAGTTCTTTTAATTTGTAAATTTTTATTTATTAAATAATTATCAATTCTTTCGTTTGTCCATTTTTCTTGCCCAGAACATCTAGGACATCCAGCATTTTTATATATGAAATTAGCAATATCCATTTTCCAAATATAATCATCTTTTAAACACTTTACTAATATCGGAATGTATAATTTTGTATACGGTTCCAATCTTATAAAATTTCTATTTTTTAATAATTCGTCTATTTTTTCTTGAGTATATTTTATCATATACATATTTATAGCCAAAAGAATAATTTTTATTGTTTTTAAATCTCTTCTTTTAACTTACAATTATAAAATTTTCAGCCGACAAAGAACGAGGCTGGTTCAGAATATTGACCCTCATCCCACAATTGTTTTTCAAGACGATCTCTAAGAGCATCACCACGATTTAAATAC
>Ga0315284_10010922_pt1 | contig 12936 bp, 23 predicted proteins | sample YL17G09_16_MG_FD_203696 | JGI IMG/M metagenome (GOLD analysis project Ga0315284, IMG submission 203696) | Sediment microbial communities from Yellowstone Lake, YNP, Wyoming, USA - YL17G09_16 | ecosystem: Environmental > Aquatic > Freshwater > Lake > Sediment | place: USA: Wyoming | collected... | reverse complement strand
CAAATCAAATCGAATCGGAGAAGACCGCCATGTTTGAGATGCTCAATGACCCCCCGCGAACCGATGGCCTGAGTGAGCTTGCCATCATGGACATGACCGGCGACACCAAGGTCATTTGGGACCCCAACAACGCGGATGAGGTGGCTGCGGCCAAGGCCCAGTTCGACACCCTGAAGGGCAAGGGCTTCTCGGCGTTCCTCGTCACCGGACCCAAGGGTGAACAAGGGGAGCAGATCCGCGAGTTTGACTCGAAGGCGGGTCGCATCATCCTGATCCCGGCGCTCCAGGGCGGTTGATGCCAGCCCAGCCGTCGTTCGCTGCCCCCCGAGATGTACCGGGGTGGAAGACGTCCCCCTCTGTCCCATTCGGGGGTAAGGGCGGTAGCCGCAAGCCACCGAAGGTGCGGCCCAAGCTCACCAAGCTGGAAAAGAAGGCTCTCAAATGGGCTCAAAAGCACCCTGAGGGTAACGCACCGAGGGGTAACCTAACCACCCTTATAGCCTCCAGTGCTGCTACGGTTTACTGCGAAGACTTGCGGCAAAACGCGCTCGCTGGGTTTATTGGGCAGCTCGCTACCCCGAGGAACCTAGAACATGTGAACCATGCCGCTCAGGTGTACCTGCACCAAGCCGCTGGGGTTTTCTACAACACACCCACTGCGGGCAGCCTCAACCTGGCCGGGACTGTCGCGATCACAACAACCACCAACACTGCAACTACATGGAATGTACCTATGTGGACCGACTGGAACGCAAATTGGACTCCCGTCACTACCGCTAGCGCCACTCTCGATGGGTACTACCCACGAATCGTGGCGGGCAATGATTGGACTCGTTGGCAAGGGCAAGGGCACCAAGCCGACCTCTGTTACAACCCGAACGATCAGGTCCAACGCGCCCGCCTCCGTGAGGCTCGGTATCTTCAAGACGAGGCCCAGTACCAACAGCGCCGCATGGCACGTGCTGCGGCCGATGCCGAACAACGCCGTCAGTGGGAAGCCCAGGCCCCAGAGAGAGCCGCTCAGGCGGCCCGCCAGGCAGAAGAAGCCACGAGGCAGGCTGAGGCCCGCAAGACGGCTCTCAAGCGATCCTACGAGCTTCTGTTCCGGCACCTCACCGACGATCAGAAGAACATGCTGGAGTCGGAGAACCGCTTCCTGATCGAGGTCAAGAGCGGTAAGATCTACGAGATCCGTCGTGGTATCCACCAGAACATCTACCGTCTCGACGACCAAGGTCGTCCGGCCGAGCAGCTTTGCTGCTTACCTCAGGGCCAAGTTCCTGAGGGCGATGTGATGCTGGCCCAGATGCTTCATCTCATGGTGAACGAGGAAGGCTTCCGAAAGGTCGCCAACCGTTGGGAGCTTCGGGACATGACCGGGCAACAGCTCGATCGCCGTGTGCCTCTGACTCAAGGTGCCGTGCAGGTCGATCGTCGGGCGGCTTAAGGCTCTAGTCCCTGGCTTGGTCTTCTCGCCGACCGGGAGTATTGCAAGGTGATCAGAGCCTGCTCACGGTTGAGCCTTGCGAACTTCCACCCGTCACCCCAAGCGGTGCGAAACGCCCTCGACCACGTAAGTCTGCCCGATTGCTTACGCTTGTCCTCGTACGGACACGACTCTACGGGCTCGTCCGCCAGACCCGCCATTAGGCCCTTGAGGTACGCGCCATCAAGTGCAGTTTTCCGTTTCATGCTGCATCATCATCTGTGTCGAAGGCAGGGGGATCAGGTTCCCCGAGATAGCGAACGGGGTCTGGAGATTCCTCACCCCAGATGATCATACCCACGACCTGTGGCGGCACCACGAAGATCGCGTAGAACTCGTCCATACAGGGCTCGCAGATATGGGAGACGTACTTGTCTCCATCCTTACCTGACCCGTAGCCGTATGTGTTCTTGATGGTCGTGAAGTCGGGATGCGGTAAGCTACCGTCATTGGACTTCGGGTAGACTTTCCCGCACTTATTGCAGGTAAGTTGCGCGATCTCTTTGTCCTCACGCTGGATTCTACGGTAGTGCAGCATCTGGTCTCGGTATCAGAGACCCGGCGTACCGTCAATCATCTCGGGAGAGTCGTTGAATCCAGGGCTCATCCGACGACTTGGACGAAAGTTACTTGACGCTTGATGGCGTGTTTTCGCTGTCGGCACGGCGCAGGGGAAGCTGCCAGCTCTCGATGCGCTCCTTGTTTTGGCGCAGGAACGTCATGAAGTCTGAATGCGACGCATGCTGAACTTCCGGTTTACTGGAGGTGTCAGTTTGATCCGTTGTCGTCGTCATGTCTTCGGCCCCTCAATCACGTCGAGAATGTCGAGAAACTCACGGGCAGCCAGGCTTTCCCTGACTGCATAATCGATTAAGCCGGATGACCGCCTTCGCTCGGGCCAGTCTAATCGCGCCACGCTCATCCTTCCTCTTTTTTTCAACTCCCGAACCGAGCTTCAGAGAAAACAAATCCACATATCTTCGTGGGCCGATGCCTCGTCGCATTCTCCACCGAGATCGGCATCGCGGAGACGAATCGAGTCTTGATGCAATTCGAGCGCACGGCTTTTGGGGTACGGTTCGACGTAAACGACTCGGGTGATTCCGGCCCCAACAATGTGCTTCGCACAGACGTGGCAGGGAAACGTGGTCGTAAACAGCGACGTTCGTTCTGTGCTGATGCCATTGCGAGCACAACTGAGCATCGCTTCCATCTCCGCGTGCACGGCTTTTCCGTACTCAGTGATGTCGAATACCCGAGCACCTGCAAGAAAGCGCTTCCCCCAGCAACATCGCAGACTGGGCGAAGATGACCACCAAGTCGTTCAGTAGTTCGGGTCGCGAAAGTCTTGTCGCCAATCTTGTTCCAGGTCCCAAGACACGTCGGTATACCCCTCCAGGGCTCTCACGAGTTCTTGTGGCGTGCTTATCCGAAACACCCTGCTGTACATCGTTGAAGGGCTCCTGTCGGAAAGGGAAATGTGCCTTGGGTTAACTCGCAAACTGAACTCGACACGGGAGCCTTTTGGATCTTTTCCAAACACCCTCCATACAGATTCCAGCTCGTCGAATTCGTCGATAGCTTTTTGCTGTTTAGCCACTTGACGCTGCAATAGCTCAAGCTTGCCCTGTAAACTACTCAACTCGTCTTTAGCTATCTCAACGAGATGAGAGACCCCCCGATCCATGCCAACACGCTGGCTGGCCTGTTGTCTCAGAGCGGCTTCAAAGGCTTTGACTGCGTTACCCATAACAGATCTCCGGCATAAGTGGTTTATTACTGGGCCTTCAGTCGTTGTTGTGAATGTCCGGGATGCACCCATGTGTTTCGTAGGTCTTCTGAAAGAACGCTTCCACATCTTTGACCTCGGTGGAAACTATGGGTACAAAGGTCTCAATGAAGCCGGACTCAGCGACCCCAAACATGTTGTTTTTGGGCAAGTAGAAGTGGGCGGAGAACTCCACTGACGTTATGTCGTCTCTTGTCCATTGGGTGGCGTGGATGAAGTACAGCGTCACTTTCGAGACCGTGTCTCGAATGGTTTTGGAGAAGAGCGTGGTGTCCGGTCCGTGGTGCTTGTAAGCCCTGAAACCGGCATTTTCGAGTTGTTCTTGGTTCATGCAGGTACTACACGGCAAGCCCCCCAAACTCTAGGGCTTCAGGTACTTCTTGGCGATCTCGGCCGCTTGCTCATAGGGGACTACGAGCAGCACGAGGGCTAGGGTGGGGGTCTTGTCCAGAGCCCTGATCTTGAGGTTCCCTGTCCGCAGCACCTGGGAACCTGGGGTGACAGGGATACCGAGGGTCTGACCCAAGGCGGCTAACCGCTGTTGTGCCTGGGTCAGCTTACGTTCTTTGTCGGTTTTGATGCGCTGTTGCCGTGCCAAGATGTGGATCTCATGTAGGAACCTGGCCAAGACTTTGCGCATCGGGAACTTGGCGTTTCTGACCTGTTGTCCTACCTCTGCGTAGAAGTACCGTCTACCCTCGTTAAAGCTGACTTGCAGACGTGCCCGAGGCTCCGGAGCCCAAATCGGTAGCGTGGCATCAAAGTTCATCTGGATCTGCACCCCGTTCGCCAAGGCAGGGACCTCAATGGGGTGCTCCGTGGAGTTCAAGAGGTACACGGTGGCCGTGGTGACGTCGAGTTTGCAGCCACGTAGGCGAGTCAACAATTCTTCGGTAAACCGGCGTAGACGTGGGGCTACATCGTCCAGGGTTTCGACGTTGAGCTGCCCGTATTCGAGCTTATCCGATGATGGTGTAGAATCAGCCATGTCGAGTTTGCTGCCAAAGCGTCCTGGGCCACACGGTAGGGCACCTGTGAAGAGGAAGTTGGCCCCGAAGTTTCGGACCAACATCAAGATCCGGCCCGAAATTATCGAAGCTCTCCGTATGGGCGCAGCGTATCATGGAGTGGGGTACCAGACGTACCTTCAATGGTTGGTGGAGTATGCGCTCAAGGAAGAAGCAGGCTACTACGGGTGGAAGCTACCTGTTAAGAAGTATGTGGTGAAGCACAGATTGCCTGACTCGCAACGTCAACTCCTGCGTCGCCTGATGCTACACTCAGAGCGTAAAGCCCCTTGACGCACCATCGACGTAAAGTGTCCCGACCCCTTACGACACACGGTCCTTTGATGCGGATAACCACGATCCGTATCCCATATGACCTGGAAGCTGCCGTCAAAGAGGCAGCCCAGCTTCGTGGGCGTCCGTGGCAAACAGTCCTGAAAGAGCTTCTGGCAGAGTCTCTGGGACTTGAACTCGAACCCTCCAGCACTGAGGTCAAACGTATCCCGTCCACGGCACTGCACGCAGCGGCCAAACGGCTTAGGCGTAAACACTAGTGCCCACCGCAGAAACCACTGTCATGACGGAGTCCGAACTGTTCCGCCAAGCTGAGCTGTCCTCAGACTGGGTGGAGGCATTCGTCGTAGAGTCGAACCTGATCGATCCGCAGCCAGGGCCTGAGGGGCCTGGTTCCGTGCTCTTTGATGGCCACCGGGAAGCCGTTGTGTACGCCATACGGATGGCCTCAGAAGACCGCTTTGCTCTACCGAACACCGTCCACAAGCTATTACTCCGCGACCACCCCTTGGCCTCTCAGTTGCGTAGGCGGGAACTAAAGATCGGGCTCAACGAGGTACTCCCCGCGACCCTAGTCCCACACTTCTTTTGGAAGTGGAACCGCTCTGTGCACAGAGTCATCGATTCGTTGCGGACCGGTGCCGGTGCCGTTACCCCAGACCTGAAAATCTCAGAGATCTGGGACCTGCATTGTGAGTTCGAGTCAATCCACCCGTACGAACTCTACAACGGGAAGGTTGGCCGCGTCCTCATGCTCAACCACGCTCTGCTGGCTGACGCAAAGCCGTGGATCACCTTTGAACTAGGGCGCGAATCGTACTTGGACACGATCCGTAACCATGCGAGCGCAGACTGGGGTGTCAACCCACCCGAGGACTAGCTTCTGGCAAGCACAACCGGACTGATGAAGACCGGCCCCTCAGCGAAGCCAATGATGCTCCAAATGGTGATGGTGCCGTTTGGGCTCGGGGCTTTTGACTTGAGCCTAGGCAGCAGGCTGATCTTCTGGTTGTGCTTGATGAGCTGAGAGTACGTTGATGACCTGGTAGACAGCTTCACGGTACCCGTGCGTGTGTCAATGACCACCACGAGGTCGTCACTGTTGTGCTGTTCCCTCTCTGACCTCCAAAGCTTTCGGATGGCCGGAGTCAAGACAGTCAAAATGTCTTTCGTGCCTTCCATCGTCGGCGGGTAACTGGAGAGGTTTGGGTCCATACTCGTAGCGTTTCGTCTCACCCTGTAGAGAGGTGAGCTTCCCTTGTTAAGCTTTTGTACACCACTAAACCCACCCAGACTTTCGAGCTGTCTCAAACTCATCTCGTGTGAGCTTGCGCCCAACGGTAGACAAGTGAATATCCCCCAATTCTCCCCGAGGACAGGCTTTACTGAATGAGCGAGTGAATCGGTAGAATCTCATATGAGGTTCCTGGTAGCTTGATCGAGTATCCTCGATCTCCGCCAATTCCTCTTCATCGAGATCGGCTGGATCGCGGTCCTTCAAAAGGGACTGGGCGGCATCCAAGATCTCGCTGTAGATCCGTATGCCGTATGCCGCACGGACACAGAAATCGCCCGCTTGCAGGTGTTGTTCCGGGCTGACTTGGCTGTCAGCGGCTTCGCGGGCTTCGTTTTCGGATTTGAAAAAGTCGTCGATGTCCATGTGGTTACTACACGGTAGATCTGGGAAACTCCAAGAATCTCTTGTTCGAGAGGCCTAGGTGATGCATGGCTACTACGTCGTTCTCCGAAACACCCTGTTGGCGGCTGAAGCTGCGCCTCACCGTGTGCGCTTGCACAAGGGCGATTGGCTCGTTACTGACGGTGTGGTCCTGGGCCGCTTCGACAAAATCGAAGAGCTGGATTGGGTGCCTGTGGATTGGGTACGGGGTACCCCCGTTGAATTGACTGAAGAGATCGAGGCTGAGCTTGCCCCACGAGTGCTGGACACCACAGCACAGAAGCTGGAGGGCGGCTTTCACAAGCTCGTGTTCAGTGAGCCCGGTGAACCCATGCCCGACATGCCACGACCACCGCTGAGTCAGCTCGAAGCATATCTGCGGAATCGTCGAACTTTGCTGGCTATGTACACGTACGACCATCGTTCTTGAGTCAGCGTTACACCGACTACATACGCTGTCAAGTACGGCAGATCAGGCTTGTTTCCCACCATGTAAAAAAGGCCTGCCTGAGTTATACGCAATCTTGACCGCTACCGCTTTGGCGACATCGATCCCATGTGCTTCTGCCTTGTCGAGGGCTCGGATCACCTCGTCGGCGATTTCTTCCTCCCCGCACGTAAGCCCGGGTAGGCCCATCGCTTCCATCTTGGGGGCCTTGTCGCAGAGTTCATGAAGGGTCCCGGCTCGGAACGCTTCCCAGAATTCAGATGCCTCCCCGTGCTGATTGGCTGTGAACACAGCGGCCCTTATCAGCTTACCAGGGGCACCTTCCCACTGCTTTGCGGTCAAGCCCTCAGCGAACTTGTCACGGAAACCTTTTGCCTTGGCGTTGGCTGCGATAGCATCGCGTAGCTCGTTGAGGATCGATAGTTGTTCTGGAGTAGGTGTAGTGAGAGACATACGGGCGGTTACACCAACATTGGTCAAACGGTGCAGGGACGAAAACTTCTAGAGGTCATCAAGACAATGGGGCTTGATGAGGACGACCCCAAGTCCTTGGAAGCCCTGTGGCCGCACCTATCAGTCATCATCCGAGAAGCGTGTAAGCTCGAAGCTCAGCGTCGCGGCATGACCCCTCAGGCCCTTGGGGCACAAGCAGTGCTCGACCTTCTGCGACACTACCGGGCCAAGAACTAGGGCTTGAACTGCCGCCAAGCTTGGGAGGCTACGGCCCCTTGAGCGTGGACCCCTGTGTAGTGCCCGACCTGATCGTAGGTCTTGGACAACTCGCCAGCGATGGTATGAAATCTGATCTGACAGAAGCGCATGCCGGGGTAAACCCGTACCGGGTGCAGTACGCTTACCTCAAGGGTGTACGGCCCAGAGTACCCGGGGTCCCCAAACCCTGCCGTAAAATGGACCTGGATGAACAGGCGGGCGATCGAAGATTTGCCATCCAAGATAGGGTTGTACTTTTTGCTACATACACGTTCCCGCGTATGCAACAAGTAGCCGATCCCAGGATTAAGCACCCAACCAAGGTCAGGGTCGATGTTAAAGTCGAGGGTCTTGAGGGGCTTTTTGATGTCGTGAGCTAGACGACTGGGGTTGTAGTAAGAACCGCCGGAAAAGTCGCGTACCTTCAGACTCCCACCGTCTTTGGTGCAATCAGGGAATGCCTTCTCGGCATGGGTGTCTACCGTCACCCAGTCCTCGTAGACCTTGACTTGTGTCCCGAGCGTGAGGTCGTAGCTCGTGATGTTCACGTGCTCCGGCACAAACGGGTCGATCTCGATATCGCCACTTTCGATTGCTGCAAGGATTGCGGTGTCGCTCAGGATGCCTTCGTTCATGCACCCTAGTTACACCAACTGCCGGATTCAATCCATTGCGCAGTAGTCGTGATACCTGACGCCGAGTCTCTGCATCTCCAACAGCACGTCACGGTACTTCATGTGCTTGATGGATTCTTCGTTGTCGGTCACCCAACGGTAGAACACGGGGATGCTCTTGACCCCGCCATTGATCGCAGGGATGCACGTGGGTTCGTTGTTTCGGTCGTCGAGGTCACGGACGCTGAACTCTTTGTACCCAACCGATACCTCAATGTGCGGGGTCTTGATGACCCGCTTCTTGAAGCCCGCAGGCACCACGTCCACGCCACGTTCAGTTCGCTCGTTGGTCTCTAGACCGCCTGGGAAGTCATGCAGAACGTCCAGTACGAATGCCTTGGCGGTATCGTAGGAACTGTACTCAGCGATGCCTTTGGCGTAGCCGTCGAGGTTCAACGGAGCGTTAGACTTGTGGCTGGGACTGAACCAGAACCGACGAACGGTCTTGCCTCGCTTACCGGCGTTTGTGAGGTCCCACAAAACGATGGTGTCCGCATAGCGGTGTGCCCTGAGGGTGCCTGCTTCATAGGTGTCCCCGATCTGCATGCCGGAAGCCTGAAGGAAACGAGCAACAATTCTGCTGCCTAGCTGTGCTGTGGTCATTTTTTCGCCTGTTGTTTCGGCCAAGCGCCGAAGTCAATCGCCAAAGTTGGCACCCATATGTCCCAGGTGTTGCTCCACGTAATGTACTCAGGGCTCATCAGACAGAACCCGTGGCTGCCCCAACCGGGACCCCAGGAATTCTTCACGAGGAAGCTGCCGCCCAGGTAGCCCACGATGATCATCGCGTGCCCGCCCAGAATCTTGGCGTTCGGTCCAGGGCGTTGGATGGGCGTCCGATCCCGGACTTGTGTGAACTCTTCTGCCACAATGGTACCGAACACCACGGGGTGCTTGGCGTGCAGAGCCTTGAGAATGTCCGCGATCCTCTGGTCCCCATTGGAGTCAATGCGGTAGTACGCATGGATACGGTGCCCCACAGCCTGACGCTGTGCTTTGATGGATGGGCTGACGCCCACGAGTTTCGTGTCGTAGGGCCAGAGGTACTCGTCGCAGACCCCAAACCGGGACAAGATATCGAACGCGGTTCGGATGTAGGTCCCGTCGTCATGCTCTAGCTTATCATCCCCGTTTCGGATGCGTGACATCGCGTAGACGAACAATCGGGAGAGCTGGATCGGCTTGTACCCTGCAATGGAGTTGAGGATCTCAACGCTGTCTGCGGTGGCGTTACCCACACAGCTCGATAGCTCAAATTGGTTAGACGGCGTGCAGTACGGCGAGAGGTCAATGTCGCCTGTACCCCCGGAAGGTAGTTGGGCGGTCAGGGCACCGAACCGCAGATCCTTTTTGAGAAGGTCCGTTGTCGAGCCGTCGGTTTCAACCCGAACCAAAGGATCTCGCTTGTACCCAAATTTCGTGAGCATCGCTCTACCGTTGCAAAGGTAGAAAATCAGGGGGCTTCGTTTTCCCTTTATAGGAGGCAGCTTTATGTAGCCCTCACCTGCACTCGGGGGCCGCAAAGAGAAGGCAAATTGGGATACCCACAGTACAGACTACTCTTGGCCCTGTTTCTTCTCGGGTGTCACCCGAATGTGATCCCCACCCCCGTTCCGGGTACGGAGGATTGCGCGGCGATGTGTCGGCACATCGGGCCTGAGGGTTTGGCTTGTGAAGAAGGCGAGCCGGTCTACGACTCAGACCTTCCAGGGACCCCCGGGGTTCCCAATGAATCGTGTGCGATGTTCTGCGAGAAGCAGCAGGAAAATGGCGTCAATCTTTACACGGGGTGTGTGGCGAAGGTTCGATCTTGTGCAGAGATCGAGACAGCTCGCCAGCATTGCGGGCTGTAACCGATGCCTCTTAATCCTATATGCCAGGTGCGGGATGGGGCGGGGCCTTGGTTAGCAACAACCAATGGCGTAGACGTCACCCCCTCCAACACGATCAGCGTCAGGCTCCTGGACTCTTCCAGTGTGGTCAACTGGTACCTCCAGGTTATCGGCACGGATGAGCTATCAAGCTCTCCTGTGCTTACGGACGTCAACGTACTGACGCACTTGGTCCTGACCCCTGGTACCGTGGTTACGTTCTCGTTTCCTGGTTCAACGGGCCGGGCCATCGGTTTCAAGAGCACTGTTACGGGTGTTGGTGGGCCCCTTGAGGTCACGTTCGCGACCTACTCCCTCACAGCGTTCACCACCCGTGTTGGTTTCGTCACAGAGACCCGAGAGGGTGACACTGGGTATGGTTGGGCTACTAAGCTCAACCCGCTGATCCGGGCTGGCAGTAGTGGTGGGAGTGCTGGGTACAAAGACCCAGTTCGCTTTGCGACCAACACAAAGCTCGTCTCAACTGGCTTTCCTTTAGCGACATATACTCGGGTAAGCAACACAATTACGGCCAACGCTGTTGGTGCGTTGGCTGCCAACGGTGGGGTAACGCCCTTGGTTGGGGATTCCTTCCTGCTTCTCAGTGAGGGTTCGCAGTCCCAGGTGGACAACGGTATCTGGGTCGTCACGCAGTTGGGATCGGTGGGACTCCCCTTCATCCTTGATCGTCGTGGGGACGCCAACACGGATGACTTGGTTACGTCCGAGTTCAACATCCGAGTTGAAGAGGGTGTTTATGCGGGCCGAGACCTCTTCCTACTGACCCCTAACCCGATTGTCTTGAACACGACAGAGCTGGTCTTCGAGGTCAGCAGCAACTATTCACTCACGGACGTTGAGAGTCGGCAGTTGATCCCCGATGGGCAGACCATGCTCATTGCCGACGACATAACTGTACAGGCGGCTGGCAACCTCATCATTGAAGGGGAGTTGGCTTCCACGCAGACGTTTGAGAACCATAGTATCAATTTTGTGCCGCAGCGTGCGGTGCGTGTCGTCCAGTCCTTGGAGACGATGCCGTACATAGATCTTCGTGTGGATGGCGAGCTTGTGCTGGACGGTAATGCTGTTGATGTCTCGCCAGACGACGGCAACGACATCCTGGCCAAACTCACTGCGATTGCGCCTAACACACCTGCGATCTTAGGCGTAGCGTCTCCCGTAGGCTTCCTCACTCCGTTGCAAGCACGCACGGTGATGAGCGTGTATTCGCAGGCGGAGGTTGATAGTGCAGTAGTCTCAGGTTTGCCTTATTCTGATACCTTTAACTTTGTGGATTTCACACCTGAAATGGGGAAACTAAATATTCATGCCAGTCCGACTCCTTTAACAGTAACTTTCCCAACTCTTCCTCCTCCGAACAATACAGTTGTAGGTTTTGTAGGCTATAGTTCTCTTAACTTTGTTTTAGCTACTGCTAATTTGACAATTCAAGGTAAGGTATATTCTGCCGTACCGCCCGCTGTAGCGTACACACTCGCTAGTTTTCCAGGTTACGCCCCAACTTTTGTATTTAAGTACAGCGCACTTTTCCAGACTTGGATATTAATTTCTGACAGCAGCACGCTGGGGCAATGGCCAACTTACCGAACTGACCAGCCCGTCGGGTACGAGAGCAGTGATTTCACAGCAGCTTGGGGTAGGATAACACCCTGGATTGGCAATGGCAGAACTATAACGTTGCCACTTGACGCTCCAGATGGTGCAGTTCTCGGAATACGTATTGTGCCACCTGGTGGCTATAGCGCATCTTGGTCTTTTACCATCTACATGGCGACCGGCGTTATTACATATCAAGGTGTTAGCTTATTCAGCTTTCAACTGGCCTATGTTCCTGGCCGCTTAATGCTTTTTCAGTTCCGCAAAGAGACTCCAGATAACGTAGCAGAATGGTCTTGCGTCCATGATAGTCATGGCTCTGAAAGCAGACCTAATACCTTAGCTATTACAGGTAGCGTTGGGATTTATCAAGGTGGTTATTATAAGTACGACGGTGGCTCTTACACCTTAACTCTTGTCTCTACCCTTATATATGATGGAGCAACTCTTGAGCTAAGAGAATGTGCAGGTAGTGCTACTGGAGTAACTCTTACTGTTTTTGGTAGTATTGAAAATTTAGCTGGTGGTGTTAATGTTACAAGCACTACCCTAAACGTAGCTAATTTATACATAAAATACCGATTTGACGCCCAAGATAGTGTATGGCGTATTGTAGGACGTTACCACTGAGTCTCTATGACCATCCGATTCCTAAAGACCCCTGAAGCAAACGTGCCTAGCGGCCTGTCCATGTTCGTGGACACCGATGGTACCCCCAAGCTGAAGCAGCCTGATGGGTCGGTAGCCCAGTTGTTGCGTATCACTCCAGACAAAGTCGTGCTGGGGACCGGAGATCCCGTAGAGGTTGCCGATGCGACTGCGCTGTTTGGTAAAGAGTACGACGGGGTGGTCGAACTGGCGTTCAGAGAGGGGTCAGGACCCGAAGTACGGGTTACTCAGGGTGCCGCTCTTGTCTCCGGATTTGATGAAACGTACCCAGGCACGGTCAAGTCAGCGGATCTCACGCTCTCTATTCCTGCTGGACTCATAAACGACACGACCGCATTTCCACTAGGACTGACGGTAACTCCTACCGCGTTGCAGTACTGCGTGTATCCCTGCCATATCGAAATGGTCTTGGTGAACGAACTGTACCAAACGCAGCCCGGAGGGCCTGGTACGGCTTACACAGAGATGCGAGCCGTTACCGTATCCGCTGACTTCTCTTTGGCTTTTTCTAACGTCGCCTCGACTCCAGATGTCCGGTATTACTCGACGCCTCTGATACCTTACGGGATCCCGGCGGCGCTTTCTGGCGGCCCTCCTTTGACTCCGGATGTGGCTCCGTTTCAGATCAACGTCAGCGCATTAGGCGAGCTGGACCTTGTGTTTTTGCGAACGGTCACCTCATTGGAGAA
>Ga0315284_10010921_pt1 | contig 12937 bp, 8 predicted proteins | sample YL17G09_16_MG_FD_203696 | JGI IMG/M metagenome (GOLD analysis project Ga0315284, IMG submission 203696) | Sediment microbial communities from Yellowstone Lake, YNP, Wyoming, USA - YL17G09_16 | ecosystem: Environmental > Aquatic > Freshwater > Lake > Sediment | place: USA: Wyoming | collected... | reverse complement strand
GCCACTGAAAACTCGTGCCGAACCCGCCGCCGACGACGCCGATCCGCACCTTCTTCGGCGCGGCGTTGACGGCCAGAGTCGAGTACAATGGCATCGCGGCCCCCGCCATAGCCACGCCACACTTGAGGAACTCCCGCCGCGACCAGCCGCCGGACGAAGTATTGCGTCTGAAACCTACGGATTCTGAGATAGTCATAACTCATCTCCTGTGATAGAAGCCCTTTCGACCCTATTAGCTACCAAACAAGTCCCAAGAATACAAGGACCAGCCCATTGATGTCTCTCACCCCGGCCGGCTCCCCGGACCCGCAAACTGGAACCACATCATGTAAGCGTAGAGTGCCGCCATGAGGACGATAAAGATGCACCACCACAGAAGCAGGTTTCGCAGTCCCCGGTTCCGCTGGTGTTCCGAGTCCGGCAGCTTCGCCGCCTTCCACGACCAGATGATGCCCTTGATCTTCTCGGCGTCGGGAGGTCTCGTGATCAGAGACAGTACGACAAGCAGGGCCATCGAGGTGGCCCAGACCAGAAACGTGCGATTCAGCCAGTTGTCGAACGGCATCAGCCACGAGACATGTTTGAAGAGGTAGTACTCGACGAACCACGTGTAAGGGAAGGCGAAGACAAGGACGAATGTTGCCGCCCACGCCGTAGTGCGTTTCCACAGCACGCCCAACAGAAAGACCGCGGCGATGGGCGCCGCCACCCAGGCGCCAATGTTCTGGATCAGGTCGAAGACGCCGAGCTTCTGGTAACTGAACCAGATGGCCAATAACGTCGCGACGGCGAGAATCGCGGAAGCGCTGAGGCGTCCCACACGCACCAGGTGCTGCTCCGACTTGTCGCGGCCAAGGAATGGCTTGTAGAGGTCCATCGTGAAGACCGTGCTGCACGAGTTGAGCACCGAGCTGATATGCGACAGCATCCCGCTGGCCAGGCCGGCCATCACGATCCCGCTCAGGCCCACCGGCACCAACTCGCGCACGAGGGTGGGAAATGCCTGGTCCTTGTCCGCCAGGCCCGGGTACAGCTTGAAGGCCACGATGCCCGGAACGACCACCAGCAGAGGCAGCACGATCTTCATGAACCCGGCGAACACCACGCCCATCCGCGCGTCCCATTCGCTGCGGGCCCCAAGACAGCGCTGCACGATGAACTGGTTGGTGCAGTTGTACCAGATGCCGATGGAAATGAACAAGCTCCAGACGCCGAACCAGGGGTACTCCTTGTCCGTGATCGGGTAGATGATCTTGAACTTCTCCGGGGCGGCCATCATGAGCTCGTGCAGGCCGCCCACTTCATGCAGGCCGATGACCGTCACGATCAGGCCGCCCAGCATCATCACGACGAACTGAAGGAAGTCCGTCCACGCGACCGAGACGAGCCCACCGTAGATCGTATAACTGCCCGCCAGGATAGCCAGGCAGACGATCGTCAGGGTCTCATCGATGCCGAACATCCCCTTCATCGCCTTGCCGCCGGCGAGCATGACCACCGCCATCTGCGCGACGATCCACAATATGAGGGAACAGACGGCGAACAGGTAGCGGCAGGTTGAATTGTACCGCCGTTCGAGGAATTCCGGCATCGTGTAGAGCCCGCCCCGAATGTAGTACGGCAGGAAGATCCAGATCAGGGCGGAGAAGGTGAACCAGTTGCCCCACTCCCACTGCGCGACGACGAACCCGACGGCGTAGGCCACGCCGATCATGCCGATGAAGTGCTCCGTGCTGATGTTCGCGGCGATGATCGAGCCGCCGATCGCGTACCAGGGCAGGCCGTCCCCCGCGAGGAAGTAGTTGCGTGTGCCCACGGTCCGCCGCCGCGCCACCCAGATCCCCAGGGCGATATTGAACGCCAGGTAGCATGCAAACAGAACGATGTCAAGGCGATGAGTCATGCGAGTCCCTCGATAAGCCGCACGGCGTTGTCATGGAATACGTCCTCGATGTCCCGCGGCGTCAAGGCGGCGGCCTGTGCCGCTCGACGGAATGCGTCGATCTCTTCGTACAGGAAAAAGGACAGTGCCTCGGCCTGCTCGCCATCGACCTCGCGCATGTGCTTGTCGTCGGAGACGTCGCCGTACAAGCCCTTGGGCACGAGATTGATGTAGTTGCCGTTCTCGCAAATCCGCCGCATCCGCATTCGCGTGATGGGCAGATCGCTGCCGAAGAGGATGCGCCGGGGCCCCACGGTTCGGATGAGCTGCTCGAATACGGCGGCGTTCGTGTTGGCCGAGATGTCGAACATCATGCGGCGCGTCTGTGCCAGCACGGTAAACGCATCGCCGACATCCTCGGGGCAGTACGCCCTTCCGACGTGCGCGATGATGATCCGGGCGTTTGGATACCGGCGCTCGATCTCGAGCATGTCGGCCAGGTTGACCGGGTCGCGGAGCCGGGTAGAGCGGGGAATGTGGAGCATGATAATCCAGCCATGCCGGTCCAGGACCTCCAACTGATGGTGCGGCAGAAAATCGAAAATCCTGATCTCGTCCACAGGTATGTGGGCCGGCGACAGCGTGAGGTACACCTTCGCGCCGATGAAGCCACCCTTGCGAATCTCCTGTTCCAGCCTCTCGGCCGACCATTGCGGCGAGGCGAAGACCAGAGCCGCGAAACCATGCTCACTCGCGGCACGACCGACGTATGCGTTGGCGGCCTCAAGATCGTCCTCATGCGATTCGACGAAAGAAAAGATCAGCGGTTTGACCGACTTGCCGGAAAACATCAGTCGATACGTCTCAATCAACTCCGCGATCGGGCCCTGCTCCGCCACGCGCAGGGGCCATGTCACGGCCCGGCCGGTCGGCGCCGCCCGGCGAAAGCTCTTGAGCCAGACATGCGCGTGGATATCGATGATCCTATCCGGCAGGAAGCTCTTGAGCTTCTCCTGATAGAACCTGCGATCCACGTCTTTTACTTCAAACAGCCTCGACATATCGCTCTACCTTTGCGCCTCCAGGAGCATCCGTAGACGCCGGATGAACTCGTCCACGACGGCGGGCTCCAGGCACAGCGCGAACTTGCACAGGATCGTGCTGTGTCCCGCGTGATAGGCGTGCACCCGCAGCCACAGGCCGCTCTCGACGCATTGCTTGTGAAACGCCAGGGCATCCTCCACTCTGCGGAACTTCAAGCCCGTCATCGACCCGTTGCCATGCACGGCGGCAATCCGCTCGGAGAACTCCGCCGCAAGCTCGCAGAGTTTCGTGTGATAGTATTCCTGGGTCTCGTTGATCCGCCCGCTCTGCTTTTGCAGCAGCTCGATGTTGGCCAGCGCGGCAAGTGCCGCCAATGCGGCGTTGCCGTTCGTGCTGATGGCGTCGTACTGGGCCAGCATGTCCAGCTCCCGGCGGTAGATGATGCTGGACAGCGGATGCAGGCCCGCGCTCATGCCCTTGCCGACGATGACGATGTCCGGCGTGACCCCGTACTGCTTGTACATGAACAGGTCCGGCGTCCAGAACCCCGTCTGAATCTCATCGACCGCCATCAGCGTCCCGACATCCTGCGTGAGCTTGCGGGCGAGCTGAAGGTACTCGGTCTGCACCAGAATCGCCTCGCGGTTCATCATGATCGGCTCGGCCCAGAAGCCCGCGACCCGCTCGCCGTAACGCTTGAAGACCTTTTCCAACTCCTTGCCGTCATTGGGCTGGACCGACACGACCTTCATATTGCGGATGTATGAGGTCCACATACCGCGAAGGTTCTGCGAGAAGAAGCCGGTCCCGTGGTAATTGCCGTCGAGCACGACGAAGATCGGCGGGCGGGGCCTCTTCATCCGCTCATGGTGCATCAGCATGATCTTCAAAGCGGCCTCGCACGCGATGGAGCCGGTGGCGATGCCGAGCAGCACGGTATTGAGCCGGGTCTTCGACTCCATGATCTTCGAGAAGTCCCCCGCCCGCAGCTCCGGACAATCGGGATTCGCCGCCTCGATGAGCTTCTGCGCGAGTCTCTTGACGGGCCATTGCGGGATATTCGAGTGGTTGTCCGGTACGATCCCCGCCATAAGGCCGTCGCGGATGACCCGGGTCAGGACGGGATGATCGTATCCCCAGCTCATCTGGTAATGTCCCGCCGTGCAGTCGAGGAACAGCCGGCCCTGCTCCGTGATGTAGAACAGACCCCTGCCGGCCAGCAGGTCGTCGGTCCGGCCGATCTTACCGCCGCCATAGGATTTCTGCATGACGGCCTTGTCGATGGTCTTCTTCACGGCCGTGCCATTTATCGTCCGGCCGATAAGCCCGAGCAATTGGCCGGTGTCACGGCTATCGAGAAACGCCTTCGCCTCGGCCATGGCCCCGCACACATCCGCCCCCAACGGACCGCCCAGATCGGCGATATATACATCTGCACACGTCTTCTCATTCACCTGCATTCAACCACTCCCACAACAAGAAGCCTTGTAGTGTGTGCTGTGCACACCATTACCTCTGCTCTGCGATCTCCACCTGGACTGCCTTCCTGGCGAGTCGCTTCAGCACGTCCCTGCCAAGTCCTGCATCGCTTATGATCGAATCGTAATCTTCAGGGCCGAATATCCTGCACATGCCGTTCTTGCCGAACTTACTGCTGTCGGCAACGACGATGACCCTGGCCGCGTTGGCCGCCATCTTGCGGTCGAGGTTCACCACTTGCAGGTCGTCGGCATACGTGTTGCCGTCGAGGTCCACGGCGCCGGCGCCCATGAAGGCGATGTCGGCCCGGAACATCTCCACGTTCTGCTCCGTGAGCGGCCCGTGCAGGTCGGGCGACCCGCCGCGAAGGAAACCGCCCAAGAGCACGGTCCGCACGCCGGCGGCAAACTGAAGCGCCGAGACAATCGCCAGCGACGTCGTGATCACCGTGACGTTCCTGCGGCCCATCAACTGCCGCGCGATCTCCAGGGTCGTCGTGCCCGTATCGAGCATCACGACCTGGCCATCTTTGACATGCTCGGCGGCCTGCCTGGCAATCCGCGATTTCTGCCGACTGTTCCTGTTCTGCTTCTCGCGGAATGAGAACTCGAACGTCAGCCGCCTAGCCAGAGCGGCCCCGCCATGCGTGCGGATCGCGTCGCCGCGCGATTCCAGCAGCTCCAGGTCCCGGCGGACGGTCATGCCGCTGACGTTGAATCGCCAGGCCAGCTCGTCGATGGAGACCTCGTCGGCCCTCAACAGCGCCTGCCGGATCGCCTCCAGCCTCTGCATCTGTGTCAATTTGTCCTTGGTACGAACCATGCGTTTCTCTATAGCCACCGGTACGACCATCCGGCCAGCCGGCATACCTTTTCAAGCACATCCGCGGGCGCGCTCTTGACTAAGGCCATGTGGTGACTGCCGCCAGCGTAGGCATACTCGGTGAGTACGTCCCGCACATCCTCGCACAGCGGCTTGAACACGGCACGAGGCCCATCGATCTTCGGCAGATGGTCCTCCATGATCGTGCCGCTGATGCTCACCAACTGGCCCTTGCCATCCGCCGTCGAGTTCAGGTTCACCAATGTCGCCACTCCCGGCTCAAACTCAAAGTCGCAAATCGCGAACTCGGCGGTGCACCGATCCGTGAACTTGCTGGCGAGCAATCGCGGCTTTGTCCGGGCCATGGCGAAATTGCCCTCGCCCCAATGTTTCAGAATCAGCCTGTTGTCGGCGTACCCAATTGTGAAGATCTCGGTGAAGCTGGCGACGCCGAAGCCCTGCTGCATGCCGCGGACCAGCGCGGCCGTCACCCAGTCACCTTCGCCCGCATAACCAAGCCCCTCATTCATGAGCATGGACGCCGCTACGTGCAGGCCATCGGCAACCCGCTCGTCGTTGCACAGTTCCAGGAAGTTCAGGCCGCAGGCACAACTGTCCGCGCGGGCAAGGATCGTCCGCAGGGCCGCGTCGCCGCGCGCGGTCTTCGCCAGCAATGAATCGTCAACGTCGGGCCCCATCTGGAACGTGCGGCGGTACTGCCCCACGCGCTCACCGATTTCATCCTGTGTCACCTTCGTCAACAGACCGGCGAATTCAGAAGTGGAGACCTTCTTCAATCGGATCCCCATCTGGCGAATGAATTCGTCCTCGCCCACCTGCAGGTCGAGCATGTGCACGAAGTGGTCGCCGACCTGCACGGGATTGGCGTCCTGCATGGCGTGGATGATCCGGCCGGCTTGTGCCCACGATTTCAGCTTGGCGAGGAAGTCCGGCTGCTCCTGGTGGCCGTGAATGACACCGAAAGGCTTAGCCGTCTTGCCCAGCACATTGGCCAGGTCCTGCACTGCGTGGACCCCGTGGTTGAGCTTGATCGCCTCGCCGTCATACTTCTGCGGATCGAGCCGGAGAATGCTCTGCATGGGCCACAGCAGCACCGGGACAGGCGACTGCGCCAGCGCCGGCGTGAGCACGCCGCTAGGACAATAGGGCGCCATGGCCACGAGCAGCAGATCAACCCCCTTGCCGGCCAACTCGTCACAAGCGGCAGTCACCTGCTGCGGAACACTGACGGCGGGACTGCGGAGCACATCAAGCCCCGCACTTGCGAGCTTGTCCGCCACCTCATCCGCCAGATGTTCCAGCGCATCATCAATGTCGGACCAGAGCCGATGATACAGATCGGCCACCGGCAACAACATGCCAACCCGAAACCTGTCTGGTCGTGATACCATCGCTGTGCTTCCTTCCTACGCCGACTGCGAACCAGCCCTTCCGGTCTTTCGCAACACAGCATAAGCACCCGGGTGGCAGCGGCAAGCGCCAGCTTGCCGATGGTTTGACCGTTCACCGTCGGCAAAGCCTTCGGCCTTGCCGCTGCCACCCGGCATAAGAAGCTCCATCATGTGCATATCAGCTCTCCTGTGCATCCAGCATCGGCTCTTGATGGTCATGGTACCACGCCCTGTACTCGTGTGCATGCTGGGGAGTGCAGGTCCTCACGACCGCCGTGCTGGGAAAGCGATGTGGCTCCAGGGGGCCGAGCAAGGCCGCTCGTGCGTGCAGAGCCGCTCCATACGCCGTAAACTGCGGGCACTCGACTGCCTCCACGGTCAGATCGCAGATATTGGCGATTACCTGAGGCCACAATCGGCTGCTCATCGCGCCTCCGGTGACGACGATCCTCTTGAGTCCGCGTCTCAGGCCGCAACCGTCCAGTGCATAAGCGACTACTGAGCCGGACCACTCCATGAACCGCCTCACCGACAAGGAGGCATCGCCCGGCGGCTCGACGGCGCCCGTGTCGAGATCGACCCTCACGCAAGCCCGCGGGACATCCGCGTCGACAACCGCATCTTCGAGCGCCGGCAACGACGCGTGCATCGCGCCGAGGCGATTGAGCAGTTTGTCAAATCCCGCCCCAATCTGCCAGAGAGTAATGATGAATCCGCAGCAGTCCGGATGCAGGTCCGTGCCCGGATGAATCTGGAATTGCCGCTCATCGAACAGCGGCCGGCTCGTCCGCCCGTTGATCACCCAGGCCGTGCCCGTGCCCAGCATCACACTTATGTCTTTGACAAGGCCTGCCGCCTCCATCGCCGCGTACTGGTCGTGCGAGCCGGTTACCAGCGTCAGCTTGCCCCATCCGGTGCGAAGGCCCTCCTTCAACACACTCAGTTCCGGCTGGATTCGCGGCAGCAGCCCTTCAGAAACGCCCGCCCAATCGAGAATGTCGCTGCTCCACTGCGTCCGCTGGAAATCCGCCAGGCCTGCGATCTGCGCGCTCGTGATATCGGTGCTCAGCTCGCCCGCGAGCTGCGCGTAAACAAAATCCGGCACCGTCGCGACGTGGCGGGTGTCAGCCGGGACCTGCTTTCGCCCGATCTTCTGCCTCAGCTTGCAGGCAGCTAACCAACCGTGAGGAGGCCAGCCCGTCAGATGGTAGTAGCCCGACTCGCCAAACGTATCGATCATGTCCCGGACAACCGCGTCATCGGCCAACTCGGTCCAACTGCACGCGCCGCCGAGCGGCCGAAAGACGCTATCGGTGAGCACGAAGCTGCCCCCCTGCCCCGTCACGCTGCACGCGATCTCCTCGCCCCGGAACCGGCCCCTCTGAGCGAAGAAATCCAGTACATGGCAAAAATGCTCGTGCCAATACACCTCCGCCGCGACCGGCGCTGGCAGCGCCGTCTCATCGAGCACCCGACCCTCGCCGTCGAGCACCACCGCCTTGGTGCTGGTCGTTCCTATGTCGATGCCGCAGAAAACCATGAGGCCCGGCCCCGCAGGACAATGTCACAAGTTCACACGATGTCACACAACATAACATTCAGGTCCCTCCCGTGCAAGAAGATTACGCCGTGCAAGACTGCTTCGGTCTTGCGTCACTTCGTCCGTGACTGGAACTGGCGCTGGCGTTCGAGGAAGCCTTGCCGGGCGACTTCCACGGAGGGCCTGGGCTGGCGGTCGCGGGAGAAGACGCCGTAGGGACTCAGGGGCGGCTCCAGCCAGGTCTTGTCCCACGGGTGGTCGGCCCAGCACCAGATCGTGGTCCCGCAGACGTACGGTGCGGTCGTCCCCTCGAACCCGGCCTTGAGCCGGCCGATCTGCCATTCGATCGGCCTGTCCGCCTCGCCCCCGAACTCGCTGATGAGGATCGGCTTGCCCGGATATTCCCGATGCAGCTCCTCCAGTCGCCGGGTCCACCAGGCGGGCCCATCCTTCGGGTTCGGGTAGCCGTTCAGGCAGATGACGTCGTCCTCGCCGAAGCTGTCATCGCGGGGGTCGCCCTGCTGCCAGTGGTCCGAGACGTGCACCGCCAGGCGCGTCGGGTCGAGCCGCTTGGCCTGCCGGACGAGCACGACGTTCGTGCCGCGAACCTCCGGGTGCTGCGTATGTATCTCGTTGCTGACGGACCAGAAGATGACCGACGGGTGGTTGTAGTCGCGCTCGATCATTTTCGTCAACTGCCGCTTGGCGGACTCCACGGTCCCGCGGTAGTTCTCCAACCCTTCCGCCAGCCCCGGCCACATGTACAGCGGAATCTCGCACATCACGAGCAAGCCGATCTCGTCGCACATGTGGATGGTCAGCGGGTGCTGCGGGTAGTGACACAGCCGGATGAAGTTGCAGCCCATCTCCTTCATCTGCATCAACTCTTTACGCGTCAGCTCGTGATCGGAGCACATACCCGTCTTCGGCGAGTCTTCATGGCGATTGAAGCCCGTCAAGAACAGGGGCCTGCCGTTGAGATACAGCATCTCGCCCCGGGCCTCGATCCTGCGGAAGCCAAACAGGGCGGGCGCTGCATCGATCATCCGGCCGTTCACCGTCAATCTCGCCTCGACGGCGTACCGGGCCGGCTGCTCGGGCGACCACGCCAGGACCCCCGGAATCGTGCCGGTGACTTCAAGAGTCCTCTCCTGCCCCGGCTCCAGGATCCCCGTGTCCGTGCGAAATGTCACGTCTGCGATGAGTCCAGGTCCATCGATCACGATTTCCAGCCGGCCCTCCGCGACCTTTTCCCGGCCGTTGACGACCTTCGCCCGCAGCCGGAACCGGCCGCCGTCGCCGGCCGGCTCGCCCAATATCAGGACATTGTCAATTCGAAATGGATCACTCGCCACCACCGTGACCTCGCGGAGAATTCCCCCGTAGGGGTGCCAGCCAAGCCGCCCGCCCGGGATCGTGTCCCGCCGCCGGCCGTTATCGACCCGGACCGCAATCACATTGTCCACGTCGAAGCGTATCTGGGGCCCCACCGGCAGCTCGAAGCCGAGGAACGCGTCCGGATTCTCGCCCACGGGCCGGCCGTTCACCCACACCTTGCACCGATGGTTTACGCCCTCGAAATGGAGGACCACGCGTTTGCCTTGCCACTGCGGCGGCACGCGAAAGCCCCGCCGGAACCAGCCGACGCCCTCATAGCGGTCGATCTCGGGCGCGACGTTGGCGAAGCTGGTCGGGACGTTGACATCCTTCCACCCCTCCGCCGCGAAGTACGGCTTGAAGTACCCCTCTCGCTCGCCCTTATCCTCCACATCGAGCGTCGCCCGCCACGGCCCGCCCAGATCCATCGCCTCCCGGATCGGCGCCCAGCCAACGGCACGCGCCGGCGCCGCCATCAGCCCGAACAACGCGAGCAGCGTAGCAGCCACCGCCCCATTGAACCACGCCAAGAGATGACTTGCGTTCTCGCCCTCTGCCGTCAATCGGACACGCATCTGTAAGCCTCCAAGAAGGACCACCGGATCAGCCGGAACCACCCTACAGGAATGCAGGGATCAGGTCAAGACCGGCAGTTTCCTGCAAGTGCGGCGACCCCTCGGAGCGAAGTCGAATGAAGAAGCCCACAGTTCAGTCTATGCATCTGATGCCTTGCCGCGGATGGCGGCGAGAAGGTCTTCCGCGGGTGCAGTCTTGAGGATGTAGGCGTCGGCGCCGGCCGCACGCATTCTCTCGGCCGTATCGGGGTCCCCGAACATGGAAAACGCGATCACCCGCGTGTTCGGCAGATGCCGCTTGATTTGCCGTGTGGCTTCAGCGCCATCAATCAGCGGCATGGACACATCCATGACTACCACGTCGGGCTGAACTTCGGCGGCCAGATCGATCGCCTCGCGGCCGTTCGCCGCCTCACCGACAACCTGGATCGTACCCCCTTCGCCAAGCAGCGAAATCAGGCCCGCCCGCACAATCTCGTGATCGTCCGCCAGGAGCACTCGCAGGCGATGCGCTGCCTGTGGTCCAGCCGCCTCAGCTCGACCGAGCTTGCCGCTCGCTCTGGAAGCTCTGGACGGGCCGACGTCCGGCGGCGCGATTCCCGCCCCGGGGGGTGAGGGCGCGACATCGAGCTTGCCATCAGGCACCACGATGAAGAACGTGCTTCCTTTGTCTTTGCCGCTCTTGATCTTCATGCGGCCGCCGAGCAGCTCGACACGCTCGCGGATGCTCAGCAGGCCGAACCCGGCCGCTTCCCCGAGACGCTGCGGATCAAAGCCGCGTCCACGATCCGCAACCGACAGGCAGGTGCATCGGCCCACCCGCCGAATCCGGATTGTGGCCTCGTTGACCCGGGCGTGCTTGACGACATTGAACAGCAACTCGCGGGCCGCCTTGTACAGGAACGTTTTGAGCACCTCGGATTCCGAGCCGAGCAGGCCGTGCGCACGCACGTGCACAACCAGGCCATGCTTGGTTTGCACCTGGTCCGCCAGCCACGCGAGGATCTCCGTGAGGTCGCCATGATGCAGCACGGCCGGGCTGAGCTCGTGGGACAGGCTCCGCGATTTCTCGATCGCGTCTTTCAGCATCTGATCGATTTGAGTGGCCGTGGCCTGCAGCGATGGATCCTGCTTGGCCCGGTTCTTCATCAGACTCACATGGAACTTCGCCGCCGCCAGGACCTGCTGCAAATCGTCATGCAGGATTTCCGCGAGGCGTTTGCGCTCCCGGTCCTCCGCCTGCACCAGTTCCAGGGTAAGCTTCTGAAGCTGCCTCGCTCGATGCTCCAGCTCCGCCGTGCGATGGATCACCTTGCTCTCCAGCGTTGCATTCAGCTCTCGCAAGGCCTGCTCGGCCCGCTTGCGCTCGGTGATGTCGTGGGCCACGTGGACGGTGCCGATCAGGCTTCCATGCTGGTCGCAGAGTGGGGTGCAGGTGATGAAGAAGTAGCCGCCGAGCCGCTCTTCATAGACCTCAGCACTATGCTCGCGGCCGTCAGCAAGGGTTTGGTCGTGCGGGCAGAAGTGCGGGGACGCGTCGAGATTGTGAACACAATGGTAACACGTCAATCCAATGCACGCTTCGGGGTCGGCGCCCAGACGCTCGGCCATTCCGCGGTTGGCGCGTAGGATCCGGTGCTGCAGGTCGATAATGGCGATGAGGTCCGGAACGGCGTCGAAGGTCCGCTCCCAATCCTGCTTGGCGAGGGCGAGTTCCCGCCCTTGCCGGCGCTCGTGGATTCTGCCCCGCCGCATCCTCTCGGCGATGAGGCTGACGGTCAGTCCTCCGGCCAAGAGGACGACCAGCCTGCCTATGGTTGTCGGGTCGGCGAAGTTGATCAGGCTGCCGGTGGGATCGAACAGCAGATCCACGCACAGCCATGAGGCCGCCGTCGCCAGCAGTCCCGGCCCGAGCCCGCCGAACACTGCGGCGCCAACCCATGCCAGGTAGAATGCCAGGAACGGCGTCGGGCCGAGCACCTCCGGCAGCGCCCAGCGCAGCGCTGCCGCCGCCGCGACCAACAGCAGGGCCAAGCCGTAATATCCCAAGCGCCGCAACCACCCACGAAGAAACGCCACGCCTTCCACCACTGCCCTGGCCTCTTCTTTCGGACTGCATTCAGACCCGTTGTTCATCCGTCTTCCCTTGGACGCCGTGCGTCAATCGACCCTTTCAGTATACCATAATATCACGACTTGTGGACCGTCTCCGTTCATCTGAAACGCCGCTTCTGAGTGCCCGAGATCCCCTGCTGTCATGAAGCCTACCCACAACGGCATGGTTGCCTTCATGGCACACGGTCCAATCTTGCGATGACCCCCGCAGAAGCGTCCAAACACGCATGGGATGGGAGGCTCAAGGGCCTGCGCCTGCATTATGGCCGGCACGCGCAGGCCCCATTGGGTTCAAAGCCGCACAAAGCGACTGTGGAAGCTGCTTATGCCTCTTCGATCACCTTCCAGCCCATAGTATCGGCCAGGGCGAACACCGGCTTCTTCAGGTCACCATAGGCGGTGACGCGGTGCCAGCCCCACTGGTCCCACATCGTGAACAGCTTCTCCATATCGCCGACCGGTTCGGCGGCGAGCTTCGTCCGGCAGGCGCGATCGTCGGGATCGTTGGCCACCGCCTTGCCCTGGTGGAAGAGGATCTCCTTGCGGCCCTGGTCAACCTCGAGCGTGGTGGTCATATAGCCGACGGGTAGCACGGAGCGGATGGAGGCGCCCTGGCGGTCCTCGGAGTGGGTCAGGATCGTGAAGGGGTTGGTCGTGCCCTGCGGTCCGAACATCCGGTTGGGCGCGACAC
>Ga0315284_10010920_pt1 | contig 12939 bp, 14 predicted proteins | sample YL17G09_16_MG_FD_203696 | JGI IMG/M metagenome (GOLD analysis project Ga0315284, IMG submission 203696) | Sediment microbial communities from Yellowstone Lake, YNP, Wyoming, USA - YL17G09_16 | ecosystem: Environmental > Aquatic > Freshwater > Lake > Sediment | place: USA: Wyoming | collected... | reverse complement strand
TCCGGGCTGGTCGAAGTATCCAAACCGGATAAGACGCTGTACAACTACATTCAGATAGATTCCGGCACGGAAAGACAATTTGCGAAGAACTGCGAAGATGACGATCGTGTGGAATTTTATTTCAAACTGCCGCCCAAATTTACCATTCCGACGCCCATCGGCAATTATAATCCTGACTGGGCGCTGGTACTGAAGAGAAACAGAAAAATCTACTTTGTCGCGGAAACAAAGGCTTCCCTTGAAAATGAAGAATTGAGGAAAAAAGAAGACATGAAGATGAAATGCGGGGAAGCCCATTTCAAGAATTTTGCCGATGTGGAGTACAGGCCGGTAAGCTCATTTAATGACTTGATTGATCCGGTCTGACCTCACGTGATCCTTAGCGGAAATTGACCCGCAAGATCCGGGCGTCGTTCTCCCAGGAAAGGATGCAGTGCCTCGATCAGGAGGGGAAGGTCGTCAATACATCCGAGGTAAATCCCTTGATCTGCTCGAAGTGCAAGGGTGCTATGCGGATCATCAGCAGCATCGAAGATCTGGAACTTCTATATCGGCGGCTACCAGGTCTGCCAGAAGTGGCTCAAGGACCGCAGGGGAAGGACGCTCACTGCCGACGATCTCGTCCATTACCACCGCATCGTTGTGGCCCTCCACGAAACGATCCGCGTCATGGCCGAAATCGACCGCGTCATCGACGCCCACAGCGGCTGGCCGGGTGCATTCACCCCCAGTTAAGCATACACCGGACCAACGTATATTTATAAAAGGAGTACGTAATGCCAGTCTTACGCAAGTATAGGGACAGAGATGATTATTACATTCTCACAAGAATAAGCGGCAATATCATAACATTTCAATTAACTGATGAAGGACAACGGAGATTACAGAACGTAGGTGTCAGCTCAGGACAGCAATTTACTCGTGCGCTCTTATTGGATCTTTATCGCTCTGGTGATGTTTTTACACATGGAATGGGGCCAGGTGAAATCACAAGTGATATTCAATTGGTGTTGGATTTCTCAAATGACCCTGATTCTGAAAAAATGTTTCCATCATGTGCCGGCTGTTCATCCTTACAAGATCTGCATTTAGTTGAAGTAAAAGCTAAAGATCAATTCGCCAGTATTTTATGCGATGAATGTCGTTCTAAAAAAATAGCTACTTTTGATACCAGCATTCCCCTCACACTGGTATCACGAGCAATTCTGAACCGCTTTATAGCAATGAAGGAAATAAAGAAAATAGACGCCTCAGTTACAGCCTATAAAGAACTACTCGATGCTGAGTTTGAATCCAAATGGGATGCCTATAGAAAGGGAAAGCCGGAGCAAGCTCTACTCATTGACGTTGATACCGGAAAGCAAGGAAAGTTGCTGTGATTGACTTGCCCTGCAAGAAAAACTCTTTGGAGTAGAAGCTTTAACGGCAATTCTGGTGACAGTTTACGGAATTCCAAATGACTGATGCCGTTGAAGAAATGAAGAAGCAAAAAGTGCCTGGTACAGTCAAAAACCTTTCAGAAACAAGGCGATTATATGTCCGGAAGAAAATGTAACTTTCCTCAAAGTTAAAAATCATGATACATAAGCCAACAACAGTATTTATTTTATTGAGCTTTAACATCCATATGATGAATCTTTATGGAGGGTAGTTTAATGATCACCAAACTGAAAATTACCGGTTTCAAATGCTTTGAAAAGTTTGATTTGCAGAAGTTATCACGTGTAACGCTCGTCGGCGGGAAAAACAACGTCGGCAAGACGGCCCTTCTGGAAGCCCTGTTCCTGTTCTTTGATCGCCTGAATCCCCAGATGATTTTACGTCAATCTGCCTGGCGGGGTGTTACTGTGCTTCCTCTGGATGCGGACACCATGTGGGCACCGATCTTCTATAAGTTCGACATGAAAAAGCCGATTACTGTATGTGCAACGATCGACAATGTTGAAGAAAAAATGATCGTCAAATTCAACCCCCATTATGTGCCGTCGGAAGTGCACGTAAAACCGGCAAAAAAGGGCACTCAGGCCGTGCAAATCCTGACGGAACAGGCTCCAACGCCTTCTTATGCCCTGGATCTTCAATATCAGCAGAAAAATAAAAAAATCCAGACAGCCCATTTAATCGTCGGCCCAACCGGCCTGGGTTTGCAAGTCGATTACATGGAGGCGCAGAAATGCACGGTTGTTTTCCTGGGATCACGAATGCGTGTCAATCCGTCCGAAGATGCGGAACGGTTCGGCAAACTTGATATTGTAGGGAAACAGGACAAAATTTTGACGTTTCTTAATGTTCTCGCGCCTGAATTGAAGGGTTTGTCTTCCATCACCATAGGCGAGACGTCGCTGGTTCATGGTGATGTCGGCATGGGGCGCAAGATACCGGTAGCTTATACCGGGGACGGCATGTCTCGCCTGCTCTCAATAATTCTGGCAATTGCTACCTCACCTCGCGGTCTTGTATTGATCGATGAATGTGAAAACGGGATTCATCACTCTGTGATGCCCAAGGTGTGGGAAGGGATCGGACGGGCCGCGCGTGAATTTGACTGTCAGGTTATTGGTACGACGCACAGTTATGAGTGCCTGGCCGCGGCCCATGAAGGCTTATCCAGAGAGATGGCAAAAGATTTCAGCTATGTAAGAATTGACAAGATTGGGGATCAGACGGTGGCAAAATCCTTTGATTATGATTCGCTGACGGTAGCCATTGATGCAAATATGGAGGTGCGTTGAAATGGCAGCCCTAAATCAAATCAAAAAGACGAAGCTTCTATTGGCGGAAGGAAGGGATGCCAAATACTTTTTTATATGGGTCTGTGAGGCTTTTCGTCTTGCCGAAATTCAGGTTCTTGATTTCGGCGGTGTAGATAACCTGCGTGGGTACTTGCAGAATCTTCCCAAATTGCCGGGTTATGAAATTGTAGAAACAATCGTCGTTGCCCGTGATGCCGAAAATAATCCCAATGACGCAGTCCGCAGTATAAAGGCATCTTTGAAAAATGCCGGACTGCCTGTGCCCCCGAGAGCCTTTACCTTTACGGGAAAATCACCGCGTGTTGCATATGTGCTGTTTCCCGGATTGGTGCCGGAAGAACAGGACATGTTGTCGAGCGGTAATCTGGAAACGCTTTGTCTGGATATGGTCAAGGGTGACACCGTTCATCAGTGTGTCGATCAGTATATAGAGTGTCTTCAATCCATAGGGCAAACAATACGGCAGCCCCATAAAACCAGATTACATACATACCTTGCCGGTAAAAACCTTGCCGGGCTGAAAATAGGGGAAGCCGCTAAAGCGGGTGCCTGGAATTGGGATTGCAGTAGGTTTGAGCCGTATAAGCAGGTTGTTATGGACATGTAAATGCAGAACCCTGAGATGAAATTCTATCGTCTAAAATCTCATTGGGAAGCAGAGACTGCTTTTCTATCATCCGTGTCGGATATTGCCATGCACCCCGCCTACCAGCAAATCATCGGCATGGGTTCTGTTGCGGTTCCTCTGATTCTCCGGGAAATGAAAAAAGAACCGGGGCATTGGTTCTGGGCATTGAAGTCAATCACGGGTGAAGATCCCGTTCCTCCTGAGCACAGGGGGAAAATTACGGCTATGACAGAAGATTGGCTTCTTTGGGGGGCTGAATAGTACATGAATTCACTTGAACTCATAAGAAGATTTCATTCGGCATTGCCTGTAGTTCGGGAATGGATTGACAATCTGTTAGAAAGATATAGTGACCAAGCTGTTTCCGTGATCAACCTCAACTTTTCCAGACTTCAACAGATATTCCCTTCAGATAGGTTTTGAAAGTGGAAATTTACCCACTGACGTGGTCAATTTCATACGACAGAGAACCGATGATATTTGGAATGGCGTAGCGCCACTGATTTCCAAGGTATGAAGTATTCGACTTCTATGTCCTTCCTGCCATCCGCTTTCGGCGGCGGCTGAATCACTCGTTGAAACTCCAAAAGGAAAAAGACTGGACTCTGCAAATAAAAATACCGAAACGGAAATTGAAAGAAATCCGCGAGGTATTCAAAAGGCGGGGAATGAGAGATGATCTTCCACTTACAGTGCCGACAGACATTCAGCTCATACTGTTTATGACGAAAGCGTAAGCGGCAAATCGACCGTCATGGCTCAGACTGATGTCAATTTCAGCCTGCCTGCCATTTATATATGCAAAGGGAGGTCCCAGGCCCCGTGTACCTTTCGCCCGTCTGATTTCAATATCTTCCGTACTTTTGTTGCAAGATGCCGAGAGATGCTTCTTCAGCGCTTTGCGAACAGCCATTGATTCGAAATCCGGTGCATCACTCGAAAATGGGTCGATTCGGTCTACCCGCCAGATGACGGAATCCATTGCGTCTGATGAAACCGAATTTCCGATGCAATGGACATGATCACGCGTTATAAAAATCCGTATATGGCAAGCGCCGCGTGGTGTATCAACCAACCCGGAAAGTGCTTTGCCTTCAGAAAAACATATATCGGGTCTTTCCGGCCTTTCCGTACGCGAGAGCCTTACTTCATAGAGCCGGGGCGAGGAAGAGACTGAGTACCTTTTGCTGATAATCTTGTAAGCCGTCTCCTTTCCCGCCCATAAGGTCCAAAGAATTGTATCCGGATTGGCAGAACTGATAATCTGTCTCTGCTCATCGGGAGTGAACACGCGGTTTATGAATCGCGTATTCTGGCTCTTCCCCATGTTGTGCGGATCGCTCAGATCCACTATGTCGTTCCCGACGTGAAGAGAAATAGTCTTCCTCCATGCATGCCAGATGTTTGATAATCTGCTCCGCGTAATAGCGCTGGGCCTTGAGGCCGTTTTGTTCCGTTAACTGGGGCTGGAATGCATCTACCTTCACGGTAAACTGTTCGCCGAATCGTGGCATAAATCCATATGTGTGCTGGCCATCCCCGCGGAGATAGATGCACATCACCCTGCATTTTTCGAAATCTTTGACGAAACGTCCCGCACCGTAGGAAAAACTCTCCGTATTGATTCTGCCGGTCCGGGAACGTCCTCCCTCCGGGAAAATCTGCAAAGACTGTTTCCCTGCCAGGATGCCGGTGCACTTGTCAAGCGTCCTTTTCATTTCCTCGCGATCACCGCCGCGATTAACCGGAATGCATTTGGCCAGATAGCAAAGGACCGTCAGGATGATGTTTCGTTGAAAATTGCTTCTCTCCGGCAGATTCCAGGGAATCAACCGGAAATGCGTGCAGTGTCGAAACAGGGACAGCATCACATACGTCAGAATCATGGAATCAATCATGGTCAGGTGATTGGCGCAAATGATCCATGGGCCCTCGTGGTTTCTGAAATGACAGGCGAAGTCTTTTCTGATCTTTCTCAGATTTCGAACCCGGTAACCCATCAGCCGGATGAACGCAAAATAAAGCGGGCCAATGATAAAAACACCGATCTGGCCAATTACGTGTTGCACCAGTAAAGATCCCCGCAGCCTCATCTTCATTGTCCGTCTCAGCCCAGTTTGGTCTTTATGATGGAAACGGCGTCGCCAATCGTTCCGATCTTATCCGCCTCTTCGTCCTCTATGGTAATTCCAAAGACGTCCTCACACTTGATAATGACATCCACCAATCTCGCGGAATTGACCTTCAGGTCATTCAATATGTGGGTTTCCATCGTTGCCTTGTCCAAAATACTCGGATCTTTTGTGTATGCCCTTAATATTTCTACCATTTTGCTGAATATGCCTTGTTCGTCCATTGTAAAAAAACTCCTTAATCATTATTATTTCCCCATTTTTTGAATATCAGACAACTGTTCACATCGCCGAAGCCGAAACCAGCCTTGGCGATGGTTTTTAACTCGGGATAATCCATGCACTTCTGCGGGATTTTGTCTTTAAATTCTGTGATATCCGGATGAATATCCTCACAGTTGACGGATGGATGAAGAAATCCTTTGTAAAGTTGCAGTGCGACGGCAACACACTCGATAGCCCCTGCGGCCCCCAGACAGTGACCAATCAGAGATTTTGTGGAGTTGATATAGGGGAAATCCCCCGGGGTGCGTTCTAACGCCGCCGCCCAGTTTTTTACCTCCCCAGGATCAGCAAAGGTTGCCGTCAGATGGCCGTTGATGGCGTCGATTTCTTCAGGTGATATGGCGGCATCGGATACGGCGGCTCGAATACAGCGTTTGACCCCTTCCGGATTCGGGGCCGTGATGGAACCGCCCATACGATGGCCGCCGCAATTCACGGCGCCTCCGAGCACTTCCGCGTAAATCCTTGCCCCGCGTTCCAGGGCGGATTCCAGATCTTCAATGACCAAGACTGCGGCCCCTGAACCGGGCACAAAACCGCTCGCCGTGGCACTCAAAGGCCTTGAAGCCGCTTCCGGTTGGTCGTTGAATTTCCGGCAGATCACCCGCATGGCATCGAAGCCCGCCCAGATGTAGGGAGATGCTCCTTCAGATCCACCGGCTAGCACGCGTTTGGCCAGCCCCATGCGTATTCTCCACAATGCTTCAATAACCGCTTCATTCCCGGTGCTGCAGGCGGATGAATTCGAAGTTACCTGATTTCCCAGGGCCAGCAGACCGGCGATGCGGGCGCTGGTTCCGCTGTTCATGACCTGTTCGACAATCCTGCTGCCCATGCGGCGTACCTTGCCTTCGTTGACCATGGGAACCACAGTCTTGGCAATGGTATCCATGCCGCCGACGCCGGAACCGACGATCACACCTGTGTCCCAGTCCACGTGATCATCATCGGAGTCAGGCATGGTAAAACCGGCGTCGGTCCAGGCATCTACAGCTGAAACGGACGCATATCCGATGTTGTCGTTAAGAGACATCAGTTTTTCGTGATCGAAGTAACTGCTGCGAATTCTCTCAAAGTCCTGAGGAACCCCCCCGATCTGGCAGGCAAAGTTTAATTCCTGAAGCTCCGGGATAAACCGGATGCCCGAACGGCCTTCCCGCAGGGCCTCTTCAAAATGATCCAGGCCATGAGCGTTTGGGGCTGTTACCCCCATTCCTGTGATAACTGCTCTTCTTTTTTGCACGTTAAATCAACCCTCCATATAAAAAAATCAAGCAATGGATTCGAAATGAAAAATTCTGACCGAATCCAAAACACGAATGATCCGGATTATTAAAATATTCGGGATTCAGGCTTTTCCCAGAGGAATTCCCATGCCGGCCAGAATGCCGCCACTGACCATCTCCCCGTTTTCTCTTTCCATGGTAATCTTTGCCTTCAGGCTTCCCATGCGGAAATGCATTTTTTGACCCCGAATGATGACCCGTTCTCCCGGTTGCACCATTCCGGTAAATTCCACACCCTCAACAAGGGTAAACAGCGTAATCAGATCTTTAGTTGTTTCACCTGTCGCGCGCGTCTGCATCATTTTCAGGTAAAGACCGAAGGCAACCACCCCGGTCTGGGCCATGGTCTCAATGAGAATGACGCCAGGCGTGATGGGCCTGCCGGGGAAATGCCCCCGGTAGAAATATTCATCTTCTCGAAAGCGATAAGCGCCCACAATATGTTCTTCATCCAGCTCCAGAATGTTATCGATAAATCGAAAGGGATACTGCTGGGGAACACTGTTTAATATCTGATCCATCGTTTCACGATCAGCCGCCATAGAGGCCCCCGTTCACATGGATGACGCTGCCGGTGATGTAGGAACCCCGTGTGGCGAGGAAAGAAACCACATCGGCCACTTCCTCGGGACGTCCCGTGCGACCTAAAGTTACATTGTCAAGAATTCTTGTACGAATCTCATCCGGAAGATCGTGCGTCATTTCTGTATCGATAAAACCGGGAGCGACGGAATTTACAAGGATATTCCGTCCCGCCAGTTCTTTGGACAGCGATTTCGTAAAGGCGTCAAGGGCTGCCTTTTCCATGGTGTAGGGAATCTGGCCGCCGTTTCCCGTGTGTCCCACAACACTGGATATATTGATGATGCGACCGCTTCCCTGGCGCAGCATGAACAGCCGGATGATCCGTTTCGTCAGGTACCATAGTCCCCGCACAACTGCTCGCTGGGCATCGAATTGTTCGATTTTCATGCTGTTGATGTCCGCATTCAGCGAAATGCCGGCGTTATTCACCAGCACATCCAGGCGGCCTGCCTCTTCTTTCACCTGATTCAGCAGGACATCAACCTGATTGATATGGGAGATATCCGCCTGAAGAAGAAATCCGTCTCCGATTTCGGCAAGGACGGCCTTCGCTTTATCATGGCTGCTCCGGTAATGGACGCCTACCCTGAATCCTTCTTTAGAGAGAAACCGGCAGCATGCAGCGCCAATCCCGGTTCCGGCGCCGGTTACAACGGCAACAGGTTTTTCGTTCATGAACCACTCCTCATGATTCCGCCGACGGAATGCACGGACCGTTTCGGATAGTCGGGGTAAACGATTCCCCGAAAAACACCGGTACGCGCCTCTTTGATCTGGGTGATCAATTCATTATCCACATAGACATTGCCGTCTGCTATGACCAGCGACGCCCCTGATTCCTTCAACTGGGCAAATCGCCTTATCTCGATTTCATAGCGAACGCACTTGTTAAATGGCCTGATCTGGCCGTTAAAAGAAACCTCGCCGCAACCCAGAGCTCTTCCGGCGCCAAGGGCGCCCCGCCAGACGCAGTAAAAACCCAGTAGTTGCCAGACCGCATCTACACAGAGACAACCCGGCTGGACAGGATCTCCCGGCATATGACATTGAAAGTACCAGGCATCGAATTTGATGTCCTGTTCCGCCACGATGGAGCCCTGTCTCCCATTGCTCTTAATGGACAAGACACGGTCCACCATAAGAAAGGGAGGCGCCGGCAGGCGGGCATCGAAATCAACAGGAGGATCATCCACCAGGCTTCCATAGGAAAATGCGAGGATCTCTTCCAGTCCGAAGTGCTGTCGTTCCCTGAATTCCATGTACTTCATGAAGATTCCTCTATATGCAGTAGCATGTGAACCCAGGTCAGTCCCGCGCCGACAAGGGAAACTGCCACATGATCGCCGGGACGAAGATCATCCCAGTGCCGGCTTAAAACAGCCGGTGCGCCGGAACACCCGGTGTTTCCGAAATCTTCCACAGAGTGCCAGTGGCGATTCTCGGGAATGCCAGTGCGTTCGCAGACGGTTTTCAGCATACCCAGATTGGCCTGATGACCGACAAAGATAAAACGGTTGCCATTGACATAAAACGTATCCTGGAGTGTACGGATCGAGTCCGTTGTCTTGCGAATAGCAAATCCCTGGACGGCACTTCCGTCCTGTCTAAAATATCCCATTCGCGGAATGGCGACTTTTTTCCAGGAGGATGGTCTTGAATCACAATAGCAGGACTTGAAGGCCGCACGCGCCGGGACTGTGGCTGATACGACGGCGGCGGAGCTGCCATCCCCAAAGAGTACGGCGGTGTTTCTATCGGAATAGTCTATAAAGCGGGTCAGATTTTCCGGATTGACAACTAATATGAAAGGGGGAAGCGCTTCCGGCTTCATCTGATCAAGAAGGTTGATCTGCATGCCGAAGCTCGTGCATGCGGAGTTGATATCAAAACAGGGGACATCGATGCCCAGTTCAGCAGCTATGGTTACCGCCTCAGCCGGTGAGTGGTTATCCGGGGCCGAACTGCCCGAGATGACAAGCCCGATATCTTCCGGTTCAAGTCCCGCCCGGTCGAGAGCCATACAGGCGGCTTCAGCGCCCGTCTGGGCATTGTTATACAAGCCGGCGTCGAAGGCCTCCCGCGGGTCTTTGTTTTTTGTTTCTCTGATGTAATCCAGAGGAAGAACGGTACGGCGGGTCCGAATGCCGACCCTTTCCAGAATCCATTCCTCGGACGTACCGATATCCAGTTCTTCCAGTAACGGATTGGTAATCACGTTTTCCGGGTGAAAATGGCCAAGACCGTGAAGATAAAGCATAATCAGATAATCTCCCTTCCGATAATCATGTTCTGCACCTCCCGCACACCTTCATAAATATCAATAATGTGTGCGTCCCTTGCCAGCTTTGAAATTTCATATTCCGACATGAACCCGTATCCGCCATGAAGGTGAAGCCCTTCGTTCGCGCAGAAGAGGGCCGCCTCCGCGGCGACGTTTTTTGCAAGAGAAGCGTACATCCCCCTATCCGCTGCTTTTTCCAGCACTTTAAAAGCAGCCTTCATCAGGGCGAGTTCCGCGAGTTCCACCTTTTTCCACATGGCGACAAGGGTGTCTCTCGCAACCGGCAGATCACAGATCCGCTGTCCGAATTGTCTTCGCTCGCGCGTATATGCCAGGGTAACGTCAAAAGCCCGCCGGGCAAGCCCGACACCGATCGCCGCGACCATTGGTCTTGCATAATCAAGCACATCAATGACATATTTGAAGCCCTGTCTCCGGTCGCCAATGATCTGATCCTTTTCTATGACAACATCCTCAAACGTGACTGTCGCTGTATTGGACAATCGCTGTCCCAGTTTGTCTTCCGGTTTTCCGATGACGATTTTCCCCCCCCTGGGAAGCAAAACCTCCCTGCTTTCCGTTACAGGGGATGTTGCATCTTCAGGCAGGCACAATGGAGCCGGGACAATCACACAGGCCAGCAGGTTGGCCGTAGGCTTTCCAACCTTGCAGAACACGGTGAACTGCGAGGCGTATGAAGCATTGGTAATAAAGCATTTGGAACCGTTGAGAAGATAGGTGCCGTCATCGTTTTTCCGGATGAATGTGGTCATGGCGGAATTGTCCGATCCCGCGCCGGGCTCTGTCAGGCAGAAGGAGGCAAGGATCGGTTTCTCAGCAAAAGGACCAAGGAAAGCGTTCTTCTGTTCGTCGTTGCCATGTTGGGCTATGACGGCATTTGCCAGATCGTTGCACATTGCCGATGTGGAAATTCCCGTATCGCCGTAGGAAAGTTCTTTAATGATCATCGCAGTCGATACAATATCCACCTCGTAGCCCTTAACGGATTCCGGGATGCTCAGGTTCAGAATCCCCAGTTCCCAGGCTTTTTTTATGATGTCCCAGGGGAAGACATGATCCTTTTCCATGGTCATGACGCGGGGAATAATTTCATTCTTAACGAATCTGCTGACCGTATCTGTATACATTTGCTGAGTATCTGTGAGTGTGAAATCCATTCCTGAAGTCCTTTTTTACATTCATTTGTCACAAACGTTTGTAGCAGGAGCATGATTCATGCCACCATAGGGTGAAGCAGGGGTGTTCTGCTGACAACATGCTGAGATTATTGTTCAATTAGCGATAAACAAGACAGCATATGATGCATCTGCAGAGAGATGATACAGGTGGTTTGCTGTGTAGTATCCTTTGCGGTGTGAATCGGACTACGCAATAATAGGCATCTCCTGATAAATTTAGCTTGACAAGGTTAAAAAAAAGGGTATCTTGCCTTTCAGAGAGGCGGATTTACAGTACCCTAGTGAGGGGAAAATTTTTTTGTAAAGGAGGAAAAAGGTAGATGAAAAAAGTATTTGCTATTATGTTCTCCATTCTTTTCTTTGTCGTTCTGACCCTTTCTCTGACAGGATGTCCCTCTGCTCCTGAGAAGAAGCCAGCAGAACCTGCGAAGAAAGAGGCGGCAGCGCCGCCACCGGCACCAGGGGCAGCGCCAGCACCAGCTCCGGGAGCAGCTCCCGCACCACCGGCACCAGCTCCAGCTCCAACGGCACCAGCTCCGGCAAAACCAGCGGCTAAGTAAAATCGGTATTCATTCTTTCATTAAAACATCCGGGCATGTCGACAAAACATGCCCGGATTGTTTTTTTAGCCTGGTTTCCGGCGTATCATGCCTGTCCTCCTTGACTTCCCTGGTTATTATTTATATCATTCTAAAAGTGAAACATCTGTAGAGAATAACTGGATTAAACCGTCGTGCCTGCGAGAGCGGGAATACATTCCTGAGCCTTTGATAACAGCGGAATAACTGGGCTGTGGCCTTATGGAAACATTTGTACTGGCAACGGTTGGCCTCATCATTGCGGTTTCTCTTTTCATAAACAAAAGAAGAGATCCCCTTCATCTTTCTTTCACCGCCCTGTGTCTGGCTATATTTTTTCATAAGGGAGGCGCTTTTTCTTACGGGGTGTTTTCCGGCGATTTCTGGAAGATACTTGAATACCTTGGTTTCATTGCAATTCCTCCGATCATCACCCAATTCACCCGTATTCTCTTAAACCAGCAGGTTCTTTTATCGAAAAGGGATGTGGCGTCGACCTCGTTATTCAGTTTTCTGATTGCCATCGCTTTGTTCAGCCCCCTGTATGAATGGCCATATCTGAACGCCGTTCTTTACCTTTATAACGGTATCGTACTTGCTGTCTGTTATATGTCTTTGATTATCTTCATCAGGCAAAAAAATGCAGGCGTTGAAAGAAAAAGGATGGTTTATCTGGCTGTTGCCTGCGGAGTGACAGCAATGCTGAGCACCCTTGATGTTTTATCCCATTACGGTTATGCTTTTCCTCCGTTCTCAAATTTATTTATCGCGGTCCTTCTCTATTTTATCCTTATTCTTATTACACATCTCCAGTTGCCTGAACTTCATGAACTCATGGCCAGGGCCCTGGTTGTTTCCATCGCTACCCTGTTCGCTGCGGTTACTATTATTCTGGTTACGGGTTTGTTCGGAAAGGGGCCAATCCTCCCCTTTACCCAGATTCTTCTGGCGTCGTTTATCATCGTCATCGCTATCGAGCCATTACATCTCGCATTAAAGAAGATATTCGGTTATATCTATCCGGATAGTCAGGAAATATTTTCTTCCCTGTATACCCTTGATGAAAAACTGGAAAAGGAGAAGGCGATGCTCCTGGAGGAAATGGCTCCCGTTCTTGCTCACGAGATACGGAATCCCCTGGGGTCGATAAAGGGCGCCGCTCAGTACCTCAGATCAGAAGCGGACACACACGAAAATCAAAGATTGCTGGAT